>Ga0315294_10003882_pt1 | contig 16296 bp, 18 predicted proteins | sample YL17G13_40_MG_FD_203626 | JGI IMG/M metagenome (GOLD analysis project Ga0315294, IMG submission 203626) | Sediment microbial communities from Yellowstone Lake, YNP, Wyoming, USA - YL17G13_40 | ecosystem: Environmental > Aquatic > Freshwater > Lake > Sediment | place: USA: Wyoming | collected... | reverse complement strand
TAAAGTAGACGCTAACAAAGGAACGGTAACCATAACGAAGAACACATGAGCCTAGTCTGATGCGTTGGTGTCTGTTGTCCTTCTTGTTGTTTCAAGCTGGAAAGCAGGCTACCCCCCTCCCCCCTAGGTTCCTCTCGTGCACGGAGCTTGGTTTGAGCCTTTCTATAGCATTGTGGAAAAGGTCGGCGGCAGTTGTCGTCTGGCGCACGCGCTAGAGTAGTGTTGCTTTCGACATGTGGTTTTTGGGAAATAGCCGAATTCAACCTGATCGTCGAGCATATGAAAGCCCTAAGCAAACACGCACGCGCTAAGAGTAACGAGTTATTTGAACTCACGAGCCAACCACTTTCCAGTCTCATAGTTCTCAATAAACTCTCCTGCAATACGAGCGACTGAGCGTTTAGATATGTGAGAAAGCCGTCTTCCAAGTTGCGGTTGACCGTGAGTACGGATGCAAGTATAGTATCTGAAAGAATTCTTTCAGTTTGCCTTTTTTCCTGGCTTTCTGATATGTAGGCAAAACGTAGTCTTTCTTGCCGAAAAAGTATGTGTAAATGTAGGGTTTGAAGAAGTTCAGTTTGCCTGCTGGAGTGAAAGGTTTACTGAATCTGATGTTTTTCATTGCTTCCTCTTTTGGCACGTAACCTTCAGTAGATACATACTCAGCGACAGTCTCATCATCTTTGTTTTCCACGTTCAGCGCGTAAGCAACGTTGAGGCCTATCATGTCACGGAGGTTTGTCAATGCTTGGACAAGTTTGGCGTTTTCCCCTTCATGGGGCAGTTCAAGGAATTCTTGGGCGCAGTTAGCTGTTCCTTCGCTGATTATGTTGCGTTTTGTGTGCAGTAATATGGCACACAAGTCTATTGCCCCGTTCTCGCGGTAATATTTTTCCTCGAACAGATTTGCTGCGTGATGTTCATACTCATGGTAAAGTGCAAATAACAGCCGGTTTCTGTTGAAGGTTTTGTCAACGTTAAATACGTTTATGCTCGTGTAGTTGCCTTGATAATAGTTGTATCCGTTCCAAGGCTCGTCGGTCACAGCTTTGTAAATGACGCCGTTATTTTCGACTTTTGTTGGAAAATGGTCAAAGATGCGTTTCTCAAATAGGTCTACTATTTCCCGAGTGCGCTCAACAAATTCAGTGTCTATTATCTTCCTCAAAGCGTCGCCAGAGACCTTGCCCTTTTCCTCCCATTTCACTATTTTTTCAAAAACATCCGTTCCAGGAAGGGTATGGCAAGCGTCTTTTGCGGCTTGCTGTGCTTTGCTGATCTCTTTCTGCGTGAATTTTAGTGGAGTCATACCGAAAATGCCTTCCACCAACTTCACATAAGGAATGTCTTCTCCAGAAACCCATCTCACAACAACTTTCAGAGATTCAAGATCGTTCGTTATGGCAACTCTTTTCAACTCATCCCTTATGTCTCGGCACCGCTCTATCATAGTGTCAAGACTCGTCAACTGTTCTTCTGGCGGAAGAGGCTCTTTGATTTTGTCCGGAGAGAGGTTTTCAGGTCCAAAATACGCGTCAACGACGCTTGTTCCTGTCACGTTTCTTGTGAAGTTCCCGATGTGGCCAAGGATCTTGAGATAGTCTGTCTCGAAAGTCATTTGAGATCCCTACTTCTCAGTTGTTCAGAGACTATAAAACGATTTGTTAGAATTGCGCGCGCTATCCATAAATAAAGTCGCCGGCAAATATAATCTGGAGATCCAATTGAAAACAACTCGAAGCGAGAATATAGCAATACGATTTGGCAGCATGTGGATCATGGGTCTCCTAATTTTGCTTCTGGCTTGGATCTTTAGCTTCAAAGCCCTTCCAGAGTCTGTCGCCCGCGGAGGCTCCGGTGCGTTCTATGTCCTAGTTAAGGCCGAGAACGAGGCGCTAACTTTCGTGCGGATTTTTCTGTGGAACATATGTATTGGCTGCATCCCCATTGTGTTTGGCAATCTCGCCCGATTGAAGGGTGTCCCGCTCGGATATATTTTGGTGTTTTACCATTGGGGGATGTATGGCGTTCTGCTTGGAACAAACTCGTTCTTGATTCCCGGTCCTGGCAGGTTTTTGCCCTCCTTGACAACTCTATTCTACGGGAGCGGAATTTACGAGATTTCATCTTACACCTTGATATCTTCCGCCACGTTCAACCTTCATACATTTCATGAAGAACCTGGCGACGGTTCAGAACGCAGAGGAAAACAAGGGTGGAGTTTCCCGAGACTCTCGAAAATCGAGTTGGCATCGATAGCGTTGGCAATCTCGATTCTAGCATTCTCGAACTACTATGAGGCAATCCACATTTTTCACGCATAACTGATGCTGAATGATTTCCGAGCATTTTCGGACAGGAGAATTAAATGTTTGGTCTTGTTTGGAAAAGAAGAACGGGTTGGTGCGATGTTACAGTTCTTTCACGAGTTTAGCCAGCTCGGGGTGGACATATTTCCCGTTTTCTTCTATGATTTCGTCGTCCAAGTAGACGGTCGGGTTCAGCATAATCCCGTCGCAGTGAGCCGCCGCACGCCAGCCAAGCTTGCCTCCGAGGTCGGGTCTGATTAGCGGACCCTGGGTTCCCCAGCCAACTTGAACGACGCCGAATACTCTTTGGCGACTTCGGCTATGTTTCCAGTGATTCTGGCGCCGGGGTTGTATCCGTAGCATATGCGGGCTATCCGATACATGTTTTCATCTTTGAAGCTTGTCATCCATTTCCTGAATATGTCTGCCTCGATGCCTCCGGATATCTCTTTTATTATGCCTCTTGCCACTTTCAGCTTTATTGGTGTTCTAATGTTGGCTCGAACTTCGTCTGGCGGCCACAGATTTCCGTCAAACGCCAAGGTTCCGTTCTGACTTTCTTCAAGGCAGGCCCATCCAGTCTGGCCGCCTAACATTACATATTTCCTCTTGTCAGCAGTGCTGCCGTAGTTCTCGACCGGGCGTCCTCCAATCTTCCCCGTGAAGTTCGTGCCAGCCGGGCTCGTTATTCTAATCTCGTCGGCTTTGCCGGTCAGTTCCCCCAGCTTGTCTCCAAGCTCAATCATCTTCTTGTAGTTCACCATCCCGATGGTTCTGACCATTCCTTCAGTGTCACAGCCTGTCAGACAGATGTAAGCGCGGTTTCTCTTGTTCAGGGCTTCAATCTGGGCTTTGGTGTACAATAGATACTGCATGGCGTACTATATGGTTACATCGGCGTTCATCATTGCCGCTGCCAACGTTTTGGGCGGTTCCTCCATGGGATTTGCCTTTGTCTGAAAGAGAACAATGGCGGGTGTAGCGCCTGCCGTGTATGCGGCACTGGCTGTCGCTTTGCAGACTGCCTCATCGCACGCGGTGTCTCCCCAAATCAGCACCTCTTCTCCCTTTTTTATCAATAAGACGTCATTGACCAAGGTATGTGCGGCTTTTGCTAGTTCCATATACAGAGACACTTTTTTCACCTACGCGAAGTCTGTTGCGATCGATATTTAATTCTTATGTCGCGTTAACTTCAAGCATCATTTGATTCGAAATGTGTACTGGGGCTTTTTTGTATAGGAATATCAAAAAAGGGAAAGAAAAGAGAATTGTGTTTACGCCAGCAGTTTGCCTTCTTTCATGACTGGTTTTCCGTCAAGCATCCATGTGGGCTTCGGAATGACGAAGTCTTGATGTAGGTCCGCGGAAACTTTTCCGCCCATGTGGGAGTTGTCTCCGATTGCCATATGAACTGTTCCTTTGATCTTCTCTGATTCGAGAATGTTGTCAGGACGCTTCGCGTTAGGGTTTGTTCCAATTCCCAGCTCGGCAAGGTTTCTTCTAGAGATATAAGGTTCCCCATTCTTGCTGAAGTCTAACATTGTTCGATATTCGTCGCCGATTTTTCCGCCGCCAATTATTTCTGCGACATGGCCATTCTTAAAAACGAACGTCATTTTTTCTTTAAGGTCTGGGTACCAGTTTGGCTCCACGACGAGTTTGCCGTTGGCTGTTCCTTCGACAGGTGCGCAGTAAGCTTCCCCTGATGGCAAGTTGCCCCATGAGCTTTTCTCGGTGAAGATTCCTGCATCAACCATACCATTTCTGCCTTTCAAGCTGAAGGTGATGTCAGTGCCTCCTGGAGAAGTGACTCTTGCTTCGTTCGCTTTTGTTATCCATTCTGCGATCTTTTTCGTCTCCCTGTCTATTCCGCGGTAGTCTGCTGCCACCGGTCCACCTTTGTAGAACATGCCAGCTACAAACATCGGCATGCTGGCAACTCTTCCACCTGCTTTGCAGGTGTTGACCCGCGCATCTGTGTGAGTAAGCGAGTAAGTGGTAATCACGATAGCCACGTCCACGCTCTTCATTTTGTCTTCAACTTCTTTTCCTGGATAGGTTCCGTGTTTGCCTATCGATGGATACGTGAAGAATTCAATATGGTTCTTGGGAAACTTTTCGGCTGCGACCTCGCTTACCATTTTGGCCAACAGTGATCTTTCCACGGCTTCGGTCAGTTTTTCACTCGGCTTTGTCGCCCACTCTGCTACGGTGGGAATATCGGTTACGACGACGACTTTTTCTCCGTCCTTCAAACCCATGTTCACTTTGAGCATGTTGATGACGCCGTTCACAAGTTTTTCTTTTTCAATCATACAGGTCACGTCTTCGATAGTTTAAATTTCGTCAACTAGCTCTGTTCAAAAAGCTTATAAGATTTCTGCTGAGTCAATCTGGCAAGACTATGCGGGGATCTAGTGTGAACGACCAACAATTGATGGAAGTGATCACGCAACGGAGGAGCGTCCGAAAATACAAGACCGAACCGTTCCCAATGGAGGAATTGATCAAACTAATCGAAGCAGCTCGTTGGGCACCCTCGGCCGGTAACTCGCAGCCTTGGAAGTTTCTGCTGGTAAACGATGAAGACATGGTAAGCGGTCTGAAATCAGTGTCTCCGGGGTGGTTGAAAGCTGCGCCGGCGCTAATAGTGATATGCATAAACAAGAACCGAGAGACAGATTGGAGTAAAATGGACGTCGGCGCAGCGATGCAGAACATACTGTTGTATGCGCATTCGAGAGGCGTCGGATGCTGTCCCATCGGCAGTTTCGCAGTTGAAACCGTGAAAGAACTACTCAATATACCGCCGAATCTTGAACCGGTGCTTCTCATTACAGTCGGCTGCCCCGATGAGAAACCGGCTGTCATCAAGCGTTTATCAGTTGACGAACTCATTTTCAAGAAGGTAGGAAAGTGAAGGAGAAAACTGGAGACGACTATCTGTTTGAGATAACCTGCTTTCTAATAGCTAGCGCCGAAAGAACCCTAGGACCCGAACGCAATTATGGAGCCTGCCGCCTAGTCCAGACTCTGTATATGCTTTCTTTCCTCCCGGACTATATTGACATGAAGGGGAATGAATTGCTGATGAAAGTAAGGGCATATGTGGATGCTGATCCCCAGAACTTCTGGCGCCAACCACAGCTGAAACAATTTCTCGCCGACCTGAGTCGACAACTAGCGAAACAAATAAAAGAACAGAAGAAACTCGAGAAATAATGTTTACACTATGATTGGACTACTGTCAACTCTTTTGAAATGTGGCTCAACATTCTTTTCCCAGTGTTTGAAACGGCAATGTTGTCCTCGATTCTTACGCCAAGCTTTCCAGAAAAGTAGATTCCAGGTTCTATCGTGAACGCCATACCAGGCTGCAATGTCATTTTGTTGCCTTCACAGATGTACGGCTCTTCGTGCACCTCCAGACCTAGCCCATGACCTGTTCGATGCGTGAAGTGCTGACCATACCCCGCATTCTCTATCACGTTTCTTGCAGCCGCGTCAACTTTTTCAGCTTGGATTCCAGGTCTGACGCTTCCTATGGCTTTCTCGTGGGCCTCGGCGACAACATCATAGATTTCCCTTTCTTTCTTTGTCGCTCCTCCAACAAACACTGTTCGAGTAAGATCCCCATAGTAACCCTTGTATACTGCCCCGACATCCATCAACACTACGTCCTTCTGTCCTACTTTCCTGTTTGAAGTTTCTCCATGAGGAAGAGCTGAATTCGAGCCTGAAAGAACTATGCAGAAGGGTATGCTTTCGCCACCGCTTTCTTTTATCACTCGCTCTATCTGGCAAGAAATGGTCAATTCGCTTACTCCGGGCTTGATGAAATCGATTCCCGCTCTTATTCCCTCAGCAACCACGTCTGCCGCCTTTTTTATCAGTCCCAATTCCTCTTCAGATTTTACAACTCTAAGCTCGCTGAACAAGACTGAAGCGTCTCTGGTCTTTATGTCTGAAGAGCAGCCAACTAGCATTCTGTAGAATCTGAACGGTAAGAAACCTTCGACTCCGAAAGTCGCCCCCTCCAATCCCAACTCTTTCACTGCCTTTTCAAGCATAACGGCAGGATTCTCGGAGTCAGAGTAAGTCTTGATATCCTTGAACGCGGACCTTTCTCTTGCTTTTGACTCCTCAAGTTTTGGCACAATCACTATCGGATTGCCTGCGTCAACTGGAACTAGTATCCCTGCGAATCTCTCTATTGCCAAGGCCGAGAACCCGGCAAGATACCGCATATTCTTGTCCGAGACAACGAGGAAAGCGTCAATTTCAGCCTTCTTCCCACTGTTCCTAAGCACCTTCATTCTATCTGTAAACACTTTCATATTGACCAATCTTGCAATCTCCTTTTTGTAACGTTCTTCCGCAGGACCCATAGCACGATTGACGTGTCGAGTAGCTTAATTCACTAGAAAAGATAAAATCATTTTGTCATTAAATGGCAGGCTACGTAGTGATCCGGCTCAACCATCACGAAAGTCGGTTCGTTGACTTTGCAGGTCTCCATTGCGAAGGGGCACCTAGTGTGGAATCTGCAGCCTGGTGGAGGGTTAATAGCACTCGGAACCTCGCCCGTCGAGACTATCTCCTGCGGCTTCAACTTCTCCTCTTCATCGGTAAGCACGGGCACAGATGAAAGCAACATTTGAGTGTAGGGATGCAACGGATTCTGGAAGAAAACTGCGGTTGGAGCAAACTCCACGATCTTGGCCAAATACATTATTGCCACCCTTGACGAAACGTTTCTCATGAGGCTCAGGTCATGCGTTATGAACAGGTATGAGAGGTTGAGTTCTTTCTGCAGCCTCATAAGCACCTTCATGATTTTCGCCTGAATCGAAACATCAAGAGCTGACGTAGGTTCGTCAAGAACTATCAGAGACGGGTTGGTTGCTATAGCCCTCGCTATCGCGACTGCTTGCCTTTCACCGCCGCCCAAGTCCCTAGGTCGCCTGTTCTTGAAATCACCAGGAGGCAGTTCCACCGCATCAAGAAGTTCAGAAACTCTCTTTTCGTACTCATCATGCCCTTTAGCCAGTCCATGCACCTTCAGGGGTTGTCCTACCACGTCTCGGACTGTTTTGGTTGGATTCAAGGAAGAGGCTGGATCCTGAAAGACAATCGCCAGATCCTTCTTGAGGTATTTCGGACGCTTCTTCGTGTGCACCGAAATGTCTTGCCCCTTGAACAGTATCTTGCCTGACGTTGGTGTGTAGATACCCATTATTACGAATCCTGTGGTGCTCTTGCCAGAGCCAGATTCTCCCACTAGGCCGAATGTCTCGCCCGGTTTAATCGTGAAGTTTGTGTCGTCAATTGCCCTCACAACCCCAAAAGAGGTTTTGAAGTGTTTTGTCAAGTTCTGTACTACTAGCAGATCCTCACTTTTGTCCATCATGACTCATCTCTTGTTGTGGAGCCAGCAGGCAACTCTATGGTTGTCGGCATTAGCTTTCAGGAGCCGAGGTTTCTCTTTCTTACAAATTTCGAATGCGTACTCGCAACGAGGATGAAACCTGCAACCGGTCGGCGGGTCTATATAGTCGGGAATTCTTCCCTGGATGCCCTCTGAGAAACCTGCTCCAGTCAATTTTGGAACAGATTTCAACAGCCCTTGAGTGTAAGGATGCATTGGGTTTGAGAACAGTCTTCCTGTTGCTGCAGCTTCAATCATGCATCCACCGTACATAACATAGACAGTATCGACCGTGTTTCTTATTGCTCCAAGGGCATGGGATATCAAGATAATTGACAGGTTTTTCTTGTTAACAAGATCCTTCATTAAACGCAGAACCTGATCCTGTATTGTAACATCAAGGTTGGTGGTTGGCTCATCTGCAATGAGCAGATCTTTGGCAGTAGCCAGCGACATCGCAATGCAGACTCTTTGTCTCATGCCTCCACTCAGCTGAAACGGGTAACTGTCCAAGACTCTTTCAGGGTCTGGCAGTGAGACCTCTTTGAGGGCGTCCAAAGACTTCTCTCGAACCAGCTGCTTCGTGACTTTTCCGCCGTCTATATTACCTGAAGACTTGATAACATCGCCGAGTATGCTTGCCACTTTAAATACTGGATTGAGGGCTGAAGTAGGATCTTGAAATATCATGGTTAAGTTCTTTCTTCTCACCTCGTTCAGTTTTTTCTTGTCAAGTGAGAGCATTTCATGACCTCTGAAGCGTATTTCTCCACCTTCCACGACAGCGTTGGTTGCAAGAATTCTTAGAATAGACTTCATGGTAGTAGTCTTACCGCAACCAGATTCTCCGATGATTCCCACTTTCTCTCCTTTGTTGACGCTGAAGTCCACTCCGTTCAGGACTTTCAATTTGCCCATGAATGTCTTGAAGCCTACAGAAAGGTCCTTGACATCCAAGAGAGTGTCCGTTTATCTTGCCTCCTCTACGAATATGTCTCGGATTCCGTCTCCTAGTAGGTTGAAGCCTAGAATTATGATGGAGATTGCTATCGCTGGGAATATGCTTATCCACCACGCATCGGGCATGTAATTTCCGCCGTTGGCAACCATTGTGCCAAGATCAGGAGTCGGAGGTTGAGCACCCAATCCTACATAGCTGAGGGCCGAGCCTAGAAGTATGACCCAGCCGACGTCTAGGGTTATCTTTGTCAGGATCGGACCGAGGCAGTTAGGTAGGATTTCGCTGAATATTATGCGGAGAGGGCTGACGCCCATTACCTCTGAGGCTTGGACGAAATATTCATTCCTCAGACCTGATGCGGCGTTATATGTCAACCTTGTGTACCATGGCCACCACATGAGTGAAACTGCCATCATGGCGTTGAACAGGCTGGGAGTCAATACGGCAGCTATTGACAATGCCAGCACGAGTGGAGGGACTGCGATAAACACGTCCGATACTCTCATGATCAGTGTGTCGATCCAGGTTCCCCTGTAGTATCCTGCTATCAGGCCCGAGATCACTCCTAGAGGTACAACCAGTGCCAACACTACTGCGGCCATCATGAGAGAATACTGAAATCCAAAGATGGTCCTAGTCAGAACGTCTCTTCCAAGTTCGTCCGTCCCAAACAGATAGCTTAGGTTTGGAGGTTCAAACTTGTCTTTGAAATTTGTGACTAGGCCGGCATGTTTAGGATAGGGAGTCACGTATGGTGCCGCCAAGGCAAGAAACACAGAGGCCAGCGCGATGACCAGCCCCACTTTTGACAGGGAACTGCGGGAGAATCTATACCATTTTCTCTTCACATCGTACTTGACGAAGATTTTCCTCATGATTTCCGGTATTCGCATTTATTCACCCCGCTCCATCAACCTAATTCTGGGATCCAAGTACGCTACTATTACGTCTACAACGATGTTGGCAACGGCATAGATGACTCCCAATACCAATACCAGTGCGACTATGCCGTTGAGGTCCTTGTTCAGCATGAGTGTAATTCCAAGCTTGGAGAATCCTGGCCAATTGAACACCATCTCTACCAAGAACGCATTAGCCATCAGTGCCGCTATGTCCAACCCCATAACAGTGACGGCTGGAATCAGGGAAGGCTTGAGCAAGTATTTGAACATCACCTGTCTTTCAGGCAGACCCTGAGATGTGGCCATCGATACGTAGTCCTTATCCTTGTTTTCCACCATTCCAGATCGTATTATCCTTGCATCCTGCAGCATACCTCCCAGGCACAATGCCATGGCTGGAAGCACCATGTGCCACAAAACATTCCCGAACACGTCAATTCTGCCAGCGATCAAGGAATCTAAGGTAACCATTCCAGTTACAACGGGGGGTCGTTCGAGTCCCTGCGAAAGCATTCCTTGAGTCGGGAATATTTTGATGTTCCAAGTAAACAAGAGTTGAAGCACAATAGCCATAACAAAAACAGGAATCGATATTCCAACGTAAGAAAATACCCTCACAACATTATCAGGCCACTTATATGAATACCTGCCGGCTATCACGCCTAGCATGAAGGCTCCTGCTACTTCAAACACAGCGGCCAGAAAAATTAGCTCGAGAGATGTGGGAAGGTATTCGAGAACGTCCGCCGTAATGCTGCGCCGCGTCACCAACGAATAGCCTAAGTCTCCATGAAGAAGGTCATTTACCCAATAGAAATACTGTTCATACATCGGTCTGTCGAATCTCAATGTCTTTCGGATCTGTTCCACAACACTTTCAGACGCCCTTGGTCCGGCTACCATTCGCGCAGGATCTCCAGGCAGCACCCTTGCCAAAGCGAAAACCAGTATTGACAGACCAATCAAAGAGAAAACGATGTACCCTGTTCTCTTCAGTATGTACGTGGAGAGCCTCATACTCTGAGAGCCTCGTTTGGACTACCAGTATGGCATGAACATTAAAAAGCTTTTCATTTTCAACTATGGCAACGCTGGGAACATGCTTGAGTAGAATTCTATCCAAGTACTTCAAGTGAACTACTCTCTGAGCTTTAGCGATTGAGACATTATTGATGCGTGTTCATCTTGGCGGCATAGATTTTTCGTGTAAATATCAGGCGACAGTTGTTGAACAAATGATTGCGTGTCTCAGTCAGCCTGATGACCCAACCAAGTATTACATCATATGATGGATAATAAAAAAAAGAGGGGAAGTTTAGTGAGGAAGAACTTGCCAATCTTTGTAGACTCTGTCGTACCCCATTATGCCTATTGTTGCTGCTGGCGTTTCTACTGCAGGTATCTTAACATAGTCTTGAATTGCCATCGTGGTAGCATAATCGTATATGAAAAGGCTTGGGCATATACCCATTATATCCCTCTGGATTGCTGCGTACTTTGCATATCTCTCTGTTGTGTCTACGGTTTCAAGAGCATCTTCAATCGCGGCATCAAGTGTTGCGTTGTAAAGCTTCTCGTTCGTCTCCCATGACAATGGGCCTGAATGGTATCTTGACTCCAGCAATGATCCTGCTTCGGGGAAGCTTGGCGCGACCAGTATGTTGTACACGTGCGCGCTGAGTTCTGCATTGGTCATTTCCTCAACGGTTTTCGTCCATGGCGTCTTGACCACGTTGACTTTTAGCCCTATCGCAAGTACATTCTCGGCGAACAGCAGAGCATCTCCTTCTCTTTCAGGCACTTCCTGAATCCAGTGGAATTCGATTGCATAGTTGTCCGGGTTGTTGATTATGTCTGGATAGTACTTAGACTGGCTGAGTTCCTGCTGGGCCAACGTCACATTGTAGTAGTATATCTGGCTGTTAACGTAACCTGGCAAAGCTCCGGGGACACTTGAGGTTGAAAGCGTGTATCTTGAGTAAATCTCTGTCATCATCGTCTGATAGTCATAACAATACGCCAAGGCTTTTCTGACGTGTATGTCATCCAGCGGTGGTTTCTGGCAGTTCAACATATAATAGTATTCACTCGGGTCTGCCCATGAGACTTTATTGATGTGGGGATCTGTATCCAACGAATCGAGAGTTTCTGCTGGGAGCCACGTATCTGTCACTTCGAGTTCCCTGTTGAGCATCATTGTCTTTTCAGTCGCGGGGTTGCCGCTTGTCCACGTCTGTATGACTGTTGTGGGTGCGTTGGCGTTGACTGGGGCCCAGTAATCTGTGAACAAGGCGAACTTGAAGAATTGTTGCATCTCGCGGTCAACGACCTTGTATGCTCCGGAGCCTGCGTCGTTCAGTGCCATCCACTCCAGACCTAGATCTCCATAGTTTGTTCCGTCCATAGTGTAGTTTTGCGCTGCAGCGTAGTTGATGTGGGCCAAGACTTCTGCCTTGTCAACGATGTAGAGCCTCATGAGAATCGATGTAAAGGGACCGAAAGTGTTGTTGAGGGTCATAGTAAATTGGTAAGGAGCTGGAGCAGCAAAACCTGCAATGTATGGTGTGTAAAGGTAACTGAATCCTTGACCGATCGTCAATAATCTTTGCAAGCTGAACTTGACATCTTCTGCTGTCAAGGTTCGACCGCTGTGGAATTTTATTCCCGATCTTATGTTGAAAGTGTAGGTCAGGCCGTCTTGCGATACGGTCCAGTTTTGCGCGACCCAAGGTTTCGGTTCTGCCAGGGGAACTGGGAATACTAGCGGGTCGTACAGGTTGCATAGAGCAGTGGTACTGCATTCATCAGTGCCGATGGCTGGGTCAATGTAACATGGCCAGGCGTAGCCTACCCTCAGCAGTCTTTCAGCCGCTGGACTGGGGCTTGGACCGGGGCCAAAATAGCCGCCGTAGTACAGCCCACCTGCAATTGCTGCCACAATCACGATTATCGCTAATATAGCTATGTACATTCTTGAAATGGCGGATCTGCTTAAGAAAGTCTTCATCTTTTTCCTCCTTGAAAACATTGTAGCTACGATACAAGTTATATGGTTTTCCATACGAACAAAAACCTGGACACTGGTTCCATTACTAGACAGCATGTATTGCGACTTCTACTGTGATTGTCGGTCTAGACATCTGGAGGAGATTCGAATCCATACAGCTTTGAGTGCACCAAGCCTACTTTGCGGTATAGATCTGCCATCATTTCCGCGTATTTCCAAGAGGTCACTACGGCATCCAAAACTGGCACCTTGAGCTTGCTAGTCAACTCTTTCATGAAGCCCGATTCCATCGTACATCCTAAGACTATAACTTCTGCTCCGTCCTCGTCAATGGCCTTTTTTGCTTCTGTCAAGATCGCCTTTTTGAGCTTCTCAGGCTCGGAGCCCATCCTCGGAACCGTGAATTCTATCGGTCTGAAAGAAGCGAGCTTCCTCTCTAGCCCATAGATGTATACGTTGCTCTCCATCTTCGGAATCCATTTTCTTCTGCCCACGATTATCGAGAATTTGTGACCAAGAGTCGCGGCAACATGCATAGTGGCCTCTGCTGGAACAATCACTGGAATCGAGACAAGCTCTCTGGCTTCCCTGATCCCCGGGTCGTAGAAACAGCCGATTATGACAGCATCGTATCCTTCTTTCTCGGCCCATCTGACCCAATCCAGAGTCTCGCCGAGATTCAGGTGCTCATAGAAATGGTACTCCAGATGAACTGGGCCTTTCCTTAGATGGACCACTTTGGGCGTCACGTCTGACCTCTTTATTTCATTTATCGTCTGGAGCATGTGCTTGTCCCAAGCACCTGTGCCAACGGGGTTTATGAATAGTATTTTGAGCAAGTCGATTGCCTCATTTGCAATTATCAACGCCTAGATGGTATTTAAAACTTGAGAATTGAGTACCAACTACAAAGGCAACCGAACTCCGGTTCCAGTCTCGTTGGCCCTCTCAAAAATCAGCTTCGCAGTGGCTATATCTTCTATTGCAAGACCCAGGTTCATTGACATGATGCGTTCATTCTTGTTCACGCGACCGCTCTTTTCACCTGCCACAATATCTCCAAGCTCTGCATACACTTTAGGCAATTGGCTGAAGTACCCCTGTCGCTTATAGTACCATAATTGTTGAATGTCGTCCACGCAGAATTTGTCCATTGAGAACATTGCTTCTGGTTTCCAGTAGGAATCAAAATCCAACGGACATGCAAGTCCGCCATCCTTGAACCATGATCTTTCAATCACCGGGTGCGGCTGTCTAAGGATGGGTCCCGAAGTAACGACTACGTCTGAACCCTCGACGGCTTTCCGGGGCGAACGTTCAGGAGATATCTTGATGTCATATTTAGCAGTCTCTTCTTTCACGTATTTCTTTAGGTTCTCTTCAATTATGTCATATGCCTTAACTTTCTCAACATTCTTGCACACCGTCAGCAAGGCTTCAAGGTTACCCCTACCTTGAACACCGCATCCAAGTATGCCCAACACCTTCGAGTCTTCTCTGGCCAAGTGTTTTGCCGCAACTGCAGTAACCGCTCCTGTCCGCTTTGCGGTTATCCAAGTGCAGTCCATAATACTGATAGGAAAGCCCGTCTCTGGATCATTGAGAATGAGAAGACCGGAAATGTATGGCAAGTTGCGTTTTGTGTTCTCTGGATAGCCGCTTACCCATTTTACGCCGGCAGCCTGTATGCCAGGCATGTAGGCCGGCATTGCATGAATGAAAGCATTCTCTTTCGGGTGGATTCCGGGTTTAGGGGGCATTTCAGTTTTTCCAGCGGCTTTTTCGCGAAAAGCATTCTCGACGGCTCTGATAACGTTCTCGATGGTAATCCTCAGTTTTTCGATGTCGCCCCGACTCAAATACAAAATAGTGTCTGAACGACTCATTGTTATCACACTATGGAAAAGTTGCCAAGAGATAAAAGTCTGCCTCCCTATCTCCGTCTTCTCAATATTTTCCATGTTAATGAGAGAATTCCAAGTCCATATTTTTTATTTTGACGCTCGATTGCCTAGGAGAATGATTCTAGGGGACTTCAAAAGAGGGATGCTGCGGATTAGGAATGCGTTTCGGAAGAGGTGTTTCTTTTCGACATGATTTTGCGGCGATTTTCCGCAAAGAAAAAGAATGGAAACGCAACATCCTATTGCTCGACGCCCATCTCCTTAATGATCCCTAGCAACTCTGGGTGGACGAATTTCCCGTCTTTCTGAGCGGGCTCATCATCAAGGTAAATTGATGCTTTCAGTATGATGCCGTCGTCGTGAGATACCGCTCTCCATCCAAAGGCGCCTTTGAGGTCTGGTCTTAAAAGGGGTCCCTGTGATCCCCAACCCACTTGGAAGCAACCCCAGACCCTTTCAACCTCTGATATGTCACCTGTTACTCGTGCTTTGGGATGGTATCCATAGCATATGTGAGCGAGCCGATACATGTTGGGATCCTTGAGGCCCGCCATGTATCTTCGAAGTATGTCAGCTTCTACGCCGCCGGAGATTTCTTTGATTATTCCTTTTTCGATTCTGCATTTTATCGGAGTCCTTATGTTTGACTTGATCTCGTCTGGAGGCCAAACGTTCCCATCAAAGGCCAAGACTCCATTTTCAGTTTCCTCGATTGGAGAACCTCCAGTCTGACCGCCTAGCATTATGACTTTTCTCTTGTCAGCGGTGCTGCCGAAATTCTCGAATTTTCTTCCGCCGATTTTTGCGGTGAAATTGGTTCCAGAAGGACTTGTTACTTTGATTTCGTCAGCTTTAGTAGTCATTTCTGCGATTTTGTCTCCCAGCTCAACCATTTTCGGATAATTGACCCAACCCAGGGTTCTGACCATTGCTTCGCGGTCGAGAGATGTCAAACAGATGTAGGCACGGTTTCGTTTCAGTGCGTTTGTCTGCGCCTGAGTGTACAATATCGCTCTGGCTGAGAATTCCACGGTTACGTCTGAGTCCATCATCGCTGCAGCGAGAGGTTTAGGCGGCTCAGTGAATGATATCTCGCGCGTCTCATGAATCACTATGGTAGGCGTTGCTCCAGCCGATTTGACGGCCGCTGCCGTTGCATTCAATACAGCAGCATCCACGATGTCGTCTCCGTATATGAGAACATCCTCATCTTTTTTAACTCTTAGAACATAGTTCACCAAGGTGTCTGCAGCTTTTCCCAGCTCTATGTACCACGACATATTTCTTCACCAATTCGAGAATCGCGTTCTATGAATAAGAGTTTTGTCCTGATCCTCGCACTTTTCTTCAAGATAGTCTTATGCTGCATGGCCATCTCCCGCCAGCAATGTTCAATTACGTCCTTGTGTAAACGCGCCTCAACAATGACGACCTCGTCAGACTCTCCCGAAGGCAAAGACTTCAACTTTCCCAATATAAAGGAAAAGCGCTCTACCATAAGGCTTTTTATTATGAGCGGCTTTTTTCCTAGCCCAAGGTGAGTTTATTTGGCACTGCACATGGAACTTGCCGAAGCAGCCTACAAACTTGCATGCGAAGTTATGCTGGTAAAGAAAGGAGAGAGTGTTCTAATATACGCCGATACCGCGAGTGACGAAAACGTTGTGAAGGCGACGGCTGATGCTTGCACCATTTTAGGGGCGAAAGCTGCTGTTATGTGGTTTAAAACTAACCCCGAAGTCACCATGGACCCCCCTGAACCAGTAATCGCGGCGATGAACA
>Ga0315294_10003881_pt1 | contig 16297 bp, 18 predicted proteins | sample YL17G13_40_MG_FD_203626 | JGI IMG/M metagenome (GOLD analysis project Ga0315294, IMG submission 203626) | Sediment microbial communities from Yellowstone Lake, YNP, Wyoming, USA - YL17G13_40 | ecosystem: Environmental > Aquatic > Freshwater > Lake > Sediment | place: USA: Wyoming | collected... | reverse complement strand
CAAATTTCTATTAGCATTTGGGGGGGAGTGCTCAAGTCCGTTTTTTTATCGCCATAATATCTGACTATTTCCGCACGAACGGTAAAATTGAAATAACCAGGCCAAGATTTTTCGTCATCCCTTCTCATAAAATGTATGTAAAAATAATCATCGGTTTGAAAAACCTCCCTTACGAGCTCGTCAAACTTGGTATCCCAGCAAGACCTGTCGTCTATCCAGTATTTGCATTTATCCTTGATGCAATCCGCACCGCTTTCCAGCTGACATTTTTTTGTATTGGGAAAATATTCCTTCAATAATTCAGCCCTAGCCTCTTTATGGCTCATAATGTTTCCTTCCCTTTCAAAAAAAGTTCCGAAACGACTTCGTTGTTTTGAACGGAAATGACGACGATATGGGTTTTATCAGGAAGCTGCCCAGGTTGAATCACTGTAGTTTTTCCAATTTTAGCCTTCCAAACCTTGGATACATCGTATGATTCATGAATATGGCCAGAAAGAACTACGAGGGGCTTTTCGTTTTTGATCCAATCGTAGACCGATTTTGATCCGACTCTCCGGCCGCCCCTACAGACATCCAAGTCCAAGGACCAAGGCGGTGCATGGATGGCCATTATCGTTTTATCCGTAATGACGTGAATGTTTTTCAAATCATTTTCGATTGTACCCTTTTTAATAAAGTATTTTTCAATGTCGGGAATCTCTTCCAAACCCTTAGGTCCGCAATCCAGCGGGCGGCCGAGGTAAGGATCAGGACATTTCCAGCCGTCGTAATCAAGCTTACAAGCTGTTTTTAAACCGAAGGGGTAGTCTGGAACAAAGCCATAAGCTCGGAAATCATAGCCGTTTTTCGAGTAAGGAGTTTCATCTAGAAGAGTCGCGTATTTGAGAAAATACTTTTTTCTCGTGTAGATATCGTCGTTTCCGAAGAAGGCCAGCACGTCTATGCCCAAGTCCTTGCATCTTTTGTAATACTTTTTCAGATACCCGTTGATGAATTTTTTCTGTTGTGAAAGTATGCCAGACCCTTTTGGTAATAGATCAGCCCCGAGATGAACAAGATTTATTTTTTGTTCTTGAGCAAATTTTAAAACAGCTTCATATTTGAGGACATCGCCGTGAAGATCGGTTGTGTAAATAAAAACCATGTTATTAATATATATCTTGCGGTTTAAAAAAAAGAATTAAATTTACTTTTCGACCCAAAAATGATATTATTAATATAGGAAAGGACTAATAATCAATTAATTATAGTTTTATATAGTGAGAAGCATTAAAACGATTAAAAGAGGGTTAAGGTGTTGGATATGAGGGGCTTAAGCAAAATAGTTGATAGAATTCTGAAGATTGAGCCAACTCTTCAGAATCAGCTTCTTCCAATCAAAACCAAATGGGAGAAGTCCAATCGCATTGCTTATTGGAAGCAGCTCCTGAAAATATTGAATAAAGAAGTTACCCCGCAGCATCCGAAACGAATGGAAATACAGAATATTTTTATTTCCAAACGAGTCAAAGGGCCTAAAAAACTGCAGACTTTTGAACCACCCTCTCCAATGGAAGTTGTTGTTGGGGTGTTGCCGGAGCCTGTCGATTGTAAGATAAGACGATACGATCGTATGCAGGTCGATTTATCAAAAAAAATACTAGAAGCACGAATGACACATAATATTGAAATGATGGCTGATATAGCAAGACGATATGAAAGATTAGACATAAAACAGAAACAGGTCTGGGCTGAAATTAAAGATCATTTTAATCTTTGGAAAGTCGATGATCCAACGTCTTTTTTTATCAGAGAACGAGAACATCTTCTTGTTTTAACTTCTTTAAAAATACCGTTGGATGGCGGCGGGCCTTCTCAAGGTGGCGGAAATTCTCCTGATGGTTTCGCTCTAAAATTGGACCCAGAACTTTTGAAAAAATTTCTTAAGTATTTCAATATTAATCCACCTCCGGGCTTTTTACCTCCAGGGCTCATGCCACCAGGAAATGATTAACTAGAAAGAAAACAAGTTTATGCGACTGAATCCAAGGTATTGGTATGTCGATGAGAAAGGTGTAACTAAAAAATACATTTATTGCAGATTATGTCTTGCTGGTCCTTTCAAATTAATCGATATAGATGAAAAATTTTTCTTTTATGCAGACGAAGCCTATTGTAAGGACTGCTCAGCTATTCACAAAAACTTCAGCAAATTTGTATCAGAGTCTTTTTTCGAAGCCGTTGATAAAAGCCCTCTTCAACCATTAAAGAAAAACAAGAGGAAAAAAAGAAAACTTAAAGGATCACTTTAGGTATTGTACAAACTGGTATTGGATTGAATTTGTGTCTGCTAGAGGCATGCCGTTGTAAATAAATTTGTAGAACTATTTCTTGTCGAGGTGTGAATTTGATGTCGGTTGTTGAAGGATAAATTAACGGATCCGTATAATTTTTGGTTTCACATATACCCATAGCCCACTCAAGTTCGGCGTAGGAAGCACCAATCTGAGTTTCATCCCCGCGGTTATCTGCCCAAAGGCCATCGGTCGGAACAGCTTGAGTGATTTCCTTACTTATACCGACATGTTTTGCAAGCTCCCATACCTGGGTTTTAGAAAGATCTCCGATTGGGGAGATATCAACTGCAGAATCTCCAAATTTTGTACAGAAGCCAATTCCATAGTCTTCTACACGGTTCCCTGTCCCAGCAACCAAATATCCGTTATGGCCGGCATAGGCGTATAGAGTTGTCATTCGGAGACGTGACCGCATATTGGCCATTGCCAGTTCGTCTTCCTGTACCTCTCCCCTTAAATGGTGTTTAAGAGTTGTAAAAGATTCTGTAAGATCTACTTCGGCAAGAGCTACATTATCTTTTTGTCCGGCAGCGTACGCTTGACCTACAAGCCAAGTCATGTGGTCTCGTGCCCGTTTAATTTGATCTGCTGATTGATGAATAGGCAAACTTAACAACAAGGTCGGATATTTCGTTAAGGCACACAATGTCGAAACAAGAGCTGAATCGACTCCTCCGGAGATTCCAACAACAAATCCTTCCTGATTGCTTTTTTTAAGGTATTCCTTCAACCAATCGACTATAATTTGTTCAATGGCAATGCAGTTCATCGAGAGCTCCTTCGAAAATGTAATTAAATATTGTTTGTGACAAATTCGATTTCAAACCCAAAGCATTTCTGTCAACGGGTTTTATTAAATTCCGTTTTATTTTTTCTTCTAAAAGTTCATCCAAATGATTTTCTGGAACCGTATCGTCAAATATGATTGTTGTATCCTTCGTTGATAGTTTTTTACAGTTTTCAAAATCCAGCGATGCGTGTTCAATGTCGTGTCCTCCATCCACATGAATCAGATCAAATTTCGTTCCTTGCAATGCAAATTCAGGAATGGTAATTTTACTATCGCCATAATTTATGGACATGTCAGGATAAGTCTGTTTTAAAAAACAGAAACACGGGTTGGTATATTTATGATAATTTAAATCAAATAAGACAAAAAACGCTGCTGGGTTGGCCAAGAGCATTATTAAGGTGGAGTGACCGGCATTAAACCCTATTTCCATAATATGTCTTTTGTTTTGAGCCAGCTGAAACAGGTTGTACCTTTTTTCAAAAAAGTTTTCGCTGAAGGGGTCGTTTATGGAGTGAAAAGGGTGATCATAAACCAAGTTGCCTTCTACGTATGCCCAAGCATAAGACAATGCTATTTTATTTAAATCTTTCAATAACGGGCATTGTCTCAAAAAATCATCCGTGTAAGTCATTTTCTTAATCCGGATTTAAGGGTGTTAAAAAAATTATTGACATCTTGATTTTCTGATTTAATTATTATTGTTGCTTTTCCAAGATTGCAGTCAATCAGCCAGTAACATGTAAGATAACTTGAGTTTATTTTACTTTCAATATTTCCGCGAAGAAATCGAATGATGCCTGTTGGTTCGCCGCATTCTTTTGAATTAAAACTAAGTTGACGATATATGGGTGGAATTTTACCCTTTACAAGACTATTATCAATTGGCTCAACATACCATCCGGGGCCAAAACGATCTATTTTTTTGTAATCACGCAAATTTTCTATATGATTTATTTTTTTGACCCAGATGTGCTGCATAAAAATAAATGTTTATTTCTTTATTTTAAGTAATTGCTGACAAAGATTGATCATTTTTTTATCGCCAGTGTGTTTGGTTTTATTGTCCGAAAGTTTTACGGTTGAAATCCAGTCCCCGTCAATAAGACAGGCGGTCATTTTAATGACCATATTCAGGGGTTTTATTAAACCAAGACCAAAAGGAGCTCGAACATCGTTTGTGAGCCAGGTTCCTATCCCTAAACGGGGCTGAATCTTCAAACGACCTTCATCATCAGTACATGCCTGTTTAATTCTTTGAATAGTGTCAAAACTGTCAATACCGTCCGAAAATACAATAACTTTGGACGCAGGATTGATTCTCAAATTTTTGTAGTGCTGTACGGCTTTACGAGCAAATTCAACAGGGTCGCCACTATCTTGACGTACACCATCGAACAGCTTCGCATATTTTGTAGTAAAAGCCTTGAAAAACACATCGGTCGTAAAAGTATCAGTCAAGGCAATACCAAGATCGCCTTGATAAACTTCCGACCAGGCATCGAGCGCCATTTGATTGGCCAGTTTGAAACCGAACCGGGCTGCATGATACATGAACCACTCGTGTGCATGCGTACCAATCGGAACAGTATTATTGATCATGGATAAATAAACATTACTCGAACCCATGAATACAAAAGAACCAGCTGTTCCACCTTCAGCATATTTCTGAAAATCTTCAAGAACGATCTTATGATTTTCGAAAGAAAAACGCCGTCTTGTTCCGAAATCGGATGTTGGAATTCTTAAACAAGCCAGTTCAGAAAATTTTTCTTCATTGATCTTTCTGGAAGCACCTACATCCAAAACTTTGCCAGTCATTTCGAAATAAAGTTCGCTGATAGTGGCCATAAGTGGCACTTCCCATAAAACCGTCCGATGCCATAAACCTTCAATCGTTATTATGAGTTCAGAGCCTTTCTGATTAATGAAAACCTCGGTTGGATCATAACGATACCCAGATAGAAAATCTAGATAAACTGGATCCATGTAATAGCACTTCTCTCGCAGGAAATTTTTTTCATTTTCGGTCAGCGTTATTCCGCGAAATTCATTTATAATCTCTCTCAGTCGCTTGGCAAAACCATCTGGAAATTCTCTCCCACCACGGTTAATAAAACTATACCGGACGATTGCCCGAGGATATAACCTGCAGATTGCCAACTGCATTGACAGTTTATATAAATCGGTGTCTGTTATAGCAATATGATATTTATTCATATTTTTTTAAAAAGAAATTTATCAATGGTTAAAAAAGTGTATCCCAGCTTCTTTTTGAAAAAGAAAACTGTTTTTATTGCTACTTTTGTTGTCGGGATGGATTTGCCATACTCCAGATTCTGAACCTGTCTTTCGGTTATTTTAAGTTTTTTAGCAAGACTTTTTTGCGTGAGTCCGTTGTGCAGACGCAATCTTCTGATGTTGTTTGCAAAATAAATTTTCATGATCCTCCACCGAGCGGAAACCACGGGCCTCGTGCCCGTGGAGGAAGCGAGTCATTTGACTCTGCTCTCTTCCTGAATTATATTTAGTTCAAAGCCTCAGGTATCAGATAGGGCATGATAACAAGAAATTGTTTGCCTGTGTACGGCATACAGGTTCCTTATCTGATGGGTCGTTCTCAAGGCCTAAGGAACCTTGAGCAGGGTTTGCCACCCGTGTGTCAACCGACCTACCTGCCTCCGGGTTTAACTTGAGATGACCCGGAATTTAAGGCTAAAGTGCTCCGTCTCACTCTGGCTTAATATGGAGTGGCGCTTTGCTTTTAAGCACTGCGAAACTTGGAAGCGCAAGCCACGCCCCTTGTGGGTGTGGTAGTTGACGAGCTCTCCTTTTATTATGGAAAAGTTCGACTTACCTGAATATGCCGGTCTTTTACCTTTTCGTCTTTCATTACGGCACAAGGCCCGTTCTGGTAAAACTGCAGGGCCAAATTCATGGCAGCACCCCACTGGGCACCACTCAGACCAAGCTTGTCTATAACAGGTACTTTAAGAACAGCATGCTCGATTTCATCCCGATCGTGCTTCCATGCATTTACACCACTCAGTTTATTTTCCCATTTTGATAACTTATATTTTTTTGAAAGCATGAAACGAAGGATCTCTGCCACGGTAATATGAATACACTGCTCATAACCCGGTCCGAGTCCCCCCATACTTATAGACCAGACCGTTTGTCCTTTATCCCAACGCTTCAGCCATTCTGTGACATTCTCACCGTAGAGATCTATATCCCGTTTTTTTTGGTCATCAGCCTCGGTTCGATAGAAAACTTTCTTTCCGTTTAAAAACAGCCCGCGAACAGGTGATCCGATACCTGTTCCATAAAACCTTGCTGTCATTCCCTTCTTTGGTTCAACGGAATTTTTGGGAACAAAAAAGATCCAGCCATCAGCACGTTTTACCTCCCAACCACCCTTTTCCTTGGCCACTTCGTTAACGATTGTTTCTTCAAATTGATCATCATTTTTAGGAAACATTAAAATCCTCCTGGTTTTAAATTGGTTGCCTAAGAATTATATATTATGGCCACGAACTTTTTCGTAATTCTTTATTAATATTTTAAGCATTTTCAGTTCGGAGGTATTAAATGCGTTCACTATCAGATATAATCTACAAATTGGCCAAATCAATTACAGCCCAGCCAGACCCTAACGCTGACCCGGGAGAGCTCTTCAAACAGGTCAGGCCCCTTCTAGTTAAAATGGGTATAGTTAATATGGTTGATCGAATGAAAACCAGACTAGAACCTGGACAGACCCAAAAAAATAATTCATTGTATTGTATTTTACTTCGAAGAAACGCCGAACTATTACCAGACACAATCGAACGGTTAAGACGCAATAATGAGTTTTTGAGATCTATAAAATGGACCTCTAAAGCATTAGAAATTTATATCTGGTATCCTTATACAGCACCTGCTACAGAAACTCCAGCAGCGCCAAAACCAGGAGTTCCTCCAGCGGCAACACCTATAGCCCCAAGATGATGATATGGTTACTTTTAAGCTATATGTCATAGGACGATTTTATTATCGTATAGAAATATATGACACTTTAAAGGAAATGCACGAACGTCTCAGGGTGCTGTATTCAATCTTTCCTTACCGCTCCTCCAGAGAAAAGGAAAAAGACCAGAAGGAGTTTCGAAAGCACAACGCCGTTACGCTGTGGCTGGAAAAGATTGTTGGAAAGAACAGCCTCGGCCTGATAATATTCTGCAAAGAGAAATTTGACATTTATTTTATAGCCCACGAATTGCAGCACGCATTGATCTTCTCCGCAAAAAAATTAAACGTTAATTTAAAAATGCTCGGCAAGCGGACTAGGGATGATGAGAATATGGCCTATGCCGCAGGAAGAATCACGCAGAGTTTTCTGTTGGAAATCTTTAAAAGAAAAATCCTGAAATACCCATCAAGGTCCAAAAGGTAGGCTTGTTTCGCGGTAATCGTTGCCAGAAAAAATAGCAGCAGTTAAAGTCATCTTTCGACCTTCAAAATCGTCCCGACCAGAATACTTTTTTCCAGCTCCTAAACGAACATACGCGGAAGTTACATGAGGGATGTATTCCTTAAACGTGTCAGTACACTCAAAATTATCTGTAATTAACTTGTGCAATTCGTGTAAACCAGGAGAAGTTACTTCAATTTTTACCACATCGAATTCGTTTGAAAAAAGTGATGTTTTCCCTAACTTCATTTTAATCGGGCCGAAGTTCCATATAATGTTTCTAAGTTCGAAAGGGTCGTGGTTGTGAATTCCGTACTTTAAGGTAACGTGAATTTGGCTCTCGAGCCCGTCCCCTGCCAAGTCTTCCTTTGGAATATTTTTCTTTCCCCATTGGCGTATCTCTTCAGCAATGTCCCACGGTAAAGGACACAGGACACAGCTGAAGTCCCTTGCCTCTTTGGCCCTGTATGAGCTTATTATTTTTCTAAAAGAGATCATATATTTAATCAGGAATGAATTTATCAATTAATTTTTTAATCGGGTCGTTTCCGATAAGCTGATAAAGTATGTGTACCGGCCGATGATATCCTGACCTGGCCAGGTACTTGAAAATGATTTGACGTTCGTCCCAGTTAGGCCCAATCGAAAAGGCTGGATAAACAGGCTTCTGAGAAGTTTTCGCTTCAACAGTCAGTTGATTAATTACTGTGTGGAATCGGTCCAGCTCCTGGCAGAGTCCCTTTAATTTAGCCAGCAGAGCTACACGCCGTTCCTGATATTTGCCATACTGACGAACGAACTGGTCCAGTTTCTTGTATTGATCGGCCGTTCTGACAATTTCCCCGATCAGGAAATCCAAATTACTGGCAATTTTCCATGCCAATTGCCGCTGCTTTGAAAAGGCAATATCAGGATCAAAGTCTTCTGGAAGCCTTATTGGAGGAGAGGCCCATTTCCCTTTTAACATGTCATAAACTGCGTCCCCAGAAGGCTTGTCTCCCTCTTTAAGAACCATAAACGAATAGGTGTGAGAGGTGGTTCCTATTTTATTATAGTTTGCCTTATACAAGGCATCTTTAATGCGGCTGAAAATATCTTCATCAGATAAGCCTTTGGCACTCGGATTACATTGTTTAAATTTTGCTGCAGTGTAAATGACATCAAGGTCAACATCTCCGTCCTCCTGATAATTGTAACCGGCAGCGGACCCGGAAATATACAGTCCTTCGATCCATTCAAAAGGTCGGACTAAATTCGATGCTTCACAGGCGTTTACAAGAGTTTTAATGATCGCTTCCTTTATGCTTGGAAGCAGCTCGGGAATGTCCTTGAGATACCAGAGCTCAGGGGACATCTCTGGCCGAACATAGTCGATCGCAGAGGCTCTTTTTGGTTGAAACAGTTCGATATCCTTGGCCTTGCTTAGAGCCTCCTTGTATTTAGTGTTGTCAGGAAACATGTTAGAGAGTGTCTGAATAGCTTCAATTATCGTATTCTTTTCCTCTCGCCTCATTATGCCTCTGCCGACTATGGTATACATAAAACCGTCCAGTATTTCGTCAGCGGATAAATTGCGGGAATCAACTTCGATCAGCTCCTCTTTTGTGGGAAGTCTGTAAATAGTTTTTTCAAAAATGGTAGGCTTTGGTGATTTGATAAAGGCTCTCTTCTCTTGGTCTTTTGTTTTAACCCAGAGATAGCCTCGCTGATATTTCACAAAAGCATAGATACCATTTAATTTTTTTCCTTTGAAATCGATCGTATATTTTTTGTCCCCCTCAACATCAAGGAGCTCATAAGTTCCTTTATCGAAAATATCAACTTTTCCTTTCCCATATCCTTCTTCAATTTCTCCGGTAAACCCGCCATATTGGATTGGATGATCTTCGGTCTCCACAATGAAAAGCTTTGTTCCTGATGTAGGCAGAGTGTGTTTTCTAACAGCAAATGAACGATAGACCGTTCCAGGCTTATCAGGATATTTTTCCATTGGCTCTCGGGTACCAGGCAGCCTTTTTCCCTCATATGCACCCAAAGCCGCATGAAGGGACGTGACTGGAAACTCGAGTCGAAGATCGAAATGATGACCTGCTTTTTCTGCAAAATGAGAATGTATGACAAACCGGCCTTTATATCCTGGCTTGATCTTTTCTCGATCATAACCAGCCAGTTTTAAAAACGAAGAAACTACTCTATTTGCCTGAGTCATTCCGATCTTTTCACACGATTTGGTTTTTTCGTTGTATCTTAAAATCGATTTAAAAGGCTGTTTGGAATTCATGACTTCTTCAATTTTGTGCTTGTCAACATCATCTAAATCAGACCACTTATATTCTTTAACTGGATTGGGGTGATCCTCAAAATGCGGAGTTTTTATGGTATAACCAGCTTTTAAATCTTCGTAAAGTTTTTTTCTTGATTCAGGATCAAGATGTTCGAAGTACAAGTCTAGTGTCTTGTGCTTAACCTGAATGTGCGGCATTGATAGACGATCCATAAAAAATCCTTCTTAGTTCTCCGCGTGACAATCTGGACAGTACAATAATATTTCATCCTGACCAAATTCTTTATACCTGCGGGCCATAAAAGCTTCGACTATTCTGCTTGTCGCCTTTTTTTGTTCCATTGGGGTGAATGTCTTTCCAGTTAATTTTTTATAGGTCTTTTCAAGACTGGCATCCTCCCGCTTGAATGACCCTAAATCTGCCCGCGGGACCTCGACACAGCACAGCCCGGTCACCCGCAGCGACCATAGAGCCACCTGCCCGCCATTAAGCTTCATTGGAGACACGCCCAGAGCCCCTTTGGAGCCGCTGGGGCTTTCCCCCACAACGAGGTCGTCCCTGTCCCCGAACGTGGCTCTGAGCCACTCCTTGAGCGTTTCACGGGCTTTATCGATCGGGACTGGTTTCTTGAGCCACGCCAGCAGGTGGAAGCCGCGCTTTCCTGTATACCGGATCTCGATTTTTTTTACTTCAGGAAGCTTATCGAGCCCATCGGCTATTTCTCCAACAATCTTTTTTGTCTTTCCCCAGTCTCCAACTGCGTCGAAATCAACGACATAGTACGGACACTGTGCTGGCATGGTAATGTGTATCTCAATTACACGTCCGGTATTATATTCTTCGAACTGACTTTCATTGGCTATTCTGATAAACTCAGAATGACCTGTAAATGGGTGCCGCACATAAATGGCACCTGTGTCGGTCTTGAGACGGACAAAAAGATCTCGATCTTTCAATTCATCCATCATCTTTTCTTGGACACCATTATAATAACTATAAACATCTTTTTCGTGGTATTCTGAACCAGATGTGATGCGGTCTTTTTTATTTATTACCACGGTGTCTGGGTGTTTTGGGTAGTCGGCCAATTTTATAACAGTGAGGGGCTCATCTGTTTTTTTAATTGAGAAACCTTCCACAAAATTTTCTATTAAAGACATTCCAGATTCTTCTGACGCTGGGAGGATTATCAGAGTTATAACTTTTATATTATCTCTTTCTTCAAAATCCCCAGTGGCTTCAAAAATTTTTCCTATATTAGCAGAAGCAGGATCGATAATTTTAAAATGTTGCCCAGTTAATTCAGGGCTAAATTGAGAGGGTTTATAAGGTAATCCATCGCTGTATAAAAATGCGTTGACCACGTTTCTTACAGCTTTATAATTGTCCTTCTTCGATGGATGATGCTCTCTCCAGCGATTTAAACAAATTGCTAAAGAACTTTTTCGATCTTTTTTTTCGATGTGCATAGTTTGATGCATACAATTCTGCATATATAGTTTTTTATTTTTTGCTTTATATTTACTTGGATCTGGCATAAGAAACATCCTTAATCAAAAATTATGTTGCTGTTTTTTTAATATTTTTTAAATAGTCTACAAGTTCATCAAAATCATCAAAAGATTTGTAATCTCGACAGGTCTGGTCCATAAACTCCTGCTCATGTTCGGAACCTTTTCCGCCTTTATAAAAAACAACATAATCTGCCAGCATTATTCCGGCTAATTCATTATAGATATTTTCTTCTGGTTTCCAGTCTGGGTCATAAGGATCAATGAAGAAAAAATTCTTAAATTCTTTCTTTAATTTTTTACGCCAGCCATCATTTTCGCATAAACCGCCGAGAAAAACAGAAGGTCTATTTGATTTTTGACTCTTTTTTATATCCTCTTTTAAATTAGCTGTCTTCAAAAAGAACGCTTCTTTAATCAAAAAATTATGTGCCACCCGTCTGGCCATTTTCTTTATCGCTCGGCTTTGGGAAAAGAAATCAGGAATCTGTGTTAGTCGAAGATCCTTTGGCGTCACCGATTTATCCTTGCGGTAGCGGATGAATCGTGGCTTTACGATCGTTCCGACTGGTTTATTGTCTACCTGAACATATTTTCCATTTTCATATTTATAAGCTTTTGATGGTCGAATATTGGATCTTTCCCATTCTATTTCCATTATTCGTTCCGGTTTTACCCAGATGTATGTGTTGTCTTCTCCAGCTTTATTCTTTTGAGCCCAATTAAACAAATCTTTGCTCTCTTCATCAGTCCACCCAGTTCCTACTTCTCCTGCGATCCTGAATACTTTGTTTTCGTCCATAAAAGCCATGAGCGTATTGCCAATCATTTTCTTCGGCCAGTTCTTTCCTTTTTTACTGCCAACAGCCACAACCACAAGATCATAATGAAAAGTTGACTTGCACTTATAAACTTTATTATCAGAAGTGCGTACGACAAGTCCTTCATTACCTTGTTTTTCAACATATGATTCCCAAGCCTTTTTCAAATCATTTGTTTCGGATTTAACAGATTCTATGCGTTTGGCCCCATTAAAAAGTTTTACTATCTGTGGCCAAGTCTTTTTATAAGTTTCAAATTCTTCGCCGTATTCTTCACCATTTATCTCGAGAAGTTGATAAGGGAACCAATGCAAAGCATCTTTTTCTTTGGCTGGGTTTTTTATAAGAGATTCTGTCTTATCAAAAAGGATTATCTTACCATTCTCGACACCAGCCAGTTCTCCGACCATAAGGGCACTTTTCACATCCTGCTTTTTCAGAATTAATTCTATCTCGGCAAGGACGGGTATGTCGGTAATGATTCGGCCGCCAAGACTCGCAAATCTGGCTTTTTCGTTTTTATATTCCATGATGGCCGATTGGCCATCAACTTTTTGTTCCGCAATGAACTCCTTGTCCTTAATCTTTTTCAATAATTCGTCAAAAGTAAGCGAGAGGATGCCTTGGTCTTTTTTCCATTTTCTGGCACGCTGGGTAAGAGGGTTATCTGGTAAGAGTTTGGACGCCATGATTTATTTTTCTTCGATTGATTCAAATTCGCTGGAAGATCCTGGTTTGATCTTGCCAATCCAATAACCGTCAGGATTTTTACAAATAACTATGTGGCCGATTCCGAGTCGAAGCCGTATTTTATCATCCTCTTTTAAGGATTGCTTGATTTTTTCCGCATATCCTGGAGGAAGTTTTAAAAAAGACAAGTCTTTGTGTATGAATTTCGGATTTTTATCCATTATAATATATGACTCCTTGCCAACAGCATTTTCTATTGTATCACTTATGTTATCAAGTGCGAGAGCTATGACTTTATCCTGCGATTCGATTTCCTCAGCTATCCCATCTAGTTTTTTAGTCAGTTTAAACGCCTTTTTACCTTTTTCTATCAAGTCAGAAACTTCCTTTTCTCCTTCGGCATAGAATTCGGTTTCCTTAGGGTTGACGATACTGAGGAGTTTCAGGAATTCGCCGGCGTGCACGATCTCTTCGTCGATAATGGCTTGAATCACCTTTTTTGCGTTCCCGTCATTCGTGGCATCCCTGACTTTCTCATACATCTCAACAGCCTCATACTCGGCTGCAACTAGAAATCGCACGGCTCGGGCCAGTTCATCTTTAGACAATGTATGATCTTCGCTTATTCCCGTTAAAGGATTTCCGAAGTTAGGCATAAATTCACTCCCATTCTGCTTTTTCAAGGTCGTTTGCAACGGTATCGATCTGTGACGCCATTTTAGTGTTTATACTTTCTAGTTTGTCCGCAACCATATCGAGTCTTAATAGACAGATAAGTTTGGCGGATTTTTCGAAAGTTTCTTCCCATTTTTTGTTGATATCACTAATGGAATGTTCAATTCCTTTGGTTAATTCGTCCACTTGTTTTTTATCCTCTTTAAGTTGATTTACCTTTTCCTTAATTTTTTTTGTATCAGGAACAGACTCAGCCGGAACCTGAGTCTGGGCAGGAGTCTGAGTCTGGGCAGGAGTCTGAGTCTGGGCAGGGTTTTTGAGGGTTAAAGCCATAAAAATATCTCCTTACAATAATAAAAAGTTTTTAAAGCCATATTAAAAAGGCTTTAAACAGCGCCATTGGTGAACTACCACGGGGACAAGCCCCGCGGCTTCCCAGATCAACGACCGTTGCCGGTACATAACATCGCTCCGCTAGCGGAGTTTTGTAAATGCACAGGTCTTACACAGTCTCCTTGGGCGTGAATTCCCGCAGTCCCTACGGTACTGGAATTTAAATTATGATTAAGAATCCTGATTCCCTCGTCCCTGACATTGACGGCAGCATTGCAGTCACGGTCCTGGACCGTTCCACAGCCCGGACAAGTCCAGACCCGATCAGCAAGCGTCAAGGCCACGTTCTTGAACCCGCAGACCGAGCACAGTTTACTGGAAGGAAACCATTTATCTATTTTGATAAAATGTTTTCCCTTCCACAAAGCCTTGTACTCGAGCATGCGGCTGAACTCGCCCCAGCCGCAGTCATTGACGCTCTTACCGAGAGTCAAGGACCCGGCCATAGCCTTCATGTTCAGGGACTCTACGCATACTGCATTGTACTCGTTGGTTATCTGAGTACTCAGCTTCTGCAAAAAGTCTCTGCGAGAATCAGCGATTCTCGCATGAACTCGGGCAACTTTAATTTTTTGGCTCTGATATCGATGACTTGCTTTCTGTTTTCTCGAAAGCTTTCTTTGCTCCCAGGCAAGCTTAGACTCGTATTTCCTGAAATATTTGGGATAATCCGTCTTGTGACCAGTACTATCAACAATCAGGTGTTGAAGAGACATGTCCAGTCCGAGAATCTTTTCAACGGGCACTTTAGTTTTAGGAACAGCTTTGTCAATAAGGACCGAGGCATAGAATCTTTGGGACGGGTCCCGGCTTATAGTGACGCTTCTGATTTTTGTAGAAAAAATTCTATCATCCCGAAATTTGACCCATCCTACTTTTGGGAGTTTGATTTGTCGAGTGTCAAAGTTTATTTTAATATTATCAGTTACATTCATGGTTTTATAAGAAAATTTTCCTGTTCTCTTGGACTTGAATTTTGGAGGCCTAATTTTGCGCCCTTTTCTTGTGCCTTTTAGGGATTTAGAATAGTTATTATTAGCCTGTTGTAAATTTATCCGGGATTGTTGAAGAGCTATGGAATCAACCTCAGTCATGAATGGAAACTCTATTTTGAACTGGGCCTCGGTGGGACAGGGGAGTTTCTTTTGTTGTAGTTCAAGTAGGGAGTTGTATATTTTTCTACAACACCCGAAGGTTTTGTATAAAAGAGTGGCCTGGTCCTTATTTGGGTATATTCGGACTTTAATGGCCTTTTTAGGACTATTATCTGGTAGTTTACGTTTTCCCATTTATTAAAACTCGATTCATCCGCCAGCACAAGGCTGGCGGTTTTCTCTCGTGAGGATCATAAAACAGCGCTTCTATAGAAAAGAGTCTATTATATTAAGAGAAAATTAGTGCTGCTGCAATATATTGAGGATTAATCAATTAGGACAGCGGGTCCGCCCGAGCTTACCGTACTATGACCGTCTTCGTTCAAGAAATACTCCGCGCACTCCACCAGCCAGTTCTTAAAAATGTTTCCTCGCGTATTGTATCCAACATAATTTCTGTAATACATTCAACATTAGCACGATAAGGTAAGGAATCAATACGCTCTGCACCTCTTTTAATAGCTTCTTTTAATTGTTGTTCTGTCAACATAAGTTTCTCCTTCTAAAACTTAATTTAGGTTGATTATTGATTCAGTCTTCTCAATTCACTTTTTATAACTTTTTGACGCGGTTTGTTCATCTCTCTCTTCGTCTTTGTTCAGCTGATCGTTGCCGATCTTCCTCAAGTTTTCTTTGCTCTTCTGTTAGAGGGGCGAATACTTTATTGGCCATATTCTGAAGAAATGCGGCAATGTTTCGATAAATAAACAGATACATTCGTTTAACCGGGTCATCAATTAAAGTCCATAATGAGGAAAAAGGCCAATAAAACATCCAGGTCAGAATTTTTGACTTATATTCGCTTACTAACGGCACGTAAACAGTAGATCTTGTGTGATGCTTTAGTTCCTCCTTGATTTCGTTCCTTTGTTTTATGAGATAAGAATACCATTTAACAATTGCCCAAGCAATCCCTAAAATTATGTAACCTAAAATAAGCACAACTATCATCAATTTATGAATAGAGCAAAACATAAAAAAGCAGTTAGTTTGCATTTTATTTCCAAAGAAATAAAATGCTGCAAGAGTTATGATTAAAGTTGCCGTGGCACCGACTCCAGAACCTTTTTCCGTTGCCCAGATGAAACAAATAAACGCGACTGCAAACGCGATCCAGAACCATACGGTTCCCCATTCCAAGAAATCCATAAAAAGGGTTCTCCTTTAAATAAGATGAGTGGCGATT
>Ga0315294_10003880_pt1 | contig 16299 bp, 10 predicted proteins | sample YL17G13_40_MG_FD_203626 | JGI IMG/M metagenome (GOLD analysis project Ga0315294, IMG submission 203626) | Sediment microbial communities from Yellowstone Lake, YNP, Wyoming, USA - YL17G13_40 | ecosystem: Environmental > Aquatic > Freshwater > Lake > Sediment | place: USA: Wyoming | collected... | reverse complement strand
ATTTTGACCCTTTTCACTACCTGCCACACCATTCTCAGGGCAATCGGTTTTATGGCAGGACCGGAAAGTCCTCCGGTGACATTTGCGAGATGGGGTATCCTCTGTTCAATATCCACAGACATACCTGTCAAGGTATTAATGAGAGACACTGCGTCTGCCCCACCCTCCTCCACACTTTCCGCAATCAAACAGATGTCTGTAACATTAGGCGTAAGTTTGATTATTACGGGAAGATCTGTTAGACGTTTTACCTCTTTCGTCACAGCGTAGGCCATGTCAGGATCCGAACCGAATATTATTCCACCCTTTTTCACATTGGGGCAGGAAATATTGATTTCCAGACCTTCTACCTTTTTCGTTTCGGACAGCAGCTCCGTAACCTTTTTGAATTCCTCAATCGTTTCACCAAAAATATTTGCGATGACCGGCACATCGAACTCCCTCAAGAAAGGCAGCTTTTCCTTTATAAATGCATGTGCGCCCGGATTTTCCAATCCTATGGCATTGAGCATGCCGCAGGGAGTCTCCATAATCCTTGGAGGCTTATTCCCGGCTCTCGGCTCTAAAGATATACCTTTGGTAATTATGGCGCCCAAACGCCTTATATCGAGATATGGGGCATATTCTTTGCCGTAGCCAAAAGTGCCGGAAGCAGTCATCACCGGATTCTTGATAATCAAACCACCAATATCGACCTGCATTTCCGGCCTGACATTTTTCATAGATTCCTGTCTCTTCTTTTCGTCCTTGCGGACGGTGAAAGATTAACCCCAGTAAATATCCCTAATGTTAAACACCGGCCCGTCTATACAGGCGCGCGCGTGCGCCCCATCATTCAACAGCACCGTACAGCCCAGGCAGGCTCCAACACCGCATGCCATACGTTCCTCCATCAATATCTGACAGGATACAGGATTCTCCGCCAGAAGCTCTGATAGTTGTTTAAACATAGGTCGCGGGCCGCACGCATAGATCTTCGAAGTTCCGGGCTCATATGATGATAGATCTTCTGCGAATTTTTGCGTTACCAGTCCCTGATAACCTGCGGAGCCGTCATCCGTACTTATAAGCACCTCGCTCATGATGTCTTTGATTTTCTCGATTCCGACAAGGCTTTCTGCCTTACTTGCGCCATAATAGCAGACAAGCTTGACGTTTCTCGCGCCGGTGAGCCTTCTGTAATGCGAAGCGAGATATGTAATGGGAGCAACCCCTATTCCCCCGCATATGAAGACGACCCTTCCAGCTTCCGGGTAAACATCAAACGACCGGCCATACGGACCCAACACTTCCACGAAATCGCCTTCCCTGAGCCTCGACAATAGCAGGGTGCCTTTTCCTACAACCTTATAAAGTATCTCAACTGTAGCCTCATTTTCCGACCTTTCAAAATGATAAACACCGAACGGCCTTCCCAGGAGAGGATCAATGCGCCCTGTTTCCCGCGTCATGACAAACTGTCCGGGCATGGGCGTCTTAAATGATTCAGGCAGTTTCACGCTTAGTAAGAAATGCCCGGCGCATATTTCTTTGTTTTTAACAACTGTACCATTCATGACGTGTCTTATATTTTATGCTTTACTGATAAATTGCAAACATTTTTTCAGGTCCGCACATAAAATCATGGCATCCTCTCCCGACTCAGCATAATATTGCGGCCTTATGTCTATAACCTTAAAACCGAATTTTTCGTACAACCGTTTCGCACCTTCATTGGATCGGCCGACCTCAAGGGTACAGAGACTGACGCCTTCGCGACAGGAAAGCCTGATCATCTCTGCCATGAGACTTGACGCGACCCCTGATCTCCTTAAGTCCTCCCTGACACAAATTTTGTGAACCTGAAGTTCTCCGGCAACGGCCCAGTAGGTCACGTATCCGGCGATTTCATCACGCAGATTTTTGCGAACCGTGGCCACGAGGTTGCGCGAAATGGGTATTTGAAGTTCCCGCATAAACATATCCCTGGGCCATGGCTTGGAAAAAGATGAATTCTCAATGGCTAAAATCTCATCGAGATCTTCCATTGCCATACTTCTTATTTCAATCGAATTTTGATCCATCTGGCTTGGATGTGCACATCCTGGGAAATACTGTTGGGAGGGAAACGCCATGGGATTATTTTATTGTCTCAATCATGCGGGCCGGTGCATGATATATGCACATTAATTCTCTATTCCACCTTCTTGCTCAACACCTCGCTCGCTAAATAAATATTTTTTTTGCCATAGTCCTTTATATAAGAGGCAAAATCCTTCAGCTTCATTTCCTGCCTCTTTTCATCAAGTTTCAAAAGCATAGGCAGATTAACGCCGGTGACGACCTCCAGTTTTCCTTCCTTAAGGAAAGATAGGGAGATATTTGAGGGCGTACCGCCGAAAAGGTCCGTCAGTATCAATACACCTTGGCCCTGATCCAGCTTTCTGATGCACTGGCTTATTTCCTTTTTTATTTCCTCCATCCCCTTTTTCTGGTCTACGGAGACGTGGCTCACCCCTTCGAATTTCCCTTTTATCAACTCAGCTGCCTTAATCAGTTCACTGCCGAGGTTGCCATGGGTTGTTATGAGAACTCCGATCATCGTCTATCTCCCGAAAGTCTTTCACCGATGCGTAAGCTAATTTATTGCCCTGCAATTGTCAAGGCTCATTTATTGTTTGGCCATGAAAGGGGAAATCATTCAATTTAAAAAGAAGTTGAGTGAAACGGGATAGTTTCCCTGTACATGCACGCATTTTTCCTTGACACACAAAGCCCTGTTGTCTATACTTCCAGCCTTCTAAATTAAGCAATTGCGGAAATTACGATCAGCGAGAACGGAGCCCTCTTCACATCTCCGGTAAATTCAACCTAAACATGTCGATACAGGTTCCTGAAGCGATTTTCGTCAGCGCAATTTACAAAAATGATTTGACTAAAAATCGTACACGGGGTTAAGAATAAACGTCTTCGTAAGAAAGATACTTTTTTGCGGATTCGTAAAAGATAATCATTTTTTTAGAAAGAAGGATAGCAATGACATCGAATCAGAAACTTCTCAAGTGGGTAGAGGAAATGGCCCATCTTTGCAAGCCGGATCGCGTGCATTGGTGTGACGGATCAGAAAAGGAATATGATGAAATGTGTGATCGTCTTCTCAAGTCTGGCACTTTCATTAAACTGAATGAGGAGAAGAGGCCAAACTGTTATCTCTCCAGGTCTGATCCCGCAGATGTTGCAAGGGTCGAAGAACGCACCTTTATCTGTTCGAAAAAGAAAGAGGACGCCGGGCCGACAAATAACTGGTACGATCCCGAAGAAATGAAAAAGACCCTCATCGGGTTATTCAGCGGGTCCATGAGGGGAAGAACCATGTATGTGATCCCCTTCAGCATGGGACCATTAGGGTCCAAAATCGCCCATATCGGTATTGAAATAACCGATTCGCCATATGTAGTCTGCAATATGAAGATCATGACGCGCATGGGGAAGGCCGTTTTAGACATCCTGGGAAAGGACGGAAACTTTGTCCCCTGCCTGCACTCTGTTGGCAAGCCCCTTAAGCCCGGCGAAAAGGACGTGCTATGGCCCTGCAATAATGACCACAAATACATCGTCCACTTTCCCGAGACGAGAGAAATCTGGTCTTTCGGAAGCGGTTATGGCGGAAATGCCCTGCTGGGTAAGAAATGCTTTTCGCTCCGCATAGCTTCGGTTATGGCCCGAGACGAAGAATGGCTGGCCGAACACATGCTGATATTAGGGCTTAAGTCCCCGAAAGGTGTGAAACGCTATATTACCGGCGCCTTCCCAAGCGCCTGCGGTAAAACCAATCTTGCCATGCTGATACCGACAATTCCCGGATGGAAAGCAGAGACTGTGGGAGACGATATTGCCTGGATGAAGTTCGGTGCTGACGGAAAACTATACGCCATCAATCCTGAATACGGTTTCTTCGGCGTTGCTCCGGGAACATCGATGGCGTCCAATCCAAATGCCATGCTTAGCATGACCAAGAATTCAATTTTTACCAATGTTGCATTGACGCCTGACGGTGATGTCTGGTGGGAAGAAATGACAAAGGAAAAACCCGATAAACTCATTGACTGGAAGGCACAACCCTGGACGCCCGCGTCCGGCCGTGACGCAGCGCATCCCAACGCACGCTTCACAGCCCCGGCGGGCCAATGTCCTGTCATCGATCCAGCCTGGGAGGATCCGAAAGGCGTTCCCGTCTCCGCATTTCTATTTGGCGGCCGGCGGGCCACTGTCATACCTCTCGTATACGAGGCCTTCAGCTGGCAGCATGGCACCTTTATGGGATCAGTCGCCAGTTCGGAAAAAACGGCGGCGGCGGCGGGAACTGTCGGTGACCTGCGGAGAGATCCCTTCGCAATGCTGCCTTTCTGCGGCTACCACATGGGCGACTACTTCAAACACTGGCTGGACATGGGAAAAAAGACGGACGAAAAGAATCTCCCCAAGATCTTCTATGTAAACTGGTTCCGCAAAACGTCAGACGGTAAGTGGTTGTGGCCAGGCTACGGTGAGAACAGCCGTGTCCTCAAATGGATCTACGAGAGGATAGAAGGAACCGGGAAAGCCGTGGAAACACCCATCGGTTATGTACCTGCTCCCGGTGCGATTGATCTTTCGGGGCTTAACGTGTCAGCCCAGGATATGGCGGAACTTCTTAGAGTTGATGTTGACGCCTGGCTCCAGGAAGTGGAAAGCATAAAGAAACATTACAGTCAATTCGGAGACAGGCTGCCTCAAGGCCTCAGAGATGAATTAAACGCTCTTGAGCAGAGACTGTTAAAACAGAAGAAGTAATTTCACACGTCGTTATTTGGACTTCCATACTACCGTGCCATGGTTTCCAAAATCGCGAAAAAATGCGCCAAGTGCGGCGCAGAGATGCACTGTTACCGGAATCCCTTTCCTACAGTGGATATCATCATAGAACTCGATGACCGGGGCATTGTTCTCATTTCGCGCAAAAATTATCCCTTGGGATGGGCCCTGCCGGGAGGCTTTGTCGATTATGGAGAATCACTCGAGGATGCCGCAATCAGAGAAGCGAAAGAAGAAACCGGGCTCGACATAAAACTAATCGGACAGTTTCATACATACTCGAGGCCGGACAGAGACCCCCGCCACCACTCGATATCCACCGTATATATCGCGAAGGCAAGCGGCGCCCCGCATGCTGCCGATGACGCCACGGAGTTGGGCATATTTGCAAAAGATGCCCTGCCCGCACCTATCGCATTTGACCATAAGGAAATTTTGGATGATTACTTCAGCTTCCGAGATGACGACCCGTAAAGCCACTGCAAACCTGATGAGATAAACTTTGCCGTATCATAAGGAATAGAGTGCGTCATATAGTCCCGACGTGCGCATGATGCGTCTTGATACGGCGGCACGAAAAATCCCCTCACTCCCCCATATGTCCACATTCTTTTTCGCCCTTGTAATTCCTGTATAGATAAGTTCCCGCGTAAGCACAGGAGAATCATAATCAGGGAGGATAAACAAGATACTCTCGAACTCCGATCCCTGGCTTTTATGAACCGTCATGGCGAAAACAGTTTCATGCTCAGGTAACATTACAGGTGGAAACTTCCTGATATTGCCCCCGGCATCCCTGAAGAATGCCCGCAATTCATTGTCCTGTCCGTAGTCAGGCAGGATGACGCCGACATCTCCGTTGAACAGCCTCAGATTATAGTCGTTGCGCGTAATCATGATCGGCCGCCCGCTATACCACTGTCCTTCGGTTTTTATAAGGTTTGCCTCTTTGAGAACACGCTCTACAATCCGGTTAAGAGCTACCACGCCAAAAGGTCCTTGCCTTACGGCGCAGAGAATACGGAAATCTTCGAAGAAGTCCAAAGTATGCTCTGAATAATTATGTAAATCAATGGCTTTCAAATAATTCTTAAACCTTTTGTTTACAACATCTCTCACCGCCGAAACCATGGCATCAGGCCCCCGCATATCTGACCATGAGATATCTCCGTATGCGTCTGACCTCAAAATGCTCATGGCACCCTGGCTATTACCTGCGTTTACTTCGTTACACGCCCTGCTTATCCCCGTATCTTTTTCAAAACGGTAGTTTTTCTTAAGCCCTACGATGCAGTCCTGTATGCCGGGCATGCTGCCGTCATCGGAACCCGTGAGATCATGCCCCGTGAATGCTTTCAGCGTGCTGGCAAAATCAGATGAATAAGGCTTGGGCTCCCCAATACCGCAGATATCACCCAGGACAGCACCTGCCTCCACAGAAGACAGCTGATCTCTGTCTCCCAGAAGAATCAATCTGGCCTCCGTTGGCATAGCCTGGACAAGTTTCGACATGAGCGGCATGTCGACCATGGACGCCTCGTCTATAACAACCAGATTAAATGGAAGAGGGTTTCTCTTGTTGAACCGGAAGTAGGGCGAATTTCTCAAACTACCCAGAAGGCGGTGAATAGTCGTTGCATTGTCAGGAATGGCGGCCTTGACGGCATCCGGTGACGCCAATCTTTCCCTGTTCTTCCTGATCGACTCCTGGAGACGAAACGCAGCCTTTCCTGTTGGGGCAGCGAGGGCGATGCGCAGTTCTTTGCCCTTTGACTGCTCTACGAGGAGGGCCAGTACCTTTGCCACGACAGTTGTCTTGCCCGTTCCGGGACTGCCGGATATTACGGAAAATCTCTTCAGGAAGGCCGTGACGGCGGCAATCTTGGCCCAGTCCGTATCTCCGTCGTCATCCGGAGTCGCAGGAAATAACCTTGATAGACTCTCTCTAAATAGCGCGACATCTACTTCACCGAGACGCGCTTGATTGTTCTTATCATCTATATCTCCGATCCGATCTCTGATGAAATCGGCAAGCGTCCTTTCATGGTCCCAATAGCGATAGAGATAGAGGCGCGACCGATTATCAAGGATGAGGGGTTTATAGTCACCGGGTTTTCCCACAACTTTACATCCCTCAAGAACAGCATACCATTTGGCCAATGCCGGCAAGACCATCGCATCCGGACCATCGCTGTCACCATTTAAGGGCCTGCCTTCTACAGATGGAAGGTCAAGACATATATTCCCCTCTCGCGTGAAACGGCTGACCATTGCGGCAGCAAGCAAAATCTCCGGTGCATGGCTTCCCGAAAGTTGCCCCATAAAACGCGCAAAGTGAATATCCAGGTCGGAAAAGTATTTGTTATTAAGATTTAGATCAATTGTACTCATGTGCTTCAATTGATGAGCGCCAAGAAAATAGGAGTCATTCCCGCGACGGCATGACATAGTATAAATATGTGCATTATGTGTTTCCTATCAAAGTCTGCGTTAAGTCCTCTACAAGTCTTTCCTCGGGTCGATCATAATAAATTCCGTACTGATGGCCCCAGGCAGGGTCCATCCCGCGGAGGAATAAATAATACACCCCTCCGAAATGGGTCTTATACTTGTAATCAGACATCCGTAATTGCAGGAACTTATTCAAGGCCACCGTATAAATATGATATTGGAGAAAGTAAAAAGACTCCGCCATCAGGCGGGAAAGTGCAGCTGTATTGTAATCCGTCACCTGGGCCCCTAAGAAGTTTGATTTCCAGTCAACTAAGTAAAACCTGTTTGCGTACCTGAACACCATATCCATGTAGCCCTTCATATATCCTCTTGCGGGGCTGAACCGGAGCTTCTCCATAATCTCAGGGATGGCCCGCGCACCGTCCGTTTTACACCTCGATCCGGCAATATTATAAACTGACCTAAGTGCTTCCGGAGAAATGTGCTTAAGCGGGAAATAGAATTCGAGTTCATTGATGCGGTCGCGGACGTTTACAGCCGCGAGCTTCAATCCGTCATCCTCTGAATCAAGAGGCATGTTGACGACATTTTCCAGCATGGAGGTAACTGCATCAACCCACTTGTCCTCGAAGCCGTATTCAGGAAGCTTCTGGGAGACAAGGATTCTTGCCGCGCCCATATCTTTTTGCGTGTAGTCCATGTGCTCCATGATGTCATGAAGAAAGCTCCCTGCCCTGGCGCCTTTGGGGAATGCGAAAATTCCCGACGCCTGAGGGCCAGTCGCATCTTCGTCGGAGATATCTATGTGAGGACTGATATCCCGGTCCGGGAGATCGGCAACATGGGGTCTATCGGAAGTAAGGTAAGAGAAACTTGCTATTTTCCAAGATCTGTCAATAGGCCGGGAAAAATGGCGGCACTCTGCGCTCTCGTCTATATCATAGCGCGCCCAGTATTTATGCACCGCCTCAATGGGCATTTCGTAGGCATCTATAGTGCCTTCAGATTTTTGCACAACATCGCCGATGTCGCTGAGAAGTTCACTGTCCGTTAATTTACAATAACGCTCATCGGTCTCGTCGATAACGCTGCCAGATGAATCCGCTCTACCCCTGTGGAACAGATACGCAGGGGCGGAAGTGCCTGCCTCATTAAATTTTCCCCAAACCAGATAAGATCGATGCCTTGCCCTAGTAAGTGCAACGTATAGGAGACGAACATTTTCAGATAGAAGCTCCTTCCTCGCATTCTCTTTACTGCATTGCCGGTTGGTAGAACCGACGTCACAGGTTAATCTCCATTCATTCTGTTCATCATGAAAAAACAAGATATCGCCCTTGATATTCGAATCTCCCCATACAAAAGGACAAAAGACGACGGGATACTCGAGGCCCTTGCTCTTATGGACGGTAACGACCTTCACGGCCTTTTCATCGCTTTCAAGCCGAATCTGGTCTTCATCGGATCGCACAGTTTGTGTACCCCTCTGCTTTATAAGCCACCTCAGGAGTGCCATCGGTCCCAGCCTCTTTCCAACAGATTCGCGCTGAAGGAGTTCCGACAGATGAAGAACGTTGGTCAGGCGACGCTCACCATCAGGATACCGAAGAAGACGCTGTTTGACGTGTTCCCCAGCCACTAGCTGCCTGAACATCCTGATAAATCCTTGGGCATGCCAGATTTCATGATAGTTCCAGAAGCGTTCGAGCCATATCCTCCATTCATTTTCATCCTTAATGAATCTATCCAGATCCTTCCCGTCTGCTCCGATCATATCCGTAGTCAAGGCGCCTCTTACAAGTCCTTCGCGATCCGGATAGGCAATACCCTTCAATACCCTTTCCATCTCCACTGCTTCACGGGAATTAAAGATATTTTCCTTCATATGGAGGACACTGGGAATGCCTATTTCAGAGAGAGCGTCCTGAACAAGAACGGCCTCCCTGTTCGTTCTTACCAGAACGGCGATATTTCCTTCATGGATGGGTTCGATGCCGATGAGAGCCTTCCCTTCCCTGCCCAACTCAAGCAATCGTGCTATCTCCGATGCCACGGCACGGCAAATCAGCGATCTCGCCCTGCCTTTCGCCAAGCCTTTTGCTGTCGGTGATAGCCTATCTCCTGGAACGATCCACAGATGCAGAGGAGCTTCATTTTTACCATTCACTTTCAGATATCTGTGTTCTTTACCGGAGGCTGCCTCGGCCGGTTGAAAAGAAATCCCGTCATAAACGAAAGCTTTATGCCTGTGTGAGAAGAGAGTATTGATAGCCTTCACCAATCCGGGTTCGGACCGCCAGTTCTCTCTGAGAGCATATTTCGTTTCAACTACGGATGCCGCCTTCATGTAGGCAAACACATCCGCACCCCGGAAGTCGAATATGGTCTGTTTAGGATCGCCAATAAGGAAAAGGTCCCCACCTTCCTTTCCAAAAATGGCGTGGAAAATTGCGTACTGAATCGTATCCGTATCCTGAAATTCGTCAATTATCGCAGATTTGTATTTGCGCCTGATCGCTGTTGCAAGGGCGTCGCCCCCCGCTCCTTCCAGCGCTGACCGCATTTTCAACAGGAGGTCATCGTAAAACATAATATTCCGCAGGCCCTTCCGGGACGCGATTTCTCTTCTGGCAGTTAGGATCATCTCCGTCTTGAGAAACAGAAGATGTCTTTCCATGAGACCTGTCACTGCACGGGCCATAACAACGACGTCCTCGCATACAGCGAAAAATTCATGACTCGGCGGTGCTGCCCCCTTCTTTATTGATGCGCTGATTCGTGCCTGCGTGAATTTTTCAAAGTCTCTAAACAGCGTGAAGTGTTGCCCGTCGGAAGCGAGAAATCTTTGCATGGCCTCTGTCATGGCAGGCACTCTGCTGCCATAAACATTTGCCTTGAGACTTTGGCTTTTAAGCTTCTCGGAGATCTCTTCCTGCGAAGCTGTCCAGATCTCCCGAAGCCTGTTGAGTCTTCCTTCGAAAAGCATCAGCGAGTCGGCAATTGCGGCGATGTCCGGAGGGTCCACTTCCGGAACGATCCTGACATCAGGATTCATGGCGTTATTATCCAACAACTTGAGAAAATATTCCGGGCTGAAACCCTGATTCATGGCATACTCGACCAGTTCCGGAAGGGAGTCATAAAAATGACTTCTCCAGAAGTCCTCAACTATCTCTTCTCTTAAGTCTTCCTGATTCGTTACCATTTCCACATCAAACAGGGAGCCGCTCTCGAAGGCATTTTCATAGAGCATTCTCTGACAGAAGCCGTGAATGGTAAAAATTGCGGCCTCGTCAAAATCCCTGATTGCGGCGGTGAGCCTTTCCACTGCTATCTTCCGGTCTCCCTCATCAGGATATTTTTCCAGAAGCCCTCTTAAGAAAGATTCATCATATTGCCCCTTCGCAAATGAATCCAGGGCATCCTTGAGTTTTCTCCGAATCCTGTCCTTCAACTCTTCTGTAGCCGCAACGGTAAAGGTAACCACGAGGATCTCTTTAACAGCCAGCCCTTTCTCGATTATGAGGCGGACAAAAAGGCACGTTACGGCGTAGGTCTTTCCTGTGCCTGCCGCGGCCTCAATAAGATTTTTTCCGTCAAGAGGACTGTTAATCGGATCAAATTGTTTCATGTGTCTAGAATTATCCTGTTTGCTGCCATCACGTTATGGTTGCAGATCTTTTTGATGAGCGAAGAGCGGCGCAAAAATTTCTTCTGCAATCCCCTGAAACTCTATATCAAGGGGGACCACATTGCGGAAGCAGAGGCTAAAATATGGGTCCTCGCATTCGCCTGGCCTTTCACCGAAATCGCTGCCCTCCCAAATCTTCCTTGCCTCCTCTGCTCCTCTCTCTTTCGATTTCCCCTTTATGAGTACCGCCTGCGCATACGCCCATGAACTGTCAGGAAAAAATTTGAGTGGTTTGGATAAGCCCATCCGATATGCCTTTAGCAGTCTCTCAAGTATCTCCGCCGCTTCATCGACCGGCGTGTATTCCCACGCTCCGGCGCTGCCAAATAGATAGCTCCGGCGCGGATAGCCATCCTTTCCAACAACATTTAGCACGAGCTGCCGCAGCCATGCCTGCAGGAAGTCGCTTGCCCTAAGTCGTGCGTACCGGAAATGCATTACACCGCCCGCATGAATGGAATCGATACGGCCAGTCAGCATGAACCCGGAAATCTCCATGTTGATATCCAGTGGAGACAATCTCTCTGTAATAATATAGGGGCGAATACTCTCGGCAAATGCTTCTATATCTTGAGCCAGACTGCCATAGCGATTAGACCCAACCGTACCATAGGGAAGCTGCCCTGATGCTTTGGCAACGGCAAAATAGTCTTCTAGGTTCCATCCTGCAAGCGCCTTCTCTACGAGAGTCTGTTCAAGAGCGTATTTTTCGAGACCCGTAAGATCAAACAATTCCTGCTCGCGGAGTTGTTCTGCTTCATCTTCAAGCGTCACGCATAGACGTCTCTGCAGGACGAATCTCGCCGGATTCCTAAAGAAGCTCATGAGATCGTTTAAATCAACGGTTTTCCATTCGTCTCCCGGTTCAGAAAGCACGCCGTCTATAAAAACAGAAGGAGATGCACTGGGGCTTACGAGACTTCGCGCGCCCCTGCAATCTTCCTCGGAATAACTGAACAGCCTCGAATCGCCCCTGAAGTATTGGGGGTTGAATGCCTGCAGGCGATGCTTCGTTACGACGTGCTCAGAGATGTCTTTCCCGCAAATCTCAAAGCCCTGCTTGATGTAATCCAGAAGTTCACTTACAAGCACTGACGGAGGCAGAAGACTGTTGTCCTCGATGCTCTGGCCGATATAGCTGATATACAACCTTTCTCTTGCCGACAGAATAGCTTCCAAAAAGAGATAGCGGTCATCGTTTCGTCGCGACGGATCGCCCGGCCTCGGCGATTTCAACATCAGGTCAAAGCCTAATGACCTTGACTGGCGTGGAAAACTGTTGTTATTCATACCCAGAAGGCATATGACCTTAAAGGGAATGCTCCGCATGGGCAGTATGGCACAGAACGTAATTCCGCCTGTCAGGAAACCGGAGCCAAGCATTTCTTCCGCAAGGACATGCCTCAAATAATACTTTATTACATCGATCCCGACGGCTTCGCAAAACCCTGCATTGACCTGCATGCCTTCCAGCGCCCTGAGTTTCTGTCTGAAAACGTGAAGCCCCCTTTCCGATTCCATATCATCATCAATTCGAAAGAATTTATCCAGGATGCCGATAAGTGTCCGCGACCAATCACTGATAGTCATCAAGCGGCCAAGGTCGCTTGCCTGCCTAAACAGTTCATCTGCGAAAGTCAGAAACTGGCCTAGGGCGGCAGCCTCACCGCCTTCAATGTTGTCGTAAGGCATAACCCCTTCAAAAAGTCGATCGTCTTTTTGAGGCATCGCATAACCCAAAAGCAGACGCTCCAGTCCTGCCTTCCATGTATTTTCCGAAATGCCCGGAAGTCCCATGCGCCGGCGATTGTTTTCGTCAAGACCCCAGTATATCCGTGCATCCGCAACCCAGCATCTGATCACGGCTACATCCTTCTCTGAGAAATCGAACTTCCTGCTGACATAGGCCGATTCGAGGATGGAAATGATCCGGGAGACTTCAAACCGGCTCCCGTAGAGGTCTAAAATCTCGAAGAAGGCATTAGTAATCTCAACTTCTGTCTTCACACTAATATCGGCTATGCTGAAGGGAATGCGTTGTCTCTCAACGGATTCCCTCATTTCAGGAATATCGAAGACGGCTTGTATGAAGGGTGCATAGGCCTCAATGTCCGGTGTCATTACCAGGATATCTTTGGGCATCAGTGATGTGTCTTCTTCGAGCATGGCCAGGACATTGTCATAGAGAACCTCGACCTCCCGCATTTTACTGTGACAAGAATGGATTCGTATCGACGAGTCATCATCAGAGATGCTTAACGGTGGGTCATCATCCGTCCTGCCCCTGTCCCACAGATTGAGTATGTCTGACTGTACGGCTGAAAGAATATTTTTCTCGCCTCCGTCCTCAAAGAAATCGTAAAATTCAGCTTGAAAATCAGACATGCAGCCAAAAAATTCCCTTCCGAGGGAACCCAGTGATGAGAGCAGGCTGTTGCCCCTTTCCAGATACAATGCCTCTTCGGTAGGGGTCTTCCACCCAGTTTTCTCCCTCACTCTCAACAGTTCCCGCCTCATCTCCCTATCAGAGCGGATATCAAGCCAGAATTCTTGTGACGGGCTCATGAGGAAAAAATTAACTTCCATTGAGCTTGCAAGCGCATGAATAATGTCTAAATGAAAGCGCGGCAGCGACGATATGCCGAAGACTGAAATTCTTTCAGGCAGATTATTTATGGCAATACGCTGATATTGCATTTTTGTAAGAAAGTTGTCCCTGAGCCTCGCAGGGTGATAAAAACAATCTCCCTTCATCAATGCACGCCATAATTCCGCCTGCCACTTCTCATCTATCTCGCCCGTCTTTCCCGCCTCCCAGGACATCACCATCTCAGGCCGAAATATCAGATACTGATCAAAAACATGCGCTATGCGCTCCGCAAGCTGGAACAGCTTCAGGTTAAACTGCGATGCCTTCTCTTCCTCAACGATACCACTGCCACCAAGATAGACATCGATAGCCTCAAAGCCGGGGCTCTTGACAAATGACGGAAGCAATCCCAGGATTTTCCACGTCATCGTGTCGGGCTCAGTGGCCTGATTCCCATGAAATTCCGGCATTACGGCGGACATAACTCGCGACACAAATGCTTTGGGAAATGCAAAGGAGATATTTGCTGAGATGCCCAGATGATGAGCCAGCCGCATGGAGATCCAGCGCTCCATCCCCCGGCTCTGCACAATAATTACCTCTTTGTCCAAAGGCGAAGAAAGAGGCCCCTTGAGAACTTCGCTCAGTTTCTCTGCCAGAGTTTCTAATCTGTTGCTGGTAAATATTCTCAGACCCACTTCATGCCTCGCTAGCACCTATGCATGCCCGAATATAGCTCAATCCATATCCGGACTATGATCCAGCTCCCGAAGCCATGCTTCATTTTCCGGTGACTGCTCCAGAACCCGAGTGGCAATCGCGAAAACAATAGGTCCTGTCAGCAGCATTCCAGCGGCAATGACTACCTGTTTCCAACTGTCGCCCGTGCCTAAAAGGAAGAAGATGAAGCATACGGCAGCGAAGATTACGACCGAACTGGTAGCCAGAATGACGCCTGCCCAACCGCCAGGAATCCGAAAACGACTCGGAAATTCCGGCCTCTCGCGGCGCAGCTTGATGAGGGCATAAAATTGGAGCAGAAGGGCCGTGGAATAGATCAGCACGTTGATCACGACGAGTTTCTTGAAATCGAGCAGGCAAAAAAGACTATAGATGATGGAGCATATCAGAAGAGAAATGTGGGGAGTTCCCCATCGGGCATTCCGCCTTGCAATCCATTTGGGGAAGAACCCATCCTCGGCCATAGCAAAGGGCAGGCGTGATGTATAGAGAAGCTGGCTATTGAAAAGACTCCATACACTAAACATGACTGCAAGAGACATCGTAGCTCCCAGCCATGGCCCAACCACCTGGCCGGCCACCTTGGCAATATCTCCGGTCTGCCACTCGCTCCAATTCGCGGTAGCCCCTACCCCCACTGCTATGGGAAGCAAATACATGAGGGTAATAAGGGGAACAGAAATCATCAGGGCCAGCGGATAATTGCGCTTGGGATTATGCACCTCGCCTGCGAAGGTGCTCACATTGTCCCATCCTGAATAATTCCAGATGACCACGGCCAGTCCCAGGCCAATGGTCTGGATTAAATTGTCGCCCCCCGTGGTCCAGGGAACCCAGGGAGCGTGATCAATCTTCGATAAGCCAAGAATTGTAAAAAGCAAAAACGGGATATTCACGATCACGAATGCCAGAACGGAGCTGCGACCTACCGAGTGTGCGCCGCGCAGGTTAATTACCAGCGAGGTATAGATAACGAGAAGACAGACCAGCCAGTGCTGCCATCCGGCGAGATGAGGAAAAAAGTATTTTGCATAGTCGGCAAAGAGCACGGGATAGATGGACATGTCCACAAAGGTGAAAATCCAAATCCACCAGCCTTGCTGAAAACCCCAGAAACGTCCCAGGGCAAAGTACACCCAGCGGTAATAACCCCCATGGACAGGGAGCATGGAGCTCATCTCTGATACCATCAAAGCTACGGGAAGGCTCCATAGAAGAGGGGTTGCAATGAGTAACAGGAGGGCAAGCCCCGGGCCCGTTGAGCTCACCAGTTCTTCTAACCCGAAGGCCCCGCCGCTGACTGTAAAATAAATGATACCGATCAGCGGTATGAGAGAAATCTTTTTCAATGAAAAACCACTTTGAGTTTGATAGACTTTATGAAGACATTCTTTGACGGTCTGAAGTATAGGAAAAGCAGTTCCGAGTGTCAATGAGTTTTACTATGCGAAAGAAAAATATCCTCATAACAGGCTCTCCCGGAATCGGCAAGACAACGCTTATCAAGAGCATCTCTCACGACTTGCAGTATCTTAATCCTGCCGGTTTTTTCACAGAGGAGATACGAGTCCAAGGAATCCGCAAGGGCTTTTCTTTAGTAAGCCTTGACGGCAAGAGGGCAACGCTTTCCCATACTGATATCGCAAGTCGTGACAGAGTGGGCAAATATGGCGTGGATATTGCCGCCTTTGAGGATTTTCTCGACCATATCGCTTTTTTTAATCCAAATATCGGTGTGATTATAATCGATGAAATAGGTAAGATGGAATGTATTTCCGATAAATTTAACAAATTATTGAAGACCATACTGGAGCAGGAAAGGCCCGTCATTGCCGCCATTTCCCGGAAGGGCGAAGGCATTATCGAAGAAATAAAAAAACGTGCTGACGTTGAGCTTTTCGTGATGACGCAGAATAATAGAAATTCATTGTTGCCGGAAATTTTAAAACTCGTTCATTCCTAAGCACACTGGTTCATAAATTCGGTTACG
>Ga0315294_10003879_pt1 | contig 16301 bp, 10 predicted proteins | sample YL17G13_40_MG_FD_203626 | JGI IMG/M metagenome (GOLD analysis project Ga0315294, IMG submission 203626) | Sediment microbial communities from Yellowstone Lake, YNP, Wyoming, USA - YL17G13_40 | ecosystem: Environmental > Aquatic > Freshwater > Lake > Sediment | place: USA: Wyoming | collected... | reverse complement strand
AGACAACGGCGTCGGCAAGTCCACCCTGCTCCACATCCTCGGAGGGTCGGAGGAGCCGAGCGCCGGCCGGGTGCATCGCCGCCAGGGGATCCGCACGGGCCTTCTCCCCCAGGTAGCCCGCCTGGGCGCAAGCGGAACCCTCTATGAGGCCATGCAGGAAGCGTTCCGTGACCTCCTGGAGGCCCAGACCGAGCTTCGCCGGCTGGAGAGAACGCTCCAGGAGGGCGCGGAGACCGCGGCCCTTCACCGCTACGACGAACTCCTGCAACGCTTCGAAAGCGGCGACGGCTACACGATCGACGCGCGCATCCGTTCGGTCCTCGCCGGAGTCGGATTTGAGCCCGACGCGTTCGATCGGCCGGTGGGGATCCTCTCCGGCGGGGAGGAGGCGCGCGCCGCCCTGGGTCGACTCCTGCTCGGCCAGCCCGACCTGCTCCTCTTGGACGAACCGACCAATCACCTCGACTTCGCGGCGCTCGATTGGCTGGAGGAGATGCTGCTTGAGTTCTCAGGCGGATTGGTCTTGGTCTCGCACGACCGCCATCTCCTCGACCGAGTGGCCAACCGTGTTTGGGAGATCGCCTTCGGCGAGCTTGTGGCCTACCGCGGCAGCTACTCCACGTCGCGGTCGACCCGGGCCACGGAGCGCGCCAGGCGCCTGGAGGTCTTCGAGACGCAGCAAGCGACGATCGATAAGCACAAGGAGTTCATCCGCCGCAACCTGGCGGGACAGAAGCATGGCCAGGCCAAGGACCGGGAGAGGAAGCTCGAGCGCCTGGAGAAGGACCTCGTGGAGGAGCCGCGCGACGCCAAGCGCATCTCGTTGCGCATCGGGATGGGGGCACAAAGCGGGAAGCGCGTCCTTTCAACCGCGGGCCTGGTGGTTGGTTTCGACTCCCTCCTGATCGCCTGTCCCGATCTTGTGGTGTACCGGGGCGAGCGGGTCGCGCTCGTCGGCCCCAACGGCTGCGGGAAGACGAGCTTCCTCATGACGGCCACCGGACGCCTGGCCCCCGTGGCCGGGACGGCCACGCTGGGCCACGGAGTGAAGGCCGCGATGTACAGCCAGACGCAGGAGGGGCTCCACGAGAACGCGACCGTGCTGGACACGATCATGGCGCGGTCGGCCCTGTCCATCAGCCAGGCGCGCGGGCTGCTTGGCCGCTACCTCTTCTCGGGGGACGACGTGCACAAGAAGATGAAGGCCCTCTCCGGCGGAGAGCGCAGCCGCGTCGCGCTGGCACTCCTGGCGCTCATGGAAGGGAACTGCCTTCTCCTCGACGAGCCCACCAATCACCTGGACCTGGCGAGCCAGGAGATCCTGGAGGAAGCCCTGTTGGCCTACGAGGGCACGATCCTCCTCGTGTCGCACGACCGCGCGCTGCTCGAGGCGGTGGCCACGCAGGTGTGGGAGGTGCGTGACGGGGTCCTCGAGGTCTTCCCCTGCGGTTGGAGCCGGTACAAGGAGCGCACCGCGATCCCAGCGGCGCCCGTGACGGAACCGCCCGCGAAGAAGGAAGCCCCACCCCGGGGCGCCCGGCCGCGGCCGCCTAAGCTCGACAAGTACGTGCAACGCCGGCGCGCGGAGGTGGAGAAGACGCTCGAAAGGACCGTCGAGACGCTGGAAGAGGACCTCAAGAGGACCGAGGGGGACCTTCTCGCGGCGAGCTTTGCCGGCGACGCAGCGCGGATCGCCGAGCTGGGAAGGGAGCATGAGCGGATTGGGCTCGCCCTCCGTGACGCGGTCAGGGCGTGGGAGGCCTGGGCGAGCCGGGCGGCCGGGCCGGGCGAACCATGATCACCGAGAACGTGAAGAGCCTTCTCGGCGAGCTCCCCCCGGGTGTCTCCGTGGTCGCGGCGGCCAAGTCGAGGACCCCCGCGGAGGTCCTCGAGGCGATCGAGGCGGGCATCAGCGTGGTGGGAGAGAACTACGTGCAGGAAGCACAAGTCGCCTTTGATGCCATCGGACGCCGGGCGACCTGGCACCTGATCGGCCACCTGCAGAAGAACAAGGTGACGCGGGCTGCCCTGCTCTTCGATCTGGTGGAGACGATCGATTCCGTCGCACTGGCGCAGGAGCTGGACCTGGCCTGCCAAAGGCAGGGGAAGCACCTGCCGGTCTTGGTCGAGGTGAACAGCGCCCGCGAGGAGGGCAAGGCCGGAGTCTTCCCCGAAGAAGCGGAGGCGCTCGTGCGCGAGGTTGCGGCGCTCCGCCACCTGCGAGTCCTGGGCCTGATGACCCTGGGACCTCTCACCGCCGACCCGGAGGAGGTCCGGCCCTACTTCCGCGAGACGCGGAGGCTCTTCGAGCGGCTGCGGGCGACCGCTCAGACGGGAGGGGAAATGGATGTTCTCTCCATGGGGATGAGCGACTCCTACCGGGTGGCGATCGAGGAGGGGGCGACCATGATCCGCGTGGGAACGCGGATCTTCGGGACAAGGCCGGCGAGATCCACGGCGGGGAGGACGGAGCAATGAAGATCGCGATCCTTTCGGACAGCCACGATCACCTCGAACGCCTCGCGCGGGCGGTCGCCCTGTTCAACCGGGAGAAGGTGGGACTCGTTCTTCACGCCGGGGACTTCGTCTCTCCGACCACCGCGCGCGAGCTCGAACGCCTGGAGGCTCCGCTCGTGGGAGTCTTTGGGAACAACGACGGAGACAAGGTTCTTCTCACCCGGGCCTTCGCGCGCATCGGGACCCTTCATGAGGGTCCGCACGAACTGGAGATCGAAGGGCGGAAGGCCGTGCTGATGCATGCGCCTCGCTGCCTCGACGCGTTGGTCCAGAGCGGCTCGTACGGCCTCGTCGTCTACGGCCACACGCACAAGGCCGACGTGCGCCAGGGGGAAACCCTCGTGGTCAATCCCGGAGAGTGCGGTGGATGGCTCACGGGGAAGGCGAGCGTCGCCCTGGTCGATACAAGCGACCTCTCGATCCGACTCGTCGACCTCGACTAGGCTGCCCCGGCCGACCCTTTGCCGCGGCGGCCGGCGTGGCGCTATCCTGGGTGGGCCGATCGACGTATCGCGTGGGAGGTGCGCATGATCGATGCCGTCGGAATCGCCGTCCTCGACCATCTGCCGCTCGGCGTGAACCACGTCCTATCCCCGGGCCGGCACTGCACCTTCGTCGGCCAGGCCCGCCGAGGCCTGGCGGCCTGGGCGAGCGACGAGGACATCACCTGTCCCCTCGCCCGCTTCAACTTGGGCTTGGACACCCCCGACCCCGAGACCGTGGCCAGGCTCTCGAGAACCCTCGTCGAGTGGAAGGCAGCGAAGGACGTGGAGACCGGTAGCCGCTTCCTCTCCCAACTGGTACGGCTGCCCTTCGGGAGGCGGGTCTTCGTGTACGGACCGCTCGCGGACATCCCCTTCCCCGTGGACCTTGTTGTGCGGATCGTCCGTCCGGAGGAGGCGATGGCGCGCCTGCGTGATCTGGCCGCGGCGACGGGCGAGCTTGCCCAGGGACGCTCCGGAGGGATCGGAGCCCTGTGCGGGGACTGCACGGCCGCCGTGCTCGTCACGGGCCGGCCGGTCCTGTCCCCGGGTTGCCCCGGGAGCCGGCGTGAGGCCTTCCTCAGCGAGGCCGAGCTCTTTCTCTCCTTCCCACAGGCGTTCGAGCGGGCCGCGCTCTAGGACGCCCAGCCATCGCAGACCCTCGTCTAGGCGTCTCTGTGCGCCGGGGCCGGCTCGTCGTTCTCTTTGTCCTGTGCGCTCGCCTGGGGGACCCGCAGGCCGCGCAGGAGGAGAAGGGCCAGGCCCACCAAGACGGCCGAGACGGCGGTGGGGGCGTGGTAGCCGAAGCGGTGCGCGAGATATCCGCTCCCGACTCCGGCGACGATGGAGCCCAGGCCGGCGACCGCGTTGTACAGGCCGAGCGACTGGCCGCGAGACTCCGGGCGGGCGAGGCGCGAGGTGAGGGCGACCCCGGAGAGCTGGAAGAACGACCAGGAGAGCCCGATCCCGAGGAAGTAGAGGACGATCACGAACGGCTGCGGGACGGCTGGCGATAGACCCAGGAAGACGGCGGCGATGACGTAGAGCAAGAGACGCGTGACGAGAGCGGCCGCCTGCACGGCCTTGTTCCCGAACCGGTCGATGCGCCGCGACGCCCAGGGGTAGGCGAAGACGACGCCGACGTTCAGGACGACGAAGTAGAGAAAGACCGTCGGCGACGGAAGCCCGAAGCGCTCAGATAACAGGAGCGGCAGCGGGACACCGAAGAAACCCAGGGCCGCGAACGCCAGGAACGTCACGGCAAGGAAGCGCTTCGTCTGCCGTCCGGCCTCGTCTCTCTCCCGCAAGAGCGCGACCAGTTTCTTCAGGTTCAGTCGATGGTAGAGGTGATACGGGCTGAACCGTGCGGCCTCAACGAGGAAGTCCCCCACCGCCGTGATGAGCCCACGGAAGCGTAGAGGACTGAACTCTTTCGTCGTTCGGGGCACGAGCCGGATCGCGAGCGTCGCCGCGCCTGCCGCGCCCAAAGCCAGAACGAGAAACAGCCCCCGAATGGCCTGGGCGTTGTCCAGCCAGCGCCTCGCGAGCGCCAGGCCCACGCTTCCCAGGACCAGTCCCCCCACCCAGCCGATGGCCCCGGTCTGGTTCAGGCGGCCGATCTTCCTCTCCCACAGGGCCTTGTCGGTGTTCTCCGTCACGATGAGGACGCTCACCGCGGCGTTGGCCATCCAGAAGAAACTCAAACCCATGTTGGCCAGGACGACCGTCCAGAAGGAGGGGCCGAGGGCGATGCCGACGAACCCGACGCTCACCGCGAAGAACGATAGCACGATGAACGGCTTGCGTCGATGGGCCGCGTCCGATAGCCCCCCCCAGAACAGGCTCCCGATCACCCCGACCAGGCTCGAAAGACTAGACAGGACCCCCAGATCGGCGACCGTGCTGTGGAGGACCTGGGAAACCATCAACGGGACGAGGATGGACGAGGTGCCGAGGACTAGGTTCGCCAAACCCACGGCAAAGTACCAGCGCTCGCCGCCGCCGGCCCAGCGCCTCAAGGACATGCCGACCGCGCTCATCTCCCACCACCCGCTCCCTGTGCAGTCTCGCGGAAAGGTCAACCACGCCCGACGTCACCATACCGAGAGCTTCGGACGAACGTACTCGGTACGGCTCTAGCTGGTACCCCTCAGTGGGCGAGTTTGGAACTTCACCTTGGCCGACAGCGCAGGAGGTTCGCCAGCTCCTGGTGAGCACAAATGCCTGACAACACCCTGCACGCCTCCCTCGCCACGCACCCAAGAAGGGTCCACAGACCCTCTTGCGCTCTGTTGACCATTGTAACGCCCGTCCGATCCCGGACAACCGAACGTGAGGCTCTGGGCGATGGCCAAGCGGGATTGGATCGGAATCGACCTCGGGCAAACCGGAGCGCTGGCGCTGCTCCCGGAGGACGGTGCTAGGCTGGTTAGTGAAGTGGACCGTTCACCGGGGGCGGGTCAACCAGGAACCGCAGCCCGGCGACAGTCGAGGAGGGCCCAGAGGAGAAGTGTCGCGACTCGGAGCGTGACTTCGACGACCTCAGAACTGTGACTCCCTGTAGGGCAGCTCTCGTGGGTTCGCTGTGCGCGACCATTCCCTTGTCCTCATCTTTCGTGGTCTCGCGGGCGCATAGGGCTGATCCACGTGATGTTCTTCTCTTTGTGGGATACACCCGCACAGAGGCTGGCTCCAGCGAAGTTGCATTACCTGCGGGGAGGACTTCCGCTGGGCTGTTCACCCGGGCGGACACACAGGCTGTGAGGATTGACTGAGCCGCACAAATGGGGTAGATTGGTGCTGCAGTACAGGCACTGCGGTTACGCGAGAGGAGCGACGAGATTGGCGGCGAAAGGCATCTTCAAGGGAAGGTCACTCCGTGTGTTACCCGCCACTCTTCCCGTCGTGTTCCGCTCGATGGCTCTGACGGCGCCCCCTCTGGGAGACATCCACGTGGAAGTTGAGGGACCCGACGGTACAGTGCTCCAGCTTCTTGCCAGCGAAGACGGGTTCCACAACTGGGAGTACGACAAGGGGAGCTTCACAGTCGTCGGGAATCCCAACACCGGCTACGCCGAGCACACCGTCCTGAAGAACGGCGAGCTGCTGCCTTCGGTATATGCTGCAGGAAAGGCGGACCCGGCATCGGTCGGTCTGCAACCTGGGGGTTGGCATACCTCCAGTAGCACAACGGACCGCGCAGGGGTGGGCTCAACGAGACTGGGATGTGTGCCTCGCGCTTCCAAAGGGCCTGGTTCTGATGGAGACTCTCTAGCAGGGGTACGGGCAGCAGTATAGGAGACGAGTAGTGAGACGCTTCGTTGTCTTTCTAGCGGCGGTCCTGACAAGCGCCGTGGTCTTCAGTGGCGGGCCTCTCGTCCAGGGGCAAGCTTCCAGTCAAGATGAGACTACTACTCGGGTTTATCCATACTACACCGTTCACACGATAATGCAGAAAGGGACTGCAATCGATGAAGTCATCATCAATGGCCCTCCAGAACCTCCGCCTGGAACATTCAGGTCTTTCGTTGCTGAACTCCCTCAACCCGACCAGGCACAGGGGATCAACTCCCTATCGAATGTGCCCGCTTTCACTTGGTCCTTCGGGTGTTCGGCGACTTCTGCCGCAATGATTGCAGGCTACTACGACAGAACGACGTATCCGAACATGTACACGGGGCCGACGAATGGCGGCGTCATGCCCATGGACAACAGCTCTTGGCCCGATTGGTACGATGGAAGCGCCTGGAGGAATCAGTGCCCGCTCAGTGCAACACACAAGGGTCTTGATGGCCGAGCGACGCGTGGCCATGTAGATGACTACTGGATTGCGTATGGGAGAACAGATCCAGATCCGTTCATCGGGCACTGGGCGCAGCACGCGTATGGAGATTGCACCGCCGACTACATGAAGACCAATCAATCGAGCTACGGCAATTCTGACGGCGCAACGACCTTCTGGAACTATTCTAGTGGATCTCCGTTGTCATGGAGCGATCTGGAGTCCAGTGGCCACCAGACGAACGACGGTGGTTACGGACTGAAGCTCTTCTACGAGTCCAGGGGCTACACAGTCGCGGACATGTACAACCAGTACATCAAAGGTCGAGGCACGAATCCTGCTCTTGGATTCACGTACGCTCAATACAAAGCGGAGATCGATGCAGGTCGACCTGTCATGATCCAACTCGCGGGCCACACGGTGGTTGGAGTCGGCTATGACGATTCCGCCAACCGACTCTACATCCACGACACATGGGACTACAGCACGCACACGATGACATGGGGCGGTACCTACGCTGGGATGCAGCAGTACGGAGTGACCATTGTGTGCCTAGCGTCCGGCGCTGGCGACGTCTACGCGTTCGGCTGCCAGTCGGAGGGCCGGCTCGGCCTTGGCGATACGCCCGACTGTCCAACCCCGACGAAGATTGCCACGCTACCGGGACCGGCGAAAGCGGTCGCGGCAGGGTACGGGCACTCACTTGCCGTTCTCCAGAACGGCGATGTCTACGCGTTCGGCCACAATTCGAGGGGCCAGCTTGGCCTCGGGGACAAGAACGTGGATCGCTGGACCCCGGCGGAGATCACGACCCTGCCGGGACCGGCGACAGCGGTCGCCGCAGGAGAGGGCGGCCTCCTAGGGGACCACTCCCTTGCCCTTCTCGAGAACGGCGACGTCTACGCGTTCGGCGACAACGGCTACGGCGAGCTTGGCCTCGGGAACAAGATCGATCGCTGGACCCCGACGAAGATCACGACGCTGCCGGGACCGGCGAGAGCGTTCGCCGCTGGCGGGGCCTTCTCCCTTATCCTTCTCCAGAACGGCGACGTCTACGCGTTCGGCCGGAACGATCACGGCGAGCTTGGCCTCGGGGACAAGATTGATCGCTGGACCCCGACGAAGATCACGACTCTACCGGGACCGGCGAGAGCGGTCGCCGTAGGAGGGACCTTCTCCCTTGTCCTTCTTCAGAACGGCGACGTCTACGCGTTCGGCGGCAACTGGGATTACCAGCTTGGCCTCGGCGACACGACCGACCGCCCAATTCCGACGAAGATCACGACCTTACCGGGACCGGCGACAGCGATCGCCGCGGGAGGGGTCCACTCCCTTATCCTGCTCCTGAACGGCGACGTCTACGCGTTCGGCTTCAACAACCACGGCGAGCTTGGCCTCGGCGACACGGCCCACCGTGAAACCCCGACGAAGATTGCCGCGTTACCGGGACCGGCGAGAGCGGTCGCCGCGGGAGGGGCCTTCTCGCTTGTCCTGCTCCAGGACGGCGACGTCTACGCGTTCGGCGGCAACTCGGACGGCGAGCTTGGCCTTGGCGACACGATCGAGCGCGATACCCCAACGAAGATCGCGACGCTTTCGGGAACGGTGGTGGCGGTCGCGGCTGGGTCGGCGCACTCGCTCGTGGTCCTGCAAGCTTCTCCCAGCCCTCCTCACGCTCCCTTCCTCACCTGGACAGGCGAGCCGGGTTTCACGGCAGACGGGGTGGACCCGGATTCTGGGACGTCCGCCACGACGTTCGCGTACCACGTGATGTACACGAGTGCTGACAACAAGGCTCCGAAAGCCGACTATCCGAAGGTGCACATTCTGAAAGGCGGCTCGGAGATCGGGACATTCACGATGACGGCGGTAGACACTGCCCCGTTCACAACTGGGAGGAGGTACAGCTTCGGCAAGTCTGGACTTGCGGCGGGCACCGACTACACGTACTGGGTTGAGGCACAGGATAACCTAGGGAACTCTGCAACTGGTGCTCCAACAAGCCCAACTGGGGGCCCCTCCGTAGCCGTTTCAGGTTGGTTCGACGATGTGGAATCGGGTCCGAACGGCTGGGTTGGGACAGGGACAGGGTCAGTCAGTTGGCACATCACCCAACTCAAGGCGAACTCGCCTACGCACAGCTGGTGGTTTGGCAACGAAGCGGCGGGCAACTACCGGTCGGGGTCCGCCAGGGTAAGCGGGACGTTGACCTCATCGAGCATTCCCGTGATCGCGGGGGCTGCAATGCGGATCTCCTTCCAGTCTTGGCGGCAAGTCGAGTCCTACAAGACGAGCCCCCGAGACAAGACCTGGGTGGACGCGAAGTTGGGAAGCGGGACGTGGCAGACGAAGTGGAGTCGCGACTCCAAGACGGCCTCCACGTCGGCGTGGGAGCCGGCGAGCTTCGACCTGGCCGTGCCGGCGGGAGTGACAACGCTTCAGATTCGCTTCCAGTTCGACTCAGTCAACGGAACGAGCAACACCTACGCTGGCTGGTTCATCGATGACATTCGCGTCGAGGTGGCCCCACCGCTGTTCATCGTGACTCCAACCACAGGGATCGTCCCTGACGGAGGTACCAAAGACCTCGGTGTGCGCCTGTCTGGACCGCCGACGGGCACGGTCCAGGCCAGCGTGAGTTGGCTCAGTGGGGATTCTGGGGTTTCGGTGAAGAGCGGAGGGACGCTCACGTTTGACAGTACGAACTGGAGCACCGACCACGTCGTCACGCTCCTAGCCATCCAGGAGACCCAGGGAGACAAGCCAGCCACGTTCCGCATTCACGGCACCTCGGGGCCAGCTGTTCCCGACAAGGATGTGACGGTCACCGGGCGCCACCCGTGGCTCGACACCGTGGAGGCGGGTCTGAACGGATGGGCGCCAGCGGGTGGGACAGGTACGGTCACGTGGCATATCACGCAACTGAAAGCGAATTCCCCAACCCACTCCTGGTGGTTTGGCAACGACACCGCGGGGACCTACGCGTCGGGAACAAGCCAGGTCAAGGGGACACTGACTAGCCCGAGCATCCCGGTTCCTTCTGGGACGAAGGTGACGGTGTCGTTCCTGCAGTGGCGACAAGTGGAGTATTACAGAACGAGCGCCCGAGACAAGACCTGGGTGGACGCGAAGGTGGGGACTGCGTCGTGGCAGACGAAGTGGAGCCGCGACTCCAAGACGGCCTCCACGTCGACTTGGGAGCTGATCAGCTTCGATCTGGCCGTCCCAGCTGGTACGACAACGCTTCAGTTACGGTTCCAGTTCGATTCGGTCAACGGAACAAACAACACCTACTCGGGCTGGTTCATCGACGACATCCGGGTGGCCGTGCGAGAGACTGGCGCGGCGACACTCTCCGAGGCGGAAACAGCTGGCGTCGTTGAGGTGGTTCCTGTTCCAAATCCGTTCGCTGACGAGACCCGGTTCACGGTGAGGGGTGCAGAAGCCGAAGCGGTTCGCGTCCAGGTGTTCGACCTGAGTGGTGCCGTAGTGTGGGAAGGAGAAGCTTCGGGGAATGAACTCGTCTGGAGCGGGGAGACAACGGATGGGCAACCTCTGGCAAACGGCGTGTATCTGTACCTTGCCACGGCGCTTATTGATGGCGAGTGGATCACGACCCCTGTGGGCAAGGTCGTCATCCTCAGGTGACACTATGAAGACGATACTCATCCTAGCTCTGGGCGTGCTGGTCGTGCTCTGCTGTTCCTGGGTGGCCACGTTTGCAGAGGGAGTCGATGCCGGGAGTTTCCTCCGAGACGGAGTCGGCGCTCGGGCGTTCGGGCTGGGAGGAGCGTTCGTTGCCGTGGCGGATGATGTGTCTGCACCATTCTGGAACCCAGCCGGCGTGGCCGGGCTGACCGGCATCCACGCGGGGGGGATGTATACCAACCGATTCGGTCAGGACATCCTCTTCCAATCCCTCGGAGCGACGATGACCTTCCCCGGTCTTGGGGGAGGGGTCAGCATGGCGCGCTCCTCGATCGAGGGAATCCCATTCTATGGTGAGCACGAGGGGGAGTCCTTTGCGGACACGCAGACGGTGTGGCTTGCCACCCTCGGTTGCGATCTCGGTTACCTCGTTCCCAGGCTTCAGAGCGATTCGGGTTCCGCATTCTGGATCGGCGGCAACCTGAAGACCTACACTCATGGCGTCCTGGGGGGCAGCGGAACGGGGATTGGACTGGACCTGGGCGTATTGGTCCACCTCTCGTTCCCGTGGGGAGAGGTCTCTGTGGGACTCGTCGGGCAGGACGTGGGCGGGACGACGGTCCGCTGGACGGGGACCCCGCACAACCCGACGAACGAGGTGCCCTGGATCAACAAGGTGGGAGCTTCATTCACCTTGCTGGGTGGGGCCCTGCGGTTGAACGGGCAGGGGGATGTTGCGGTGGGCCGCTCGAAGCTGAACCGAGCTCACTTGGGAGCGGAGGTCTGGCCGATTCCTGAGATCGGTGCGCGGGCGGGAGCGGCGGTTTCAGCAGACGGGACGTGGGAGTTCGGCTACGGGGGCAGCGTGGTGTGGCAAGGATTGACCCTGGACTACTCCTATGTCCCTCATTCCGTGCTCGGTGGAAGCCACATCCTATCCGCGCAGTTCAACTTCTGAGGCTGCTAGGCTAGGCCCCCCCACGAGGCTCTCCAGTCGCCCAGCCGATCAATCCCAAGGCTTCTCCTTTGGCTTTCGCCCCGCCCCGGGCCAGGGTCCCAAGACCGGGCGCTCGTTCGCCTTCCACTCGCTGCACCGCCTCTAATCCTTTCGCCAGCCACAAGAAGTCGCGCTAGAAATGGCTCGATGGGCACTCCGGCGTCAGGAAGAACAGGAGGACATCCATAGGCGCTCTGTTGTTTTGGTCCCTCCTTCTCAGAGGGGCAATTGTCTTGATAGTGTGGCAGGAATTTGCACCGAGGATGAAGCCGCCAAAGAAGAAGGCTTCTGATCGACCGGGTAGGTGGTACACCCCTGGTCGACCTGATATGTGGTACCCCTCAGTGGACGTTTTGGAACTTCTGCGCGGCCACGTGCGGAGGAGATTCGGGAGCTTCTGCTCGGGGTTTCTGGGTAGATCCTTCCGATACCAACACTCAATCTGGACCGCTCATGGGGGGCGGGTCATGGAAGACAGAATGGAGGCTCACAGCGGGGCCGCTTGGAAGGGACCGTGCGGTGCGAAAAGAGCCTGAAGCAGTGCACGTTGGGGCTGGATTGAGCCCGTGCGAACTGTACGGAGACGTCGCGAGAGCATGACAAGAGCCAACAAAAGCAGACAGGAGCTTGCTCCAAAGCAGGTTCTAGCTCTCCCCCCTTGTGCTGGAAGGGAACACGGATGATCAGGTTGCAGAGGCCGTGGGGTGACAAGGCAGACGGTAGACGAGTGGCGAAATGGAAACCCGCGCTTCCGGCAAGTGCAGGCGGTAGTGGTAGACTAGCTTGAAAAGTGGACCGTTCATCGGGGCGGGTTGGCGCGCGCGTCCGTGACACCAGGACGAAGTCAAGTACCATCAGGACGGGAATGCAGAGGCTCTGCCAGAGTGACATGCCCGGCAGGTTAGTCGTTGGGTTTCCCAGGTGTGGCTTCGTGAAACGCCCAGTCCTCTGGTGATTCTGTGTTGAGTCCGTCTGGAAAGCGTTGCCAGGTGTAATCGTCGCGGTATCCGTGCCGGATTGCACCCTCTGGAGTTTCATCGCAGATGAGACCGTTTGGAGTTCGCAACCTAATGCGGGAGATGTTGCCGGCGCCGAAGCTGCTGTTTGGGAACGTGTACACAAAGTAGCCCCTCGGTTCCACCGTGACAGCGGGGAGGGCTTCCCAGTCCTCGTCGAATCCCGCCCTTGTGATCTGCCACCCAGACAGATCGACCGGGGAGTCTCCCTTGTTGAGGAGCTCAACCCAGTCCTTGGCGGGGGCACTCGCAGGACCGATCTCAGCCTCATTGATCACGAGGAGCGCAGGAGAAGCAGAGAAGACCGTAAAGCCGCTGATGGCGTTCAGAGCTAGTTCCAGGGCTCTCTGTAGACCCGGCAGAAGCGAGCCTATGGAGCCGGGCTCCAAACGTGGCTCGAGCAGAGCAGATGACAGCATCTCGTATTCAATCCTCTCGTATGACACGGCATGTGTCTGGAATGCTTCCCACTCGTTCCGCGAAATAGGTCGCAGCACAAGCGCCACATTCATGCTCGGGAGGATCACGGCGTATTCCGGCGGCGACACTGATTGCCCGAACGTCAGTGTGGGGGCTATTGCTTGAGGCCCCGCGATGGCGAAGAGTACGTACTCCTGATCCAAACCAAGGCACGCAACTGAAAAGAGGAACACAACAGCGAGCAGAAGACTCGACACTTTGGACATTCTCGGTCACCTCTCCTACATTGTACAGACAAACTGCACAAAGAGAACTGGACGAGGCACCTATCCCCCCGCGTCCTGGGAGTAGAACTGAAGACAGCACGTTGTCTGATAGAGGGCAACTCTTCCATTGACTTCACACTGGATCGTGAGTAGGATAGGGAATGCGGGGATATGAATTGCCAGTGAGACCCTCGGAAGTCAATCTGAGGAACTAGGTGGCAAGTTCTCGCGACCGACAGCGTAAAGAGGAGGGCTTGATGAGCACTCGTCTAGGCCAGAGATGGCAACGATTGAGTATAGCTTCGTGCCTCGCGGGACTGGTCATTCTGGGATTGTCGTTGGTCACCCTGGGCGCAGTGTCTGGACACTCCGAGCAGCTGCTGCCTGGTCCGTCGTGGAAAGTGGGCGACTGGTGGATCGTAAATGTGTCGCAGCGAGAGGTTCTGATTGCAGGCAGTGAGGACGCCTGGAGCGGAGAGGCATCCTGGGAATTCCGCGTCACCGGCTCGCAGGCGGTTGACGGACAGGAGTGTTACGTGGTGGAGGTGAGCGAGCTACTGGGTCCTGCAGATTCAGTTGGCCCGTACGCAACGCTCCTCTTCTCGCGTGACCTGGACGGAGCACAAGCTCTACGCCGAGCAACCATCCGCCCAGAGTGGAGGAAAAGGGATTCGACTGCCCTGACTGACGACTACTCGTCAATCCACCCCGCTCCTGTCGTGGGGGACTTGATGCTCGTCCCTATGGATTTCCCTGCTTTCCCACTCGAACCGGGTGAAGCGGCCATCTACGCGCAAGCCCATAGAATGAGCTTAGTTGATTCCAATAGCACGGGCTGCGGCAGCCTGCGAGAGGACACGTCTCAAGGGGTGTCGCCCATGGGAATTCCTGACAAAGACAGGTGTACCGTCTCACTCCTACGGAATGGCACCGTTGTGCGGCAAGTATGGGAGCGAGGCGCTCCTTGGTGGCTTTACGAAGAGAGAGATGGGATGATCCGAGCTTGGCTAGTGGCCTCGTCTTGCTACGCGGTGCCGTCGCGAGTGGAGGTCCCACTTGCCTCAGGCAGCACCAACTCAATCGAGCCAGTGGCTGTCTCGGTCGAAACCTCGGATTGGACCGTTGAGGCGCTGACTACCCCCCTTGCCACACCATCGTCCGGTCAATCTACTCGGACACCTTGGACTGGATGGTTCTGGCCGATGGCAGGCTGCGAGATGGCAAATGGCTATGATCGCAACTGCGATGGAAAGAACGATCCCCCCGGCCCACTTGCCAAATACGACCTGTACTGCGTGAACCTTGGACAAAGCAACCCGGGGACGCAGCAGTGGGAGAAAGCGAATCACTCCTGCACAAGTGACTGTGGTTGGGCGGGCCACTGCAATGGTTGGGCCGCAGCGTGCATCCTGGAGACTGAGCCTGCCAAGTCGGTGCAATGCAGCGGCGTTGTTTTCTTTGTGGGAGACCAGAAGGGACTGCTGTCTGAGCTACACTACACCGACAAGGTTGATCTCTGGGTGGGTACTAGGAACAACGGCAATGGAGACGCGGACGACGTCTACCCAGCGGAATTTCACACGACCCTGGTTTCCTGGATCGGGACAAGGAAGGAGCCTATCGTATTTGACCTCGATCCGAAAGCTCCTGTGTGGAACTTCGTTGCGTTCAAGTACAGCCTGACAATGAAGCCCCGCTCCGGGACACCTCGTGTGTCGGATGTGACATGCACAGTGACATTTGCCGATGAGGGAACATACACGGGATGTGTTGGGGACTATGTTGGTACGAAGACGTTCACGAGAACCTACACGTACTGGGTCACCACGGACTCCAAAGGAAACGTGGTATCTTCCGGCCCCAGCGGGTGGACCGGCAACAGCACCTCAGACAAGGACAAGGGACACCCTGATTTCATCTGGCATCCTGCTAACCGCCGGGACTCTGGCGGATGCCCCCTTGCGGAGGGAACCGTCAGAGGCATCGTGACGGCTTGTCCTGACCTGAAGGTCGACAACATCTGGATCGTGCCGTCGCCCTTCTCTCCTGGAGGAACCGTCGCGATCTGGGCGACCATCACGAACGTGGGGAAAGCTGATGTGACGAAGACCTTCCGAACGGCAGTCTACTTCGACAACCAGAGTCTTGGCTCGGGCGATTGGTCGAGTCTGGCTGCGGGGAAGTCAGTTGCATGCAAGGCATATCCGGTCAAATGGCCGTCTAACAAGAATCTGCACGCAATCAAGGTCGTGACCGATACTCTCAGCGTGATCGGAGAGTGCCAAGAGAACAACAACTCTCTCTCGAAGTCGTTCAGCGCGTCTTCGAGCTCAAGCCCGAGGTCTGAGATGGAGCCGGAAACGGATAACCCAGTCCTGGAGATGACTCTGTTGGACCATCAGCCAGGGAACAAGCTTACTGTCGTCAACTCCCCGAATCCTATCTACGATGTGAATACGACGACCTTCAATGCAACTGGAGTCAGCTCGGAGGAAGTCGCTGCCATCCGAGTCCAGATCTTCGATCTCGCAGGCAATCTGGTATGGAACGGGGAGGCATTGGGCGGGCAACTTGTGTGGCACACACAGGACCTGCTCGGCAACTGGCTTGCTAACGGGGTCTACATGTACGTCGCTCAGATCCTCGTAGGCGGCGAGTGGATGAGCCTCCCACCTGAGAGACTGGCTATTCTGAGATGACGCGCGCTACGGCGGCGCGCCTGTGGCCGGCACCGAGTCGAGCCACGGATAGGCTTCTCTCTGCGAGGGGGCCTGGACGAGAGCGGGACCACTGAAAGCCGGGCGGGGCGAGGCTGCCACCTGCGTCTGGAGCTGGGGCTTTGTTGCCACACGTTCAAGGGACGCTGGGGCGTGCTCGTGATGTCGTCCGGGAGGTGGAACGAAAGAGCTTATGTCACTTGTGGTGTGGCGATGAAGACTAAGGGTTGCCTGCTTCGCGTCTTGCTGTTCATCGTCTGCTGTGCCTGTGCCCGGGCGCACGCGGACGGGGTTGATGCGGGCAGTTACGTGCGCGACGGAGTCGGGGCAAGAGCGTTTGGACTAGCAGGGGCGTTCGTTGCCGTGGCGGATGATGTGTCTGCACCATTCTGGAACCCAGCCGGCGTGGCCGGGCTGACCGGCATCCACGCGGGGGGGATGTATACCAACCGATTCG
>Ga0315294_10003876_pt1 | contig 16305 bp, 10 predicted proteins | sample YL17G13_40_MG_FD_203626 | JGI IMG/M metagenome (GOLD analysis project Ga0315294, IMG submission 203626) | Sediment microbial communities from Yellowstone Lake, YNP, Wyoming, USA - YL17G13_40 | ecosystem: Environmental > Aquatic > Freshwater > Lake > Sediment | place: USA: Wyoming | collected... | reverse complement strand
TGCTAAGTTTGCAACTGGCTGGCTGTGTAAGCAGTGATGAGTTTTACGAAGAGGCTAGATTGTCGAGAGATGCTGCGTACCGGCAGTGGAAGAGTCGTAAAGAGATGCAGGAGCAGTCGCAGGTGCGAATAAGCGGTAAGTTGAGCATCGAAGATTGTCTAAAACTGACTCTTACGAATAATAAGACCCTGCAGCGTGTTGTTCAGGAAAAAGAAATAGCCCGCGGAGAGCAGCTCGGGTCGTATTCGGCGATACTGCCTACAGTTGGGATTTCAGGAGATTATACCCGGCTCGATAAGATTCAGTCTTTCGGGTCGTTCAGCATCGGGGATGTGGATAATTACTCAGTGGGGCTGAGAGTTACTCAGCCGGTTTTTGCCGGTGGGTCAATAATAGCCAGAGTAAACGCAGGTAAATTAGTTTCGCTGCTTGCGGACCAGACAGTTCGCTCTGCTGTCCAGAATGTGATTTTCGAAGCGGCTTTGGGTTACTATGACGTTTTGCTAAATCAGCATTTGTACGAGATTAGTGCCGACGCTGTTCGTGTGGCGCAGGCACAGCTGGAAGATGTCCGACAAAAGCGAGATGGCGGCGTAGCTTCTGATTTTGATGTTCTCCGGGCCGAGGTGGAACTGTCGAATTTTCAAGCTGAATTGGTGCGGAATAAGAATGCAATCAACGTGACAAAGGCCAATCTGCTCAAAATTATGGGTGTTTCCCAGGACAGCGATTATGTTCTCGCCGACGAACTTATTTATATTTCATCAAATGTGACGATGGAGCAAGCGGTTGAGGTTGCTTATCGAAATCGGCCTGATTTATATGGACGTCAGTTTGATATAAAGCTGCAAAAGGAATTGCTTACTACCGCCCAGAGCCGATACTGGCCGGTTATTGATGGCTTCTATGAAAACACCTGGGCAAGGCCGGACCCGCACAACAGTACATTGATAGAGTGGGGCAGGGCCTGGAAAACCGGAGTTGCGGTTACGTTACCTGTGTTTGATGGTTTTGCTCGCGAGGGAGAGGTTATCCAGCAGAAGGCGCGACTAAAACAGGCGCAAATAGATTTGATTGACGCTGAGGAGACAGCGTTATTTGAATTGACCAAGGCGCTGTTAACTATTCAGGATGCAGTGGAGTTTGTGGAATCGCAGGCCTTAAACCTTACCAGGGCAAAAGAGGGACTGCGACTTGCCCAAGTAGGTTATAGAGAGGGCGTAAATACCCAGCTTGAAACAATCGATGCCCAGGCTGCCTTGACTACGGCCAGGTCGAACTATTACCAAGCTATATATTCTCACGTTGTTGCTAAATTGACTTTGCAGCGAGCAATGGGTATTTTGACCACATATGAGCCGGTTTTATCCCAAACTAAGAGCGAACCAAATTCTATTAACACCGTACAGGAGCTTACAAAATGAAAATCGGGCAGTTTGAATTGAAACCCATGATAAAAAGGTTCGAACAGCTTTTCTTTAAACAGACGGGGACAGACAAAAGGGAGGTAAAGAGAAAAGCTGTATTTTGGGCGGCGGTATCTGTACTTGTTTTTGTAACTTTCTGGTTTGGGTACTTTCACAAAGCCGCCAAGAAACCTGCCGGCGAAAAAATAGTCCCTGTGGAGGTTGAAGCTGTCAGCACAGGCACAATAGAAGAGACGATAGAATTGACTGGATGGGTTCAAGCTAATGCTGTTGTTGATATAGAATCCAAGGTGCCAGGAAGACTTGAGTCTTTGCAGCTTATTGGGGATGGAAATAATTCTGTTGCTGTTGAAGAGGGGGTAGCTGTCAAAAAGGGACAACAGCTTGCGATTATCGACCATGATGTTTATCTTGCGGCGGTAGCTGCAGCGAGGGCTAACGTTCAGGCCCAGGAGGTTGAGCTTGCTGATGCCGAGCGTGAGAAGAAGCGCATTGTTTCGCTACACGAGGGCGGCTCGGCTACGCAGCAGAGCAGAGACAAGTCTCTTACTGCCGCTGAATTAGCTGCAGCACGCCTGAACTTAGCTAAAGCAAATCTGGAACTTGCTGGAGTGAATTTGCGCGAATCAACGATAAGCTCTCCCATTGATGGGATTATAACAGCAAAACATGTTGACGAGGGTAACCTGATTAAGACTGGCGACCGCATTGTTACAATGGCTGATATGAAGACCGTAAAAGTAATTGTTGCTGCTGCCGAAAAATATGGCGGGCGGATAGCTGTTGGTACGCCTGTGAAAATCAAAGTTGATGCATTTCCGGACAGGGTATTTAATGCCAAGGTATATTCAATTTATCCGGCTCTGGATGCACAAACACATACAATTCAAGTCGAGATACGCCTGGATAATGAACAACTGCTTCTGAAACCCGGTATGTTTACAAGGGTAACTTTGATTATTGAACAGAAAGATAACGTGGTAGTTATCCCTCGCGATGTCTTGGTTGGCGGCAAAGTTGATGAGCCTTATGTTTATGTAGTGGAAGATGGAATTGCACGCAAACGCGTTGTCAAGGTAGGTATAACCCATGATGACAGAAGTGAGATAACCGAGGGGTTAAAGGTGGGTCAGAAACTTGTGGTCAACGGGATGAATTACCTTACTGATGGGATACGCGTTGAGGTTGTGCGTATAGAGGATATAAAATGAATCTTGCTCAATTATCGGTGGACAAGCCGGTAACCACCGCAATGATATATATTGCAATAGTGGTTCTTGGCCTTGTGTCAATACCACTGCTCGGATTGGATTTTATGCCGGACATCGAAATACCGGCGGTAAGTGTTTTGACTGCCTATGAGGGAGCTGGCCCGGAAGAGGTGGAAACAATGATAACCGAGCCGATGGAGGATAGTCTGAGCACTATTTCGGGGGTCGATGAAGTAATTTCGGTTTCCAAGGAGGGATTGTCAGCGGTAACGCTGAGATTCAGTTGGGGTAAGAAAATTGATGAAACTATCAACGATGTGCGTGATAAGGTTGACCAGGCGAAATCGCGACTGCCCGACGAGGCGGATAATCCTGCCATAGTAAAGTTTGATATTGCAATGTCACCCATTGTAATTATCACGATTACGGCTGAGGATAGTTACCCGGATCTGCAGAAGATAGTTGATGATAAGATAATCGACCCGCTAAAACGCATTAAAGGGGTTGCTGCAGCGATTCCACGTGGCGGCTTGGTGCGGCAAATCAGGGTTGATATTGACCGTGACCGATTGGCTGCTATGGGTATGTCAGTTGACCAGTTGAAAGTAGCACTTGCCGCTCAGAACATCAGTGTTCCTGGAGGTAACCTGAAGAGTGGTTACAGGGACTATTTGTTGCGCACACCTGAGGAATTTTCAAATCCGGAAGAGGTTGCTGAGGTTGTTGTTGCGCAGCGAAACGGAATTGTCGTGAAATTGAAAGATGTTGCAAACGTGCAGGATTTTTTCAAGGAACGGACGTATGATGTGCGGATCAACCGCCAAAAGGGGATGGCAGTATTTATTCAGAAACAAAGCGGCGAAAATACTGTTGAGGTGGCCAGAAGGGTCGCAGCCGAGCTTAAGGAAATAAATAAAAATCTTCCGCCCGATGTTAAAGCTAGGATTGTAATGGACAATTCCGAGTTTATTCTGGCTTCGGTTAAGAATTTGCGCGACACGGTTTTATGGGCTGGCTTTTTTGTCTTCCTGGTGATTCTGTTTTTCCTCAGAAATTTTATGGCCAGTGTCATAGTTGCGCTTTCGATACCAACCTCACTTATAATCACATTTTTGCTGATGTGGCTCGCCGGCTACACAATCAATACCGATACGCTTGCCAGTCTGGCGGTCGCCGTTGGGATGGTAGTTGATAATGCCATTGTTGTTGTCGATAATGTTTATCGTCATCGACAAAGAGGTCAAAGGCCAAGAGAATCGGCTATTTTAGGCACTAATGAAGTCGGCGTAGCTGTTATGGCATCAACTTTAACAACCGTTGCTATTTTTGCGCCTATTATGTTTGTGGGTGGAATCACAGCAATTGTATTTGGAGAATTTGCGGCTATTGTTAGTATGGCTTTAGTTGTGTCGTTGCTTACTGCCCTTATGCTTGTGCCGATGTTGTGTTCGAAATTTCTGAAAATGCACGAGGTGGTTTCATCAAGGTCGGTGCTGGATTTCTTCTATGATTTGGGAGAGAAGGTTTTGACCTGGATGGAAGATTTGTACATAAGGCTGCTCAACTGGGCGCTGAAGAATCGCAAAACAGTGTTTGTTTCCTGTGCAGTTTTGTTTGTCTGGAGTATCGCCCTTGCAGGGCTTGTTGGGACCGAGTTTATTCCTCAACAGGACCAAAACCGAGTGTCAGCAACTTATGACCTGCCAATCGGCACACGTTATGAGCGTACCGGCGTGGTCGCGCAGCAGTTGCAGAAGATAGTGGAAGACAATGTTCCGGAGAAAAAAGATTGCTTTGTGCGCTGGGGTGTTTTTGGTTCGGTGCAGGGTGGGCAATTTGCTACCCAGGAAGAAAGTTATAAGGGTTTTATGTTTCTTAGTTTGAAGCCTAAAAGGCAACGGGATGCCTCCCCAGATGATGTAATAAGAAGACTTCGGAAGATTACCAATAATCTGCCCGGCGCAGTTGTTCGCTACAGTGCCGAAGACCCCCTTATGGCAATGATGTTTGGCGGCGGGCGGAAACTTGCCGTTGAGCTTTATGGCCATGATATGGACCAGGCCCGCAAATACGCCAAGGCTGTTGAATCAGCGATGGCTGGTATTGATGGTGTAAGGGATATAGAAATCAGCAGGGAAGAGGAAAAACCTGAACTGAAAGTTGTTGTTGACCGGGAAAAGGCCTCTCGGCTTGGCCTTGATGTGAGGTCTATAGGCAAAACAATAGAGACGTATTTTGCCGGCACTACGGTGACGAAATATCGCGAAGGCGGAGATGAATATGATATTGAAGTTCGCCTGCGCGACCAGGACCGTGATAAAACTGAGAGTTTGAGGGATGTTTTTATCAATGCGCCCAGTGGTGGGCAGGTCAGTCTGGCCAATATTGCGAAAATCGAGAGCGGTTTTGGTCCCACAAAAATTGAAAGGAAAGACCAGGCGCGTTATATCACGGTTTCGGCTGATATCAGTGGAAGGGATTTAGGGTCGGTTGTAAAGGACGTTCAGGAATCAATTGACAAGATTTCTGCGCCGCCCGGTTTCAGCTATAAATTTGCCGGTGAAGAGAAAGAAAAGAGAGAGGCGTTTAGACTGTTGCTATTGGCTGCTGGCTTGGGGATGATATTGGTTTATATGGTGATGGCTTCGCAGTTCGAGTCGTACCGTGACCCCTTTATCATATTCCTTTCAGTTCCATTTGGAATTGTCGGTGTGATTATAGCGTTGTTTTTGACCGGGCAGGCAATGAACGTTATCACTTTTATCGCATTGATTTTGCTTATTGGTCTTGTTGTTAACAACGGGATAGTGCTCATCAGTTATATAGGTATACTTCGCCATCGCGGACTTGATGTGTATTCTGCCATAATTGAAGGAAGCCGCAGCAGATTGCGACCGGTGATGGCCACTACCCTGACTACATTGCTAGGCCTGGCGCCGCTGGCTTTCTCGCGGGGTGAGGGTTCTGAAATCTGGATGCCTTTTGCTGTAACATCAATTGGGGGTCTGACTGTCGGGACGGTTGTTACGCTGGTTTTGATGCCGACTCTTTACAGTGTGTTCGAAGGTCTTAAGAAAGTTCCCGCCAAGGAATAATTATGAAAGCTGTTTTGATTATGCACAACGAGGCTATCGATAGGGATGTGAATGAAGCTCTTGAAGCTATTGGAATTAGCTGCTATAGCAAATTCACAAATGTCCTCGGCAAAGGCCGGCTAAGTGAGCCGCATTTGAATACGGAAGTTTGGCCGGGGGTAAATTACGGCACTTTTGTTGTTACTGACCACGCCAAAGCCAAAGAAATAATGGCCGGTGTACGCCAGATGCGAGAAAAACTTGGTTCAGAAGGTATAAAGGCGTTTATGTGGGAGATAGATGACATTACCTAACCTGGAAGTCTAATGTCGAAATTTACTCCGCAGGCTTTTTTGGGCCTGGAATCAACAAATAATACAGCATTTTTCCCATTTCTAAAAATTTTCTGGCAACTTTATCCCTGAAAATGGATAATGGTTTTTGATGTGCGATTGTGTGAGGGTAAGAGGTGCAAGTATGCCAACTTCTGCAAATTATAAACCACATGTTGAGATTGTTTCTGACCCCGAAAGTCTTGCACTGCGCAGCCTTGAGCTTTTTGTTGCCGATGCAGAAAAGGCAATAAAAGCCAGGAATGTTTTTTACGTGGCAATATCCGGTGGAAATACGCCGAAGCGTTTTTTTGAGTTGCTCGGCGAAACCCCAAAAGCGAAAAACCCGCCTTGGAATAAAATACACTTATTCTGGGTTGACGAGCGCTACGTTCCGCCGGATTCACCGATGAGCAATTACGGCCTGGCTGCCAGAACTTTCCTGTCTAGAGTTGCTATTCCAAAAAAAAACGTTCATCCGATACCTACAAAATACGGCGATTTTAAGGCTGCTGCCCTGTGTTATGAGAAAACGATTCGAGATGTTTTCGGCTTGAAAGAAAATCAAATTCCTGAATTTGATTTAATTGTGCTTGGCATGGGTGCCGAGGGACATACTGGTTCGTTGTTCCCCGACAGCTACGCGCCTTTCAACAAGGACGATTTAGCATGCGTTGTTTATGTCCTGGATGAGAAGCTTAACAGAATAACCTTGACGCATCCTGTTTTGCATGCTGCTCGGCAGTTGGTTGTATTGGTTTCTGGTGAAGAAAAAGCTGATATGTTCAGGCAGGTTTTGACCAGCGAGCCGGATGAAGTTCGGTATCCTATTCATGTCCTTTGGCCTGTTCTTGACAGGGTAACCTGGCTGGTTGACAAAGAAGCAGCCAAGTTTCTCCAATTGTAGAGATTCAGATTGGAGGCTATTGAAATTCACCTTTGTTTCTGGTGATTATTCGGGAATGACTAATCTTGCCCCGGGTATAAGCCTGTTGGCATCCTTTATAACATTCGGGTTAGCATCACGGATTTTTTGCCACTTGTTTGCCGAGCCATAGTATTTGTAGGAAATGTCAGAGAGAGTCTCACCCGTACAGACGGTGTGAAGTCTTTGGGTCATAGTTTTTTCAGCTTTTTCTTCAGCTGGCGGTTTGGGCAATTTAGGCTTGTTGCTTGGTGCCGGCTTGTCCGGCTCCGTAGAAGTTTTTACCTGCTCAGGTTTAACGGTGGTGGATGTTGCATCGGAAGAATCATTTGGCAAATTTGTCGTAAAGGTTTGAGAGGACAGCATTCTTGATTTTACACTTAGGCTTTGGCGAGTAGATAGCCAGGTTGCAGCAGCAACTATCAGTGCCAAACCAATGGACATTCCTATTTTCATGTCTTTTTGCATTGTTCGTACTTGCTGCTTGATTCGTAATTTGTCGTTAGGATTACAAATCCCTATTTATTATTTTTCTCTTTAGCCTTGGGGCGCAATAGTAATATCGGTGTAGCTATGGCGATGGAGGAGTAAGTGCCTATAAAGATGCCAAAACTCATCGCGAAATTAAATCCTCTCATACTAGTGCTCGGCCCACCAAAGATATACATTATGAACACGACTGCAAATGTTGTAAGAGATGTTAGAATGGTTCTGGAAAGAGTTTGATTGATGCTGTTGGTAATTATCTGGGGGGTCAGCCCTTTCTTGTGCCGATTTTCTCGAATACGGTCAAAAACGACGATGGTGTCATTAACCGAGTAACCAACGATTGTCAGAAGGGCAGCTATCATTGTAAGGTCGATTTTGAAATCGCCAATCAGTAGTTTTTGGCCGATTGCTGTTTGAGCGATATAGGTGCACACAGTGACAGCGCCTAGCGTGATGCATACATCATGTGCCAGTGCTATGATTGCCGCAAGGCCGTAACGCGCATCTCCAAATCGGATCCAAAGATAAACAATCATTGCGGATAATGACAGGATAACGGCAATCAAGGCCCGCGTTTTTGCCTCTTCTCCGACTGAGGGGTTTATTTGTGTTACCCGTGGCAACGAAGTCTCTAATTTCGCTGCAGCCAGGACCTTGGTTGTTTCGTTCTCAGCAAACTGTGTCCATTCATCTTCGGTTAATTGGCGGAAACCGGCTTCTGGCTCAACACCTAGATAAACAAAGGATTTTACGGGCCGATTTGGTTCAATTGGGTCTAGGTTGGTGCCGAGTACCTTGTAGGCATACCAGTTGAGACTTTGCATATCGGGCTTGAATCGTAAGTCCTTAATTCGTTGGTCAATTTCTTCCGCCGTGGCAGGTTTTTGAATTTCGCATACCAATTTGATGCCGCCCAGAAAATCAACCAGCTCCGGGTAAGAATCTATAAGTTGCTCGGTTATTTTTTCCTGCGAGACAATCTTTGGTTCGAGGTTTTGCTCGATTTCCAAATCGTCCGGAAAAGCAGTCAGCACAGCATTGCTTACAATTTCATCAACGTGGGAAGTCGAGATGTTAACAGTTGGAAAGGCAGTTCTTAGAATTTCTTCTACCACAGATTCGTTCAACTGACTTGTTTTTATGGTAAATGAATCGAGGTCTTTGGTGTTTTGTTCTACCACTAAATTATTTAACTTCCCGGGAGATTTAGCCTGGGCTTTTTGGATTGCTGAGATTATGCTTTCTTTTGTTTGCTGGGTAGATTGCGGGAAAGTAACAGTAACATTTGTCTTATTTGTCTCAGTGGTGTTGATTTCATATTGTTTTCCTGATTTCCCGATGCTGTAGACATTTGCCGCTGCCAGGGCAGGGTTATTTAGACCGACTCCTGCCTTGTGAATTCTATCTTCCACATCCTGCCTGGATAAAGAAACGTTGTCCTTTAGATTGATTTGAACGCTTGTTCCGCCGGTGAATTCGATATCATACTTGTTGTTCTTTACATTATCTCTTGTAAAGAAGATAAATAGGCCTGCAACAATAAGGAGACCTGAAAATGTAAGGAAAACAGGTCGAAGGCCCATCCAGTTTATATTCGGAGTGCGTATCAGACGCATCATGACTAAGGGATTCTTGATGATTCGTTTGGAAATGAGCAAGTCCAAGATTACGCGTGTTACAAACAAGCCGGTGAACATATTCGTAGTGATACCAAGAATAAGTACAATGGCAAAGCCCTTTATCTCTTCCGATGCAATCCAGTAAAGAATTGCAGCGGTGATAATTGTGGTCAGGTTGGAGTCGAAAATGGCGCTAAACGCCCTTTCATAGCCATTTTTTATGGCCATTCTCAAAGAGCAGCCTCGCTCTTGTTCTTCGCGAATTCTTTCAAAAATAAGAATGTTAGCGTCATCGCTCATGCCGACGGTTAGTATCAGGCCGGCAATACCGGGCAATGTGAAAGTTGCTCTAAGCATAGCCATTATTGCCAGAGTAAAGAGCAGGTTAAGAAGCAAGGCCACATCTGCGATTGAACCAGCCAGCGTATAGTAAGCCAACAGAAATACTTCTACTGCTATAAGGCCTATTATGCCGGCTCGGATTCCTTTATCGCGATTGTCCGCTCCGATAGATGGACCGATTGTCTTTACCGAGATGGGCTGCTCTATCAGCCTGGCGGGCAAGGAACCAGCGTTTAATTTGTTCACCATGTCAACAACTTCTTCTTGACCGAAACTGCCGGTTATTATGCCGGAACTCTGTATTCTGTCGTTAATGGTTGGTGCCGATATGGCAATTCCGTCAAGGAGAATGCAAAGCGGCCGGCCAATATTCTTGCCGGTAACGTTACCGAATAGCCTTCCGCCTTTTTCATCCAGTGCAAAGGCAATAGCCCTTCGACCTTCTTTATCGGTTGAGGGCTGGGATTTTTCCAGACTCCAATCTCTGCCTTTGGCATCGTGCAGCATGGCTTCGTTTGACTTGTTGCTTGAAAGGACATAGTGTTTGTTGCCGAATGCTGCAACAACTGTGTCGGTTCTTTTCCATTCGTCAATGCTTTCCACTTCACACCAAATATACTTGTTGTCAGACGCATATTTCGGTCCTTTTGTTTTGAGGGTTTCAACATAAGAGGCTAATTGGTCTGAATCTGACTCGGGGTGTCCGACCGTTGGCAGTATTCTAAACTCCAGTATGCCGGCGCCTTTCAGCATTCGCTGCAGGTCTTTTGGGTCGTCGAGTCTGCCTTGGAAAGGACGGTACTGATCATAAGCTGCGACTGTATTGTCAATCAATTTTGCCCGGTCCGCAAATTCGGTTTTAAGTTTTTCAAGGGCTTGATTTCTTTGGACCGACTTGGGGGACATTGACAGAACAAAGTTTATTTGTTCTTCGCCCAGGTTTAATTTGTCGAGAGCTCTTTTGGCGTTCTTGTATTGGTCATTTTTGCCTGTTTCTGGCGCGATTAGCTGCTCAACCACTTTAGCCCAGTCTGCGTATGTTTTTACATACCGGCTGAGCAGATTGAGGTTATTGTCGGAGCCGAGAAATTTCTTCAATGATTCTGCCAGTTGTTGCTCATTCAACTTGGCCCACGGAGCTGCATTTGCTTTTATCTGTTCGAGATTAAGCTTGACGGCGGAGATTGTTTTTTCTGTGCTTTCCAGTTCAGCGGCGAGGTTATCTCTCTTATTCCGGAACTCATTGTGCTCGTCATAGGTCTTAGCGATGTTATTAAGAATTGTTAGCCTTTCAGGTGAGCCTTCGGCAAATTTTTCAAAGTTTTTGGTTCTCTCCTCTGTTGGTTTCTGAAGAGAGCGCATAATTACCGCTATGTTGGTGTTCTTGGCCAGCAGGTCGCTTAGAGCTTTTTCAAAATTCTGCCGTTTTTGATGAGCTTCTGCGCTTGCCAGAGGCATTTGTATTTCGAAGCGGGTATTGCCCTGCGGCCGCCATATAATATTTAGAATGTTGGCGGGGTCTATTCGCCTTCGCAGAACGGTTATCATCCTTGTCGACAAATCTTTCTTTTCTGACTCGTCGAGCCCCTTGGTATCAAGCTCGTAAATGAGGCTTGTTCCGCCTGCTAGGTCTATTCCAGGTTTTAAGGTTTTGGTTGGGGGATAAAGAGCCAAAAATGCCACAACAATTAAACCAATAATAAGAACGACTTTCCACCTCAGATTCTTTTCCATAACTGCTTCCTGATAATTGATTCTTGGGTCTTTGTTATTGAATAAGCGAAGATTAGTAATTAACTAACTTTTTTCTTTGGACAAATTCAGGCTAATTGCCGAAGGGGCAACTTTTATCTTCGTGTTATTCGACTCATCGACTTTTAACGTAATCTCGTCATCTTTGATGTCCACAATGGTTCCAATAATTCCGCCAATCGTTTGGACCTTGTCATTTTTTTGTAGCGTTTTGACTAATTGTTTGCGCTGCTGTTTTTGTTTTTGCGGGCCCCTGAAAAGGATAAGGTACATCAATACGAACATCAAACCAATATAAATCCAAAAGGTGCCTCCCATTGGTTTTGGTTGTCCAGTTACAGATTTAACGGCATTTGGGTCGGATACGACAACTGTTGAAGTCTCTTCGGAAGTCACCGGCGTTGAGGTAATGCTTGAGGGGGCCTCATTAGGTGAGACCTGAGATAATATCCATAATTCGTTCATTTTTATTTTCCTTTCATTGTTTTGCTTTTAAAACCCGGCATTCTAACCTAATTTCACTGCAATTTACAGGGAATTTGCTGAATTAATTTGCGTATTTTCCAGGGAATTGAAGATTTTGTATTTTTTTGATTGCTTGGTTGCCCAATCTCCAAATTCATTTTTTTCTATAACCTGCCTTATTTTAACCATTAGTCTCTGGTAAAAGCTTAGGTTATGCAGTGATACCAGGATTGGTCCAAGCATTTCTCCTATATTAAAAAAGTGTCTAATGGATCCTCGGCTAAAATTGCTGCAACAATAACAGTTGCAGCCGGCTTCGATCGGACCGGCGTCGTTACAATGGACGCTGTTTCTCAGCCTTATCGGGCCGCTATCGGTAAAAGCGAAGGCGTTTCGGCCGTTTCGCGTCGGCATGACGCAGTCAAACATATCGACGCCAGCCTTTACTGCGGCAATTATATCCGCCGGTGTGCCTGCACCCATTAGATACCGGGGTTTGTCTGCCGGCAAAAGCTCGCTCGTTGTATTAACTGTTTTTATCATGTTGCTTTTGTCTTCTCCCACGCCAAGTCCGCCTATAGCATATCCGTCAAAGTCCAGTTTGACAAGCTCTGTGACGCAGCGCCTCCTCAAGGACAGGTTTACACCACCCTGTACTATGGCAAACAGTAACTGGTTAGTGTTGGCGTGAGTTTGCTTGGCACGCTTCGCCCAGCTGATAGTTCTTTCCACGGCTTTTTCAAGCTGCGAATCGTCACATGGAAACGGCGTGCACTGGTCCAGACACATTATAATGTCGGCGCCGAGCCGATTTTGTATCTGTGTGGCTATTTCGGCGTTGAGATATGCTTTTGCTCCGTCTACGTGGCTGGCGAACTCGACACCGTCATTGTCGATTCTGGTTAAGGCTCTTAGAGAGAAAATCTGATATCCTCCGCTGTCAGTTAAGATAGCGTTGTTCCAGACCATAAATTTGTGCAGCCCACCGAGTTTTTCGACCGTCTCGACGCCGGGTCTAAGCAGCAGATGGTATGTGTTGGCCAGGATAATGTCAGCGCCAGTTTCTTTGAGCTGCTGTGGCGTGATTCCCTTTACAACACCGGCAGTGCCGACAGGCATAAAGGCGGGAGTTTCGACCTTGCCGTGAAGGGTTTTAATTAGTCCTCGCCTAGCTGCGGAACTTCTGTCTGTATGGAGAACTTCGAACCTATTCATTTTGTTGAACCAGGAACCATAATTGATGACTCAAAAACTTTCACTGTGCTTTCAATAAACATATACAATATTGGAACCAGGATAGTAATAGAAAAGAATCTGATTTACGGTTTTGCCCTGTCTTGCCATTGCCTCTGCACCGCACTGGCACATCCCTACGCCATGGCCACAACCTCTGCCTGACAAAAACGCCCATTTATCTCCCATTTCGGCAATTTGGCAGATTGCACTTTTTAATTTACGACCGGTCGGGTCGATTGCCAGCCGGAAATCTTCAGCCCGCAGAAGTTCGCTTTTGCCGCTCGAACCAAGGAGTTTGACCATGGTCAGCCGTGAAAATTCTCCATAGTTACTTTGCTCAGCAGAAATGATTTCTGTGATTACGCCGAGCTGCTCGAGCTTAGAGTATCTTCGCAAGAGGTTATTCGTAACAACCGTCTTGTCGAGTTGGACCATAGGCCAGGAAAAGAAACTGGGTTTGGCCACATCCTTACAATAAGGGCAAGGCACACCTGTGAGAGGTTCAAAAGAATCGCCGAATACCTTGGTGCTGTTTTCAGTATGACCGCCGCAGGATGAACTGTAGTAAGCAGGAAAAACGTCGATGCCGTCATTTTGTCTGCAGACAAGGACCTGGCCTCTTGTCTTATCAATGGCGTCCCAAACAATCGCTGATTCGGCACCGACACCGAGGTAAACCTGATTTGCCGCTGTTTTGGTTACGTCCCAGTTACGGTTGCTGCCGAATTGTTTTTTAATGTGCAGACAGTAGGTTCTTGCGGCGATTGTCTGAGCCTGAAGGGCTGCTGGTTCCCAATAACTAGGCATCTCCGCTCCTGTCACGCCCGCTAAATATGCCTCAAGGGGGACAAGGTTTATTGCGTCCAGAGAGTTGGCATCTGGGTTGAGTATGAGCTTTAATTTGCCGCGATAATCCTCACCGTTGACGCTGAAAATGTGTGGGCTCTCCGGCAAAATAATCACCTCGTTGTTTGTAATGGCCTGGCCGGCGATGGAAATTGTGCCGCCAGATGCCTCTACGTTTATTGGCGCATCGACCGAAGCGGCGCAGGCTTGGGCCGTCTGTGTCTTGGGGTCGATGATGCTGAATGCTGACGCAGTTTTCAGCGTGAAAGCTCTAGCATCATCGAGGAGCAGGACCCTGACCCAAAACTGCGGTTTGGCATCCATTTGGGGCGTGGGCCTGGTGACCTGTCTTTCTTTGCAGCCGTTAAGAGTTATTAGCCAGAACAGCAGGAATATGTAAGGTGAAAGTCTGCGGAAGTCTTCGTTCTCCGCTTGGGGACACCTTACGGTGGGCTGGGTTGTGGTAAATAGTGTCAATTTCCCCGGTGATTTTCCTGGACATTTTTGTAAGGGTTGACTTTGGATAATTGGAAAAGACATTACAAACAATCAATAATGGTTCTACGCCCCTCAGGGGGACAATCAACTAATCCAGGCTTCGCAGGGATAATCCATATTTGGCGATGGCTCTTTTGACCTCGTTTAAGCTCGTTACACCGAAGTTTTTGGCGCCGAGGAATTCGGCTTCCGTCTTGCATATCAAATCGCCGAGGGTGCGAATATTGAGTTTTTCCATACACTTTCGGGCACGGACCGATAGGACAAGGTCATCCACAGATTTGTTCAATACACCGCTGTCTTTATCTTCTACGGTGCTGAAATACGGGGTTTCTGTTGCGGATAACTGTTTCTCCTCCAGAGCCAGGCCGAGATGAAGTCCTCTCGGTTCCAGGATATCCTTAATTTCCCTAAGAGAAGTTTCACCGAAGTTTTTGAAAGACAATAGTTCTGACTCCGTGATTTTCAACAGGTCACCAAGTACCTGGATATTCATTTTTTTCAGGCAGTTTCTGGCACGAACGGACAACTCGAAATCAGAGATCGGCGTATCGAGGAGTTGAGCTTTGCGGCTTTTCTTCTTCTCTTTTTCCTCGTCATAGACCATTGTCTTTGAGCTCTCGATGTCTTTTTTGAACATGATAGCTCTTTGGTGATTGGGATGAAACTCTAAGACCTTGTTGACGCATTGTAGCGCCTTGTCAAATTGGTCAATGTCTTCATAAATCACAGCTAAATTCAATAGCGCGCTGACGTAAACCGGGCTTGTCGAGGTAGTTTGCTTATAATAGTCGATGGCTGCGTCTTCATCTCCAGTTAAATCGCAGCGGTAGGCCAGGTGAAACAGCGCTCTTTGGTGATTCGGGGACAGTTCCAGAGCAACCTTATAGTTGTCTGTTGCCTGCTGATAAAGCCCTTGGACCTCCTGAAGCCGCCCGAGCTGGTAGTGGTATTCAGCACTTACATTTTCGAAATTTGTGCAAGTCTTAAGTTCTTTCTCTGCAGCCTTGAAGTTTGATGCATGACGATATGTGGCGACCTTTTCCATGGTCGTAGTCAGTGGGTCGGCCTGGAAATCAAGACTCTTTTGCAGGTTTTCTATTGCCTGGTCGAAACTTCTTAGTCGGCGGTGGGCAAAGGCAAGGTATACAAATTTCTCTTTGCAGTCCTTTGCTTTTTGCAGTTTATCAACCACTTCTGCGTTCCTGTCCAGAATGAAAAGCCCTATTCCAGCCGCCAGCAAAGTTTTCTGCGATTGTTTGGTTATATTCGCCTCCACCTGCTCACGAAAGCTTAGCAGACCACTTTCGCTGGAATGGACAAGCTCGGAAAGTTTTCTGAGTTCCTCCAGACTTGGCAGATTTTCGGCAAATAAGTCGATTTTGGACTCTGTACTGGTGGTCGGTTCCATAAGAATTTGCTCCTGCATTACTTTGTATTGGGTTTTGCTCTTATGCAAAGGCAACCATTATAAAGCGGATACAAATATTTGCAATAGGTATTTCAGCTAGGGCTTTGAGGGGGGGACGTCACTTCTAGACCGCAGTGAAACCATCCAGGAGCCCATCCTGTACAGCTTCCGCCAGAGTTCTTCTGGTTTAACAATCACTTTATCCCTGCCAATTTCTATAAGTTTGCCGATATCAGCTTCTATTTATATAGTGTAGTTATAAGCTGGAAATGTGCGCGAAAAAACTCGATTCTTGAGAATTTTATCTCTTTGCCTGCAAAAGCACATCTAAATTTATCTATTCCTTTATCTGGGATTCGTAGTATACTTATTTCTTTAACTAAGCCGAAGGGATTGTCGGGCTTTTCTTGATAACCAGGTAGGGTTATAGGAATATGGGCAATTTAGGCGAAGGGATTTTGGCCATAATATTTTTGCTTTGCGGCTTTGCAGCTGTCTTTGGGTGGGTGGCACTTAAATTAGAGATTGAAACAGCCAAAAAAGTTTTTTTCTTAGCCAGGCAGGTGATGCTTATCGCTGCGTGGCTTTCCGTAGTTGCATTGCTCTTGCTTTTAGCCGCTTTTCTCGTCGACGATTTTTCACTTGCTGTTGTGGGGCAATATGGCTCTAAAACGCTCC
>Ga0315294_10003875_pt1 | contig 16310 bp, 11 predicted proteins | sample YL17G13_40_MG_FD_203626 | JGI IMG/M metagenome (GOLD analysis project Ga0315294, IMG submission 203626) | Sediment microbial communities from Yellowstone Lake, YNP, Wyoming, USA - YL17G13_40 | ecosystem: Environmental > Aquatic > Freshwater > Lake > Sediment | place: USA: Wyoming | collected... | reverse complement strand
AACGGCTCCGACTTCCTTCTCAAGCGTCCCGGGGTGGCTTACATTATAAATAGGACCCAGTTCGACCAGGAATTAAGCCAGGGATTAAAAATTGAATTTAATACCCGGATGGAGGACTTGGGCCGGTCAGGCCCGGGTTACCGGATCAAGACCAATAATGGTGAATATTATGCGGATGTGCTGGTCGGTGCTGACGGACCCAATTCCAAGGTGCGTAAGATACTGAAGTTTGACCATAACATGCGCCTCTATAAAGGGGTGCAGTATCGGGTGAAGATGGCTATAGCTGATACTGACCGGGTGGAGGTTTCCTACGTTAAACCTTTTTCCCTCTTCACCTGGCTGATTCCGGAAGGGGATGGAGTGGTGAGGGTGGGGACCATATCTGATAAACCGGTTGCAGAACTTGAAAGGTTCATGAAGGAAAGAAACCTCAAGGGGGAGATCATAGAGCGGAATGCCGGTCCCATACCCATCGGAACCTGCCAGCTTACCAGGGGGAACGCGGCCCTGGTTGGGGATGCGGCCTGCCAGATCAAGCCCATTACTTCCGGCGGCATATATTATGGTATGAAATCCGCCGAGCTTCTGGCGGAAGCCATTAAAAATGGGGATTTAAACCAATATGAAAAGAGATGGAGTGAGGAATTCGGGCAGGAGATCCGCTTTTGCCTTTTGGCCCGCTATATCATGGAGAACATGGGAGATGAGGTTTTAAACAAGGTCTTTTCCTATGTCAGGGACAACGCCTCGCTGATAGAACGGGTGGGGGATTTTGAGAACCATTCCACCATTTTCTGGTCGCTTTTGGCCAACCCGCGCACATATTCCACAGTGGGAAACCTGCTCTTTGAAGTTATAAAAAAGCCCCGCATCCTGATGCGCCTCCTGCGCCGCCGCTAAAAATTTTCAAATCAGCTGAAATTTTTCAAAATCTCCTCCGATAATATTACGGAGGTTCATGAATGCCAAGAGGATATTGCAATAGTCCCGCTCATTTGCGCGACAAGATAATTAATTATCAGCCGCAAGACAGATTGCTGAGACCGGAAATTACAAGGAGAGGATCTGCAGGCCCTAAAATTACTTCGGAGCCTCAATTTCTCCGCGGCGTTGATAGCCCGCAGGTAAGAGGCGGCCGTGGAGAAGATGGTTATTCTACTTTAGGGTTCCTCGCTGATATCACGATTTTATCCGCGGCCATAATCGCCTCCAAATTGCTCTTTGATGTGGAAGTGGGGAATTATGTGCCGCAGGAAGTCAGCGGAGATTTCGTAAAAAGTTGGCTGGTTCCCGGACTCTTGGGATTGGTGCCGGGCGCAGTTGTAATTGGAGCGCGCAACTTGCTGTTTAGAGGAAGCGAAAAACCGGCTCCGGCTCCCGGAACAAGCGAAGTGCTCACTACCGCCATGGAACGCACTCAGTTTAGCATGGTTCCACCCTCACCTTCATCCGGATCCGCTCCGCCCCCGGCGAAGCCGACCGCAATCACAGGAGAAACCCCTAAGGTGTTGGTCATCCCGGCCGGGATACAAGCTAGACCCGTCGGTTCATCCACGGAGACTTCACCCCTGGGAACCAGTGTGGATGTGAAGATTGGAACCGAAGTTTATGGCGGCTCAGTTGTTACCGTGGAAGATCAAGAAGTGGAGGCGGCAAGATTTACAGCCGCGCTGGCCAATCAGCTGGGCGGAAGATTCAAGATCGGGGGTTTGATCGGGAAAGGGTCTTTTGGCCAGGTTTTCGAGGCCACCCAGATAATAATGGAAAGAACCGTAGCTTTAAAAGTGACCGATCTCAGCAAATTGGACGATCCTTCCCGCAGTTTAAGAGAGATACAGATCCTGGCGAAATTGGATGACCATCCCCACATTATGCGGGTGTTTGACGGCCAATTGATAAATATAAACGGGAATAAATATCTGGTCATGAGCTGTGAGTATTTAAAAGGCAAGGATATGGAAGAAGAAATCAGGGAAAAGAAAACTCTTCCGGAGCAGGAGGCCCTGCGCATTGTCTATGAGGCGACCCAGGCTTTATACGAGGCCTTTAAAAGAGGAGTGATACATCGCGACATCAAGCCGGCCAATTTATTCATACTGGAGGGGTCCCGAAGCGTAAAAGTGCTGGATTTCGGTATGGCCAAGAAAATCTTTGAAGGAGCGGCCCACATGACCCATGACGGCAAAGTGGTGGGCACTCCTCATTATATGGCGCCGGAATTGTTCCTGGAGGGCTTCCCCCGGGACCACCACATGGATATTTATGCTTTGGGGGTGGTGTTATTTAAAGCCCTGACCGGACGGCCTCCTTTTGAAGGAGACAGCAGCAACCCGGGCGCGGTTATCATCAAGGCGGTCAAGGAAATTGCTCCCAGAGCGAAAACCTTAAATCCCAAGATTACCCGCGAAGCCCAAGCGTTATTGGACAGAATGCTGGAAAAAGACCCCCGGAAACGAACTGATTATCCGGAGCTTATAGCCGCCCTTGAAAATTTGTTGAAAAAGTGAAATTTCCCAAATAAACAGTCGAAATATATATAGGTGAGAATAAGTACAAGGAGGAGTAAAAATGGGTTTTAAAGCGGGATTATCGAGAGTAGTGGATGTTTTTAGAAGGAACAGGGTACCGGGAATGGTGATCAGGTCTCCGCTGGTGCATGCCGCCGCGGCAGGCTTGGCAACCTATGAAGTCATTCCCACGGAGAAACTGGTGACTTTAGCCAGCACTATTTCACGGCTGGATGTTAAAACCGCGGGGATCTATCTGGCGGCGGCTTTAATAACTTCCGTGATAAGTGCCGGAGTATACGCTTTAAGCCGAAGCATAAGAAGCATCCTCAACTTTAGAGAGATTAGGGCGTCCAGAAGATTAAGTGATAATTTGACTCAGGTTCGAAGTGAATTATCTGGCGCACAAAGACAAGCGGCTGAAAATAATACTCGAGCGGATAATTTACAAGCTTTTCGCGACCGGGCAGAACCCCTGTTGCGGCAATTATCGGCAGAAGAAATCCAAGTATTACAGCAACGGGCGGCTGCTCCAGCGGCCCCGGTGGCAACTCCACCAGTAGCCCCCGCGCCGGCAGCTCCAGCCGCCGCTCCGGTTGTTACTCCGGTAGCGACTCCGCCAGCGGCCACCCCACCGGCAGCTCCGCCAGCTAAACCGATTGCTCCGCCTCCGTTACCAGCAGCTCCGGCAGCTGCACCTGATGTATTACCTGCTATGCCACCTGTGCCGATTACGCCTCGTAAGCCGGTTGCGGTAGTAGAAGCGGGAGGGGATACAGGGGCTGAGACCACAGTTCTTGGTAGAGAAGAAATGCCTGATTTATCTGGAGCGTTGGCAGAGGCTTCAGGTGAAGCAGCGGCGGCATTGCCGGCCGCTCCGGCTGTCCCAGCAGCAGCGCTTGCTCATGCAGTAGTTGCACCGACGCCATTGGCAGTAACGCCAGCCGGGGCATTGCCGGGAACGCCTCCTCAGCCACTCCCTGCTTTTCACATGGAGTCCTGGGTCCCGCCCGTGCCCGCAGGAGGTACTGCAGTGGTAGACCCTCAAGTAACCCTGGCTTATTCTCAATTATTTGAAAGTTTAACCGATCCATCCTCCAGAAAAGGATTGGAATATCTTTACAAAAGTTTACCGCCGGAAATAATTCTGGGATTACAGAGACGCGATCCGGCGATTTTGGCCCAACTGCAGTCCATGCAGGGGCTGCCGTCTGATGTGGATTCCCTATTATTGGAGATTTTCTAGGAGGAAATTATGGTAACAACTGCAAGAGCTGAATTTTCCAGCCCGCATTTAAGGAGTCTTTTCACGCCTGGGGTTAGAAGGGAAAGCAAGTTGCTGGTCATTGGCCGGGCGGTGGATATGGTTCAACAGGGAAAGTTTTCAGCCGATGAAGCCCGCGACGCCCTGCGGGGCTGCCTCCGCGAAGATCCCGCCCGGGGAATCGACGCTGAAATGGCGCAGAAAGCAAAAATTGAACTTAGAAGGCTTATCGAAGCCCAGCGGCCCAAAATTGAGGAAGTTACGGAAATAAATTTAGATACTGTCCTTAATGATCTTACTGATATGCGGGTCAAACTATTAGGCGTTTCTGCCGCGGTTAAAACCGTGTATGACCTGGTGGTCAGCGGAGAATCGGCCCGCCCCGTCTTGGCAAGAGTGGGGGAGCATTGGGGTAGATTGGAACAATTTGCCGCGACTATTGACTATGGCCTAATAGACCGGCAGGCCGAACTGGGGATCGTATCAAGGGAAGAAGTGGAACAAAAAATACAGGGACAGCCGCAGGAAATTTTAGCCCGGCTGGCTTATATCACTAAAGTTGCCGGCAGTATCGCCAATACCGCCAAAAATCTAAAAGAAAGCAAGCTGGAGGGATCTATTGGAGCGGAAAATCCTTCGGTGGAAACCATTTTTACAGCTAAAGTTTTGGAGGGTTTGGGACTTTTTGAAGCACAGGCCAAGCTTTTCTCTGCCGCCGGTGAAGGAGAGGGATTGGCCGGTCTGGCCAAGCGGGCTTTGGATTTGGAATTAATGGCCCACTCTTTAGGCGTGAAAAAGACCAATCGGGTCACTGTTTTGGAGGGGATGGCGGATGAGAAAGGCATTCCTGAAACCGTGGCGCGGATGCGGCAGGAAATAGGGATGCTGGAGGAGAAAGTTCAAAATATTAAAGAAATTTTGCTCCAGATTCAGGTATCCGCAAAGGGAATTGAAGATGCGACCGGGCAAGTGATTATAAATTTTGAAAAGAGAAGGATGCCGGCTGCGCCGCCAGCCCCGAAAGCGGCGACCCCTGTGCCGACAGCTCCTAAGCCAGCTGCGGCACCACCGCCAGCGCCACCTGTCCCGCCACCTGCAAGGGCGGCTGCAGCCGCTCCTCCGGCTCCGCCACATATAATTCCTCCGGTTGCCCCGCCGACAGCGGCGCCAGCGGCAAAACCAGCACGAACGGCAGCACCTCCTCCGCCGCTGCGAAAAGCAGCGCCAGGGGCAGGAACAACTCCTAGACCAGCAAGTCCACCAGCACCTTATCCACCGGGAGTTCCTATGGGTCCGATGCCGATGCCACCGCGGGCCGCAGCAGCTCCGGGAGCGGCTCCACTGCCGGTTAGAGAAACCCTAAAGGGCGCGTCGACCTCAGCGGCGCCGGCAGCCCCTGCAGTACCGACTTTGGATGTCTCCAAGGGTGTAGTGGATAATATTATCGTACTTCACCGGGCTTTGAATCCGGAAAACAAGGGTAGAGATGCGGATTTAGAAAGGATTGCATTTTTATATTTAGGAACAGATGTGCATACCGATCAATTACAGCAATTAGCGCTTGAGCCGACAAATGCCGGCAAAATGGCAGAACAAATATGCAGTTGGCTGGCAGGACCAGCAAAATAATTAAGTAACTTTAAGTTACGGGAAAAGAGAGGTAAGATATGCCCACCGCGATAGCAGAGAGATTTAAGATTTCCGGGGATCTCAGAAGATTCAATTTAAGACCTCAGACCGCCATGCGGGTGCGTCAGGACATCGGCCCCATAGAAACTTTAGCCCCTGAAATAAAAGACGGCACACTTCCTACAATCAGCCGCGTTCTAGAGCTCCAGCTTCAACATGACTGCCTGACCCATACTTATATCACTTCCATCCAAAAGATAGAGAAAACAGAAGGACTAATTGCCATAAGATCCGGCGTGTTAAAGGGGCTTGAAGCTCAACCTCAAACCATGGATATCCAGCTGGTAGCAGCTAATGTGAAAGAGAGCATAGAGAGAAAACAACAGGATTTATCTCGATTGCAGGAAGAAATAAGAGATCTGCCCCGGCAAATACAAGATTTAAAAATCAATATTGCGACCGAACTGGCGCAACGGGTAGAGGTGGCCGCCCCGGTCGAGCCGGCGCCGCCCATAATGCCTGAAGTTAAATTTGAAATTGGAGGGCTGACGGGAAAGGGCGGGAGGCCGGATAAAGATAATGAAGATTATATAATAACCTTTAAATTGGATGAATACCGGGATGTGGTCGTGGTATGCGACGGCGTATCCAGGTCTGCTTTTGGGAATGGGAAGGAAGCGGCCCGATTTGTGGCGGAAAACATGAAAAAGTCCATGGTGGAAGAGGATCTGTCCCTGTTGCACGCGTTGGCTCTGGCCAATCGCCGGTTATATCGCAATAACATGTGTAATAAACGGAATGAGCACGTTAGTAATTACAAGCGCAAGCCGGGAGGCACCACCACCTTGGTGGCGATGCTGATTGACCGCCGGAATAATAAGCTGTCAGGTGTGGCCTGCGGCGATTCCCGATTAAAAGCCGGGAATGCCGGGGAAGAGTCCTGGAATTTGACTTCAGACCGTTCGCTGGAATGGAAGGTGGGGTTTGAAGAGGTAGTTGACGGGAAAAAAGTCCGAGTGGAGCCCCTTACCTATACTCTGCCCCTTTCCCAGGCGGATCTTTCAAAGTTTGACGAAAGATTGGGACCGCTGGAAATTCCCAACACTCCCGATGTGATAGGCCTGAAACTGGACCAAGATTTTGATTATTTTGAAATTCCGCTGGAACCCTCACCCCAGGGGAGCACGGCGATTTTATATTCCGACGGCCTGATCAATAAAACCCGGGAAGATCAGGTGGCGGAAATAATAGGCCAAAATTTTGCTTCCATGCAGGATCTCTCCAAAGCTCTATATGATAAGGCCATGGCGGATAGATCTGAGGATAATATTTCCGTGATAGCAGTGCGCCTGCCTTATCGTATCAAGTGTGAAGAAGGGCGTTATTACCGGGATGCCTTAAAGACCCTGGCGGAAGAGGAGATCAGTTTACTGCCGGCGTATGCCAAGGAAGAAGAGGCGGTAATGGTGGCGGGGGGAGCGGAGGGGAAATTGTTGGACCCTAATTCAAACCTTGCTTTTATTTCTTCCAAGGGATACCGTCAGGAGGGGAATGAAGATGGGATCTATGTGGATCTGGTGGCTAAAAAGATAGTGATCGCGGATGGGGCGGGTGGGCATGAAGCCGGGGAGGTGGCATCACAAGTTACTCTGCAAGCGGCCAGGCATGTATGGTTAAATGATATTCATCTTAAAGAAGCGGTGCCTCTGGCGGAAACGGAATTGCAGGGGCGCGACTTTGGTGCCAATGAGCGCGGCGAACAGAATAGGGTGGGGGCAACCGTGGCGGGATTTGAGATCAAAAACGGCAAGTTTTTGGCCGCTTATCGGGGAGACAGCCGCATTTATCGCGTCAGAGAAGGCCGCCTTGAGCTATTAACTACTGACCAGCACGGCGCCACTCAGGCCTATATGATGGAGAAGGGTCTGGGCGACAGTGCTTTTGTCCAAATTCCTCCTGAAAGATTGGAGGAATATTATGAATATACGCGGCTCAAACCGAAGAATAAAAAGGAAAAAGTCAGGCTTCCGGACGGCACGGAAGTTGAAATCCAAAATGTTCTCTATGGCTGCGTCAGCAACCGCCCCTTGCCCTCCGACCACTGGATGATAAAGACGGTCGAGGTCCCGGAGACGGACGTCAAGAAGGGCGACCGCTATCTGCTGGTTACCGACGGCGTAGGGGAACTGCCTTTTGAAATATTTGAAAGGATCGTTACCGCTAATAAGCCGGTCCATGAGATAGTAAGAGATCTGCATAACGCGGTCCGCTTTATCTCAACCGATAATATAACTATCGGAATGCTGGATATAGCGCACAACAGCCTGCCGCCGCCGCTCCCCGCTCAGCCCGATGAGGACCAAGTAAGGGCGGTCACTGATTCTTTGGTTTTAGATGAGCGTCCCATAGGACCAGGCAGGCCGCAGGGTTTCGATTATGTTGACAATCCCCTGTTGAGAAAAAAGATCCGCTGCCAGGTTATCTCTTCCGACCGGATTGTGGCCGAGCCAAGATATAGATCGCTTCGTGAGGGTTTGGTCCGGATGCTGGCCAAATACGCCTGGTTTAATCCGGAAGCGGATGAAAGACAATTTACTGTGGAATTTGCTGCTGACTTTGATTTTGATTTTGTAGTACAGAACCAGCAGGCCTTTCTGAGTGTCCTGGAAATGAGCCTGCCCACTAGTTTAAATGGAGACAAAGGTAAAATTAAGCATATTAGATTGTCTTTAGAATTAAGATTAGGGTATTTATATCTTATTCCCACAGTTGTGGAAAGAGAAGCTTAACACAGATAATACCTCGTGCTATAATTCCTCATTGTGAGGCCGCTTAACTTCCAGGAGATCATAGAAAAACTCAATAGCTTTTGGGCCCGGCAGGGCTGTGTCATCCGCCAGCCCTATGACCTGGAAAAAGGCGCCGCCACCATGAGCCCCGCCACCTTCTTTAATGTTTTGGGCGAGAAACCCTGCCAGGTGGCTTACATTGACCCGGTGCGCCGCCCCACCGACGGCCGCTACGGCGAAAATCCCAATCGCCTCTTTCATTACTTCCAGTACCAGGTAATCATGAAGCCCCATCCCCTGGATATACAAGATCGATACCTCGACTCACTTCGTTCGCTCGGTATAAAACCGGCCCAGCACGATGTCCGCTTTGTGGAGGACAATTGGGAATCACCCACGCTGGGGGCCTGGGGGACGGGGTGGGAGGTATGGGCGGAGGGGATGGAGATCACCCAGTTCACCTATTTCCAGGAGTGCGGCGGGTATCCCTGCAAGCCGGTTTCCAGCGAAATCACTTACGGCCTGGAACGCATTGCCATGTTCATCCAGAAAGTGGATTCGGTATATGATATTAAATGGAACGACAAGGTGAGATACGGCGAGGTTTACCTGCAGGCCGAAAAAGAGCATTCCCGCTACAACTTTGAGGAAGGGAATATTGAGGCCCTGGGGTTGCTCTTCGGCATTTATGAGAAAGAAGCCGCTGAGCAGATCGCCAAAGGTTTGATCCTGCCGGCCTACGACTATGTTTTAAAATGCTCGCATGTTTTTAATCTGCTGGATGCCCGGGGGGCGATCTCCGTTACGGAACGCATGGCCTATATTTTGCGGATAAGGAAGTTGGCTAGAGCCTGTGCGAGGACCTATGTTGAAAGAAAATAACGCTTTACTGGAAATAGGGTGCGAGGAGATACCAGCCCGATTTATGCCGGGACTGCTTCAAGATTTAAAAAAGAAGACTGAGGAAAAACTGGCAGCCCATCGCTTGACTTTCTCCAAAATAGAAACCCTGGGGACCCCGCGGCGATTGGTCCTTTATGTTGAAAATCTGCTGGGTAAACAGCCGGATATGGTGGAAGAAGTGCAGGGGCCGCCGGCCGAGGCGGCCTTCACACCGGACAATAAACCCACCCCGGCGGCCCTCGGCTTTGCCAAAAAATACGGAATTAAACTGGATAACCTGGGATTGCGGACCGTCGGGAGCAAAAATTATGTTTTTGCCAGGGTTAAAAGAGTCGGCCTTCCCGCGGAAAAGGTTTTAGCTGCGGTTTTCCCGGAGATCATCTCCAGTTTATATCTGCCCATCTCCATGCGCTGGAGGGAACTAGATTTTCAATTTATTCGTCCGATCCACTGGATACTGGCGCTTTACGGGAAGAAGATAGTGAATTTCAAGCTAGCAGGGGTAAGATCGGGAAATAAAACTTCACCGCATCGATATTACCGAAAAAATGTAGGGACAGGGCTTGTCCCTGTCCGCGGACAACCACAAGGGTTGTCCCTACATTCTTATAAAAATTTTCTCCTGAAACTGGGAGTCATGGTGGATCAGCGTGAGCGCAGGGAGAAAATAAAAGCGGAGGTTAAAAAAATAGCTCCGCGGGCTTTATTGGACGAGAACTTATTGGAGGAAGTAACCTATCTGGTGGAATATCCCTTCGCCATCATGGGGAAATTCAATCCGGAATTCCTGGCGCTTCCATCAGAAGTTTTGATCACCAGCATGAAGAAAAACCAGAAGTATTTCCCGGTGCTGGATGAGAGAGGAAAACTCACCTCCGCATTTGTAATTGTAACCAACGGCTGTAAGATCAAAAAGGTGGCGGAGGGAAACCAAAAGGTGATCGCCGCGCGCTTGGCGGATGCCCAGTTCTTCTTCAAAGAGGACCAAAAGGTGCCGCTTAGAGTCAGGGTCGCCGACCTTAAAAGAGTGGAATTCTTCAAAGGCCTGGGGAGCATGTATGAGAAAAGCGAACGCTTGAAAAAGCTGTCCGAATACCTGGCCCATCACCTTAAAATGGAAGCGGATAAGGCGGTAAAGATCGCCGAGCTGTGCAAGGCCGACCTTACCACCCAGATGGTCTTTGAATTCCCCGAACTGCAGGGGGTCGTAGGGCGGGAATACGCCGCATCTTCGGGAGAGGACCCGGTGGTGGCGCAGGGGATCTTCGAGCATTATCTGCCGCGCTTTGCGGGAGACGAGCTTCCCAAATCAGAACCCGGCACCATAGTGGCCCTGGCAGATAAAATCGATACTCTGGTGGGTTGTTTTTCGATCGGGGCCATTCCCTCAGGTTCCGAAGACCCTTACAGCTTAAGAAGGGCGGCGCACGGTATAGTCAGTATTATCCTGTCCAAAAAACTCGATATTTTACTGGACGAAGTGATTGAGGCAGCCTACCGCCTCTACCATAAAGAAGAGAAGGGTTTCGAGAAGGTTTACAAGGCCTTAATGGAATTTATAGGAGGGCGGCTCAAAGCTATAATGCTCGAAGAAAACCTGCCTTATGACGCGGCGGATGCCGCCCTGGCCAATTTTAATGACATTCTGGAAGTTTATGAAGTAGCCCAGGTGCTGGCTAAAAATAAGAAAGCGGATTGGTTCGCGGGCATATCTGCCACCGCCGACCGAATTGCCCGCATCGCCAAATCGGTCCCCCGCGAAACAGTGATCGAGGCCGACCTTATAGATACGGAAGAAAAATCACTGTCTGAGCTGTACCTCAAAGTCAATTGGGAAGTGACGGAGAAGCTGAATGCCGGAAATTTCGAAGGGGCCTTGAAGGAATTGGCCCGTTTCACCGATCCGGTGGAGATATTTTTCCAGAAAGTGCTGGTTATGCACCCGGAAGAGCGGTTAAAATTAAACCGGTTGGCGCTCTTAAAATCCATAGAAAAGACCTTCCTTTCAGTTGGAGATTTTACCAGGATTGTGATATAATTATCACATGAAGATGTCGAGGTTGCTCGCGCCTACACTGCGCGAGGACCCCGGCGAGGCAGAGGTGGTTTCCCACAGATTGATGCTTCGGGCGGGGATGATGCGCAAGCTGGCGGCCGGAGTCTACTCCTATTTACCTCTCGGCTTAAGGGTGATCCACAAGGTCTCAAACATAATCCGCGAAGAAATGAACGCCTCCGGCGCTCAGGAAGTTTTCCTGCCGGCTTTATTACCAGCGGAGCTCTGGAGGGAGACGGGGCGGTGGGGCCTTTACGGCAAGGAGCTTTTCCGCATCAAGGACCGGCACGAGCGGGATTTCTGCCTGGGACCTACCCATGAAGAGATCATCACCGACCTGGTGCGCAATAATGTCAATTCCTACCGGCAATTGCCGCTTAACCTTTATCAAATCCAGACCAAATTCCGCGATGAGATTCGTCCCCGTTTCGGCCTGATGCGCGGCCGCGAATTTATGATGAAAGACGCTTATTCCTTCCACGATTCGGAAGATTCCCTGGAACTCGAATATCAAAACATGTTCAAGACCTATTGCCGTATTTTTGACCGCATGGGTCTGGTTTATAAAGTGGTGGAGGCCGATAGCGGAGCCATTGGCGGGGGGTTCTCCCAGGAATTTATGGTACAGGCTGAGACCGGAGAGGAAGAGATCTTTTATTGCGAAAGCTGCGGGTATGCGGCCAGCCGGGAGTCGGCGGGGATCGGAAAGTACAAAATTACGAATGACGAATTACGAATTACTAATTTAAAGGAAGTCCACACACCCGGCCAGAAAACAATTGAAGAGGTTTCCTCTTTCCTCAAGGTCAAACCGGAGCAGATGATCAAGACCTTGATCTATGAGACGGAGCAGGGGCCGGTGGTGGGTTTGGTCAGAGGGGATCATGAATTGAATGAAGCCAAGCTTAAGAAACTTTTAGGGGTGGAGGATCTCCGTCTGGCGGAGCCCAAAGTCATTGAGAAGGTGACGGGCGCTCCGGTGGGATTCGCCGGTCCGGTAAAACTTAAAGGGGCCAAGATAATCGCCGACCAGGCGGTCACTTTAATTGAAGACGGGGTTACCGGGGCCAACCGGGCCGATTATCACCTGATGCATGTGGTGTTTGAGCGTGACTTTAAAGCCGACCGGGTAGCCGACATTCGTTACGCGTTGCATAAAGATACCTGTCCCAAATGCGAAAAAGGGCATATGGCTGTCACCCGGGGCATCGAAGTGGGGCACATTTTCAAGCTGGGAACCAAATATTCCTCTAAAATGAAGGCCACTTATCTGGATGACAAGAACCAGGAAAAACCTTACATTATGGGGTGTTACGGAATCGGCATCGGCCGCACCGCCGCGGCGGCCATTGAGCAAAGTTACGATAAAGATGGAATTATCTGGCCCCGGGCCCTCGCTCCTTATTTAGCGGATGTCATTCCGGCCAACAGCGAGGATTTAGAGCAGATGAAAGTTGCGCAAGATATCTATAATATCCTGGGTAGTGAAGCGGTTTTGGATGACAGGAATGAACGCTTGGGCGTTAAATTGAAAGATGCCGATCTGATAGGTTTTCCGATCAAGATCATCATCGGTAAGGCGCTTAAAGAGGGTAAAGTTGAGATCAAGTTGAGAAAAACCGGAGAAACCAGGTTGGTAGAAATAGCTAAAGCGGCGGAGGAGGTGGGGAGGCTTGTTGGATAAAATGAAAGAGGCCTGCGGGGTATTTGGCATCTATTCCTTTGACGGCGATAATCTGGCCAAACCGGTATATTACGGGCTTTTTTCGCTTCAGCACCGCGGCCAGGAATCCGCCGGAATCTACACTTCCGACGGTAAGCAGTTTAGTGGGAACGTGGGGATGGGGCTGGTCAATGTGGTTTTTAATGAAGAAAATTTAAACGACCTTAAAGGTCATCTGGCCATCGGTCACGTCAGATATTCCACCACCGGCTCCTCGGTAATTGCCAACGCCCAGCCTATCGTGGTCGAGTCCCCCTACGGTCCCCTGGCTTTGGCGCATAACGGGAATCTCATAAATACCGATGAATTGCGTCAGGAACTTCCCGATTATAAATTTAAAAGCACCACCGATTCTGAAGTGATCGCCGCTTTGATCGCCAATTCGGCCGAAGCGACTTTTGAGGGGGCCCTGGTTTCCACCTTGAAAAAATGCCGCGGGGCTTTCTCTCTGGTCATTATGACTCTCGATAAATTGATCGGCGTCCGCGATCCCAACGGAGTTCGACCCCTGTCCATCGGCAGAATGGACAATGCTTATGTCATCTCCTCCGAAACTTGCGGCTTGGATGTGGTGGGGGCGGATTTTATCAGGGATGTGACCAACGGTGAAATGGTGATCATTGATAAAAACGGGCTTCAATCCAAGACCTGGAATCGGGGTGAGCGCGAGGCCCTCTGCGTTTTTGAGTTCATTTATTTCGCCCGTCCGGACAGTTTGGTAGCGGGGAGAAGTTTTCACGATGTGCGGGTGCATTTGGGAAAATATCTGGCCAAGGAACAGCCGGCGGAAGCCGAGATGATAATTGCCGTCCCGGATTCCGGGATCCCCGCTTCCATGGGTTATGCGGCAGAAGCTGAGATTCCCTATTCGGAGGGTCTTATCAAAAATCGTTATATCGGCCGCACCTTTATTCAGCCCACTCAAACCATGCGCGATATCGGCGTCAAGATGAAGTTAAATCCCATTCGGGACGCCATCCGCGGACGGAAGATTGTGGTGATTGATGATTCCATCGTGAGGGGCACCACCTCCCGCCAGATCGTGCGGCTTTTGCGCGACCAGGGAGCCCGGGAAGTGCACTTTCGGGTTTCCTCCCCGCCCATTACCTGTCCCTGTTTTTATGGGATTGATATGCCTACCCGATCGGAGCTGATCGCCGCCAATCTGTCAATTGACGGGATCAAAAAGTATTTGGAGGCGGACAGCTTGGGATATTTGAGTCTGCAAAGTCTGGTAAAGGCCGTCAATCTTCCCAAGGAAAGACTGTGTTTGGCCTGTCTGAACGGTGAATATCCCATTAAAGTTCCCGAGAGAATGCAAAGCTTAAAATTATTTTTTAAATAACCTCATCCCCTGACCCCTTCTCCTTAACAGGAGAAGGGGAACCATGGAGGGTGAGGGTTTTAGGGAGGTGAATTAGATGTCAGAAGAATGCTGTGGAGGCTATCCCAAGTGCCGGAAATGCGATAAAGGGGATCTGGTTCCCCTGTCGGATTTTTCCAACAATGCCGTAGCGATCCGCTATAAGGCCTGGGCCTGCACCAACAAGGATTGCCGTTTCTTTGTGGTTTTGCGAGGCGGCGACGTGTATTACGGCCAGGCGACCGCGGAGAGCGCCAGATGATAAGTTATAAAAAATCGGGCGTAAATATTGAAGCCGGTTATGAGGTGGTGCGGAGAGTTAAAAAACTTGCCCGCTCCACCTATATTCCGGGCGTGCTCGGCGAGATCGGCCTTTTTGGCGGCTGTTTTGCCATAGATAAGAAGAATGTCCTGGTTTCGGGGGCCGACGGGGTGGGGACCAAGCTCAAGCTGGCTTTCCTCATGAATAAGCATGACACCGTGGGCCTGGACCTGGTGGCCATGAACGCGGATGATGTGGTGGCCTGCGGGGCGCGGCCGCTTTTCTTTCTGGATTATATCGGGACCCATAAAATTGATCCCGATTTGATGGAACAGATCCTCATCGGCATAACCAGGGGATGCAAGCTGGCCGGCTGCGCCCTGATCGGCGGAGAGACCGCGGAGCTTACCGACCTGTATGCCCCGGGAGAATATGACCTGGCGGGGTTTGCGGTGGGTATAGTTGAACGGAAAAAGATAATCAACGGCTCAGCCATTAGGCCCGGGGATAAGATCATAGGTCTGGCTTCAAGCGGTTTGCACAGCAATGGTTATACCCTGGCGCGGAAGGTATTTTTAGAAAAGGCCGGACTATCGCTGCATGAACAGGTTCAAGGATTGAATAAATCTTTAGGTGAGGAGCTTTTAACCCCCACCCGGATTTATTCAAAATCTATCCTGGCCCTGATCAAAAAAGTAAAAGTTAAAGGAATTGCGCACATCACCGGGGGTGGCCTTCCCGAAAACCTCGGCCGCATCCTGCCTAAGGGATGTAAAGCGGCAATTGATCGTTCCGCCTTTAAAGTCCCGACCATCTTCGGTCTTCTCCAGCTTTACGGCAGGATCAGCAAAGATGAAATGTTCAAGACTTTCAACATGGGCATCGGCATGGCGGTTATTGTTTCCCCTAAAGAAGTAAATAAAGCGATAAGCACATTAGAGGATTGCGGCGAGAAGGTTTATCTGATCGGTGAGGTGGAGAAGGGGAGGCAGGGGGTAGAGATAAGCTAACGGAACCGCGAGGTTTACTCGCGGGGCCAGATAGTAATGGTCGGAACCTGCGGCTGAACGCCGCGGTTCATGAGGGAATAATTATGAATAATGTAGTGGCGGACGTCCCTGTCCGCCCAAAAAGAAAAAGATTAAGAATAAAAGATTTTGATTATTCTGATCCTAATTATGTATATTTTATTACTGTTTGCGCAAGACATTTAGCTAATCCTTTTAATAATCATGAATTGGCCGGAGAGATAATTGATGCGCTGATAAGTTATAGAGATCAGTTGGGGTTTTCATTATATTGTTATTGTCTTATGCCCGATCATTTACATTTAGCAATATCACCCTCGCTGCAGTCTGGATCAATATCAAAAATATTGCAGGGTTTTAAAAGCTATACCACTCGAATAGCCTGGAAATATAATATAAAGGGTAAATTATGGCAAAGAAGCTTTCATGATCATATAGGAAGAAAAAGGGAGAATATATTTAAAATTTGCCAATATATTCTAACCAATCCAATTAGGAAGGGTTTGGCTGAAAGAATTGAGGATTGTAAATATTCAGGGTTATTAGATCCTTTACCTATGTAAGAATTAGTGGCTGACACGGATATTCCATGGCCGACACAGAGGTCGGCCACTACATGGTAGATAAATGCTAAAAATTGAAGGTAAATACATTGTAAACCAATCCGGCCAAAAAGTCCGCCTCACCGGCATAGCTATCGGCGGCTGGTTGATGATGGAAGGATATATGCTGGGAGGGCGTGACGTACCGGAACATATCTTTAAACAGCAATTAGGGGATAGG
>Ga0315294_10003874_pt1 | contig 16314 bp, 17 predicted proteins | sample YL17G13_40_MG_FD_203626 | JGI IMG/M metagenome (GOLD analysis project Ga0315294, IMG submission 203626) | Sediment microbial communities from Yellowstone Lake, YNP, Wyoming, USA - YL17G13_40 | ecosystem: Environmental > Aquatic > Freshwater > Lake > Sediment | place: USA: Wyoming | collected... | reverse complement strand
GTCTAGAATGAAATGGCCCTTCGGGGCCATTGGCACCAGTGGTCGATTGACAAGACGGCAACCTCTAAAGTTGCGTCGATGTGGGTTTGAATCCCACCTGGTGCATACGCACACCCTCGTACATCAAAAATAAAATAATTTATGGGAGTTGATATATGCATCCATCAATAAGACGAGCTTATGAGGAAAGAACCCATCCGTTTATAAATCACCCAATCCATGGTGTATATGGTAAAGACCTAGCGTACGCTCAACATGACCATATTAAGGCTAAATATGACGAGTCTGGTGGGCCTAGAACCACCAATCAGGGTGGATTAATGCGTTGGTTGATGCCACTGTTATACAAGATAATGAGGACCGAACAACCACACGCTGACGAATTAGAGCAACTTGCCATCAAGGTTGTAAAAGAAGCCAGCCGGTTTTAAGACACTACCAAAAATAACGCGATAAACGATCTTCAAGCGTATTTAAAATTAGATGCAAAAGTGGGATATTGCCTTTGGGTTCTCAGCCGCAGGTGATATCACACTCGAGCTTGCCTGGCTCGCTGGGCAGTAATGCCGCCGAGCCAAACGTCCTACCAAATGGGGATAGGACTTGACATCAGTTGGGGCGTTTGTTGGACGTCGCCCGCCTGAGTCGAGAACCAACCCCGAGGCAAGTAGTGAGGTCTACTACATTGGAAACTATCACGAAGTTTGACTATTCAAAGGTTCGGTTCGACAAAGAGAATACTGTGGTCATGATGACCAGCATCAAGGCTCCGGCTGGGGAGAAGGTTAAGAGACAACCATTAAATCTTGTAGCGGTATTGGACATCTCTGGTAGTATGCAGGGTAACAAAATCAATCATATGAAGAAGTCGATGTCTATATTGGTTGATCATCTATCTGAGAACGACAAACTCGGTATCGTAATATTCTCTACCGATTTCAGCAAGCTCGCAGATATGGAGCTTGTGACTAGTTCTAGGAAGACCGAGCTGAAGGGGATGATTGAGGGGTTGCGCTCGAGGGACACTACCAATATCAGTGGCGCAACACTACTTGGATTTGAAATGGTTGGTGTCGCAGACGGTCCAATCAACCGGGTTATATTGTTCACCGATGGATTGCCTAATGTCGGCGTGAGCGATATTCCCGGATTGATTGATATCGTCAACAAACGCCCAGGAAAGTCAACATTATCAGCGTTTGGATTCGGTACTGACCATAATCCTGAGTTGCTGCAGTCGATGGCGAAGGCTGGTGGTGGTAACTATTATTATATCGACAATGTCGATAAGATCATGACCGCCTTTGCGCAGGAGCTCGGTGGGCTCATCTCGTGCTATGGTCAGAACATCAAGATCGAAGCACAATTCAAGCCTGGTGTTAAGGAAGTTGATGTCGTCAATACATCCTATGCCTGGGAATATGACGACAACAACCACAAACTAACCGTTCGTATTCCTGACATCTTCGCTGAAGAAGTTAAGAGCGTTCTGGCTAAGGTTGTGCTCGAGCCTCGTACATCAGCCCTTCCAAGGGAAGTAACAGTAGCAGATATCTCTATCGAATTCTCCAATTTGATGTCGAAGAAGACCGAGAAGATCGAATCGAAGTCTAAGCTCGAATTCGTCAAGGATGGCGAGGAGTCTAAGGATAGAGATAAGGATGTGCTGAAGGAAGAGGCAATCCTGGCTGCAGTAGAGGCACAACAGAAAGCAATCAAACTCGCAGATGCCGGGGATTTCGTTCAGGCTCAAGCCCTTATGGGCAGCGCAGTGTGTAATCTACAAGGTGTTGGTTGTGATGATATGGCTCATGATATACACTTATGGTGTACTAATCTAAATTCACGACAGTATAGCACTGGTGTCAAGTATGCTGGAATGGCTCAATCATGCAGCAACGCCTTTGGTCGGACAACTGGTGAAGAGAACGATTATACCAGTAATAAAATCCAGAGGGGTATGGTTAATTCGTTCCGCGCACACGATCAGTCATCTGGGCATATTGAACCAGCGATTCTGCCTAAGCCGCAGACCATTAAGGTTGAGCCAATGCCCAGGGTTACTAAGAAGAGCGGGAAGAAACGTTATAATCCAATGACCGATAGGAACTAACTACACAAGAGGCCGGGATTATTAAGTCCCGGCCTCTTATATTACCATTCTTTATCGTCATCATTCTTAGCACATTGAATTATCCACCTATTATTACAAATTGGGCATTTAAATGCCATACTAAACATTTTATCAGTATTATATTTATTTTCTTCATCCTCAGTAAGTTTATCATTCACTGCTTTAACGCCACATGCGCACATTATTATTTTGGTGTCTCTGCGCATTGATGCCTCGCTTATAGCAATGACATTAATGCTCTCAATATTGTTTCCATGTCCTGAGTCAATTCGCCAAACGACCCAACCCCAACATGACCAACTGTTAGTTCATCCCACACAGCGCTGGCTATTGCTCCAGGTGAAGTTGCACCAGCATGTCTTGCTATTATCACCACTGGATTACCCGCTGCTGGGACGAAAGGCAACGCTGATACTTTTATAACACCATTGACCTGAGTAAAATCTGTGATTGTTCTTGCGGCAACGCCAGCGGCATTTACAACCACGACTTGCATATCATTAAAGAAATTATCTGCTTGAGTTAATCCTGTTCTTATGTCTGTGGCTGTCGATCCAACCACAGCTGTCGTCCTAACCGCTATAGTTGCTTGACCAAGAGAGTCGAAATCTTCCTGTGACACCTCTAACACTTCGTTGAATGCAGCTGTAATCGCACCTGGGGGTGGTTTGTTAACTTGGACTACAACCGCATAATTTCCAACACCATTCGTGGTGATGAATGCGCTTGGGATTAAGAATGTATAAAGGCCCAGTTTAACTGCAGATTCTGCCACTACAGGAACGTTAGTTAGAGTGTCTGCTGGGTTGACCACAGTCACAGTAAATCTAATTGCTGCTATACCAGTGACTAAACTACCACCACTGGTTACCACAAACCATGCCTTAAAGCCATTGACCTGTCTAGTAAACCACATAATATTAACCTATCTGTGGTTGCGTATCCCAGACATGCTTCACAGTTGTTCCATCGACCACATAGGCTCCAACACCGTTGTCTATTATCGAGCAGTCGCCGATGACCGCGATGACGGAACCCGTCACACAGGTTGTGTCAACGGTAATAGAGCCCACAGAGATACCTGCTTGGATCATGTCTCCAGGTCCAGCGTTAGCGATGGTGAAGGCCCCTACCCCATTAAATTGAACGGAATGACCCCCACCTCCGACGAGGTCGATCATGATAGTAGAGCCTGACAGGCCACGCCCAATAAAGGTGGATGCTGCGGCCAAAGACAGCGTGCCAAAGATGGTGGTATCAAGAGCCAGACCCTGCACATTAGAGAGGTTGGATAACGTGCAATTCTCATATTGGACATTGGTGCCAGCGACCGTGCCAGCGACCGTGCATCTAATGAATTTCGAATTCGCGACCGATGTTCCACTAGTAATGGTAATAATGTCTGTTAGAATAGATCCAATACCTGTAATAGTGAACCCTTCATGTGGTACATTAATGGTGAGTGGTCCCCGCACGCTATAATTGCGAATACCTAGACTGTTGGCAATGGTAGTTGCGTTAGTGAGAGTTTTAACTGGTTTCGATTGGGTTCCACATGGATATATAGCAGAGTCTGTGCCATTCACGGTATCTATGCATACGCTTCCATTGTATGCACCTGGAGCAGCTTGTAATTGGGCATCTCTGTGGACCATGGCTCCTGTGCTGTTGTCACTAACTGAAACAACGCCGGTAGCAACAATGGTACCACCAGTACAACTTGGGTCAATCGTTAAATTGCCAGAACCAAACCCTAACTGAAATATAGTTGGGGGTGGTCCCCAAACTGCATTTTTAATCGTCCAACCACCACCTAAGTTATCCCCAACAATTGTACGACCAAGTCCAATAGCATCTACAACAACACTACCGGTGACTCCAATACCAATACAACCTCTTATCACCACAATAGAACCTGAAGCCCCAACACTAATAGAATCATATATAACACAGTTGTTAATTTGACCGTTCACACCAACGACATCAGCCATATAACATTCATTAAACAAGGCTGGTAGTGTACCACCCTGTATTCCTATTACCTTAAGATTTTTAATATATGAATTTTGTATATCACAACCACCTAAATCTACCGTGTCATCAATACATTCTCCTTGTATTACCCATCCTTCGTAAGTTCGATTTAAGACAATACTTCCATGCACAGTATATTTAGATAGATGCATTTGGGTAGCGATAATATATGCATCATCTATATTGCTAACTGGATGACCTTTTGTTCCTATTGGGAATGTGGTTCCTGGATCACCATCATCTGTGTCAATATATACAGCATCTTGCACAGCCCTGACAACGGATTCTGTTGAAATAAGACCATCAGTGTTTACATCAGCGGTACCTGTACTATTGTCATCGCAAAGTCCAACACCTTTTACTAAGATTGTTCCATTGGTGACTGTAGATTCTATTACTAAACGTCCAGTAGCCATGTTGATGCTGATACTATCGTCGCCAGTCTTATTTTGCAATACTAAGCCACCATAATAATCCCAAACACCAATATCCTGACCATCACCATTACAGTTTATAATTGGTGTTCCAAGACCTGGTAAACCGTCATAGCAGTTTCTAAGATTTGTTTTACCAAAACCCAATAATTTGATAATTCCCGTAAGCATGCATTCTTCTATTATACCATCGAAGAAGTCTATATTCTCAACTGCGCATGATTTAATAACTGCCATACCGTCAAATTCGCCATTGATAGTGGCGTCATTGAATTGTGAGTTTGTTACGGTTGCACCACCATGAACTATAATTGATGATTCATTCTGTGATTGACCAATGAGTGTCATATTGCTGACATCATCGCCAATGTCCAGTTCGATATCACCAATAATATATAACCTAGTAAATCCTCTTACAGAGGCTATAAGCATTGCATCTGATATATTATTAACTGGTTTCTGTGGTGTGCCTGTGGGGAATACCGTACCGGTATTCGCACTGGTTACGTCTATAGTGACGCCACCGTTGAATGACGCATACTCGATGGCGGCGTTGGAAATAAGGCCAGCAGCATTATTCGACCTGACTGAAACGGTGTTGAGGTTGATTACGTCGCCGATGTTGCTGTTGGCCCCGATCAGGTTGACGGCGTATGCACCATTTTCAAATGTGACGGTATATCCGTTAATAATCTCTACGACCATAGCATATATGATACCACCGAGCAACACTTCTGTATTGTGGCGGTGGGTATCAAGGAACGTCATTCCAATTTCACTAGCCTCGAGAGCTTTGAGGTCAAGCCTAAATTGATTGATATTCAGTTCTCGAATCTCGATTGGTGTAGCTTGGACTAAAGTCATATAGTCCCGTGGGACCGATATGATCTTGGTTGCCCAGTCTATTGAAATTACTGACACTTATTATTCCCTTTGTCGGCTAGGCGTCTTGTCAAATCCTTGACCTGGCTCTTAAGACTGACTATCTCTTGATATAGCACTTGTTTCTCGGCATCAGCTGCGCCAAGTTCTTTATGCATTAACTCGCCCTGACTAACGTAGCTCTTGATATTGGATTTAAGTTTTGCTTCCGCTGCAACCGCTACTTTGATTAATTCGTCACGCTCTTTTTGTAGTATGTCTGCAGCATGGTTCATTGAACTTGCTAGCTTTTCGGCATATTCAAGCCGCCTCTCGATTGGCCAAGACTTATATTCATCTCCCCATGAAATTTGATGCGCATTATTCATTCCGGGCAAATGCTTAATTTCCTTTAAATCGCCCATCGGTCCTTCAGGAGGGTTGAGATTCGGATATTTGTTGTCTTCGCTCATTTTATGCCTCAATAATCACTAACCAATTGAACGATTTTAGTTAACCCAGCAACGGAGTCAACTATGTCTGTGAAATCGGATATTTTATAATATGGCGATGATGTCGTTTTTCTAGCCGTGCCTTTCACATTCTGATCGACAGAGAAAACTCTTGAAGCAGAGATTACCCCGACCGGGTCAGTCAGACCTTCAAGCACCACGCCTGTTGCCTTGATTGTCCCAGTAGCTGGTGTAGTTGGGGTACCACTAACCGTATAAGAGTATGAGTCAACACCAATATAGGTAATGCTGAATACACCATTATATTCTTGCTGATTTGCATACCTTATTACTACTTTATCACCTGTAGCCAACCCATGAGCTGTGTGCGACACAGTGGCAGTTGAGCTCGAACGGGCAATCGTTACTGTATCGTTGTATGGTAGATCCCCTGTTCCATCACTTGCCTCAACCAGAACTCGTGCGCTCTCGATGTTGGTTCCAGATGTGTTCTTGACTGTGATCTTGGTAGTCACGGAGTCAAGCGTGATCACGACTGTATCACCAGCTCTGGCCTTCTTGTAGCTAAAGTTGCCAGTTCCGCCAATAACGCTCAAGCTCCACACTGTATCAGAGCCCTTGTCTGCAAAATAAAACGTAGAGTCGTTCTGGGCATTGCTCGCGTTGAACCCAGAAGTGGTTGTGCCACGGAGCGTCATAGTGGTTGGCGCAGATGTACCAAACTGTATGGCATGGTGAGCGTTCGTTCCCTTGCTGAACGTCATGTCGTCCAGATAGCCATCCGGATCTGATGCCGAGTTCCAGACCAGTGCGGACGCGTCAGCAGCCACTGTAGAGAGCAGAATCTTTGATCCATTCAGAGGACATGGGGCCGTGATCTGGGCGCATCGCGTCCAGGCGCAATTGAGCGCCGATCCGCTGGACAGGAAGACAAAGGTATCCATGTCGATGAAGGTACATGATTCGAGATTCACGTCGGCAGCATCGATCATCTCGAAGCGGCCTTTAGATACCGATCCGGCCTTCTGGAACGTGATACGCGTCCAGTTGAGTGTTGTCCCTGCCTGTCGAACCTCAATCTTGTTAAAGGCCGTAGTGACTTTAGGCGTGTTGTCGATGATGACCAGCTTGTCGCTGTCACTAAAGTAAGCCGCTGAGGAATAGCCGATGGTCATCAAACCTTTCCACAAGTAACCACCGGGTATAGCTTGTATAAGACCCCAACACGCTGTAGAAGCATCGTTAGAGGCCGCATAGCCAGCGAATGTGCATGGAGTACCGCTCTCCCCATTCGTAAACCTGGCTTCACATCTTCCGTATCGCACAGCATCAACAGCGTGTGGGTTACCTTTGGCGATGCCTGCAGTGACTTTACAAGCTGCTCCAATATACCGTCGTGTAGCGCCTGGAGTGCCTACAGTATCATCAGGGCTACCAATGGCTGGATTTACAGCGTGATTCTGCCATCCACCATAAGGGTTACGGCCAAAGTCCCTGCCACCAACATCCCATGAATAAAAATCACCCAAACCGGACCCGACCATGACTCTCATTCCACCGTTTGCGTAGTAGTCGAGAACTAGCGGGGACGAGAAGACTTGCCAAACCAGAAATGCACCATCGGTAGGGAGAGATATACCACCAACCCCAGCGTCAACTAAGAGAGAACAAATGGTGGCTTTGGTCATGGTCTGAGATATGGCCCTGGCACCTTCGATATAAGGATAGTCAGAGTCGGCAGTAGGCCCCCCGCCGTCATCCCAGGCTGCATCCGAGGATTCGGCCCAAGCCGTGGTTGCTTCAGCCAAATCTATATCGGTCAGGTCTTCAGCATAGGTCGGTGCTGCCATGCTTCCCCCCAGATAGTTTGTGCTTTAGCCAGCGCGTTCTGTTTTGTCTCTCCGCTCGGTAGGAACAAGTTGCGCTCAGTACCGTCTACCACCCACACTGTGTAGCCATCATTGACCATCTGCATGATAAGACGCATGGGACGTCCAGACTTCCAGCTGGCACCTTCTTCCACCAGTCCTATGACAGTCTTGTGGGCTTTGTGCATCTCGAACAAGATGCCCATCTTGTCCGGTCTGAATCTGTCGCTTAGTGGACTGGTGATCCAGATGCATCTGAACTGCCTGCAGTCGTCTGGTCTGTATTCATATGCATCACACCCGACACCAATGTTACAGTGGGTGCACATCTGTCCGGCAGGCTTGCTGAGTACCTGAATCTCAGGAAGCTTACAGCACAATGTGCATCCACCGCATGTTTTGGTTATATTCATCATATTTATATACTAATGCGCTGCAGACTATTCCAGTAAGCCTGCAGCGCATTAGTTGAAAGCACTTTATGCATCACTTGTCCGGATGGCCGCGATGGATGATGAAGTAATGCCAAACACAGCATTACCTTCAAAGGTCTTGATCGGGGTACCACCACCGTCGCGGACGCGTGCTAGAATATTTCTATCTGATCCCTTATATACTGCCGTATAGGCTTCTGTGTCGGCATTGGCTAGCTCGTCAATATAGGCGCAGAACACATCGTTGTTGGCAGAAGCCACGTTAACACCAGTGTAGTTCGAAGATGCTATCGTGAATGTCGAAGCTGTATAGCTAACATATGCCTGCCGACGATAGATCCCAGTATCTAGTTCTACACGGAGACGGGTGTTGGTTGTGGTCCCGTCCTTCGGGGTGTCCGTAGCGATCGGTGACGCCTCGGCCCCAGTTTTGATGATAATGGCGGTCTCACCAGCACCATTTAAAGTAGTGTTGAGTAACCATTGACCCTTTAGTAGGCTTGAGGCGGTTCTTGGCCCGACTAGGACTCTGTCTTCACCAGATACCAGTCCAGTCACAGTGAATGTAACGTTGTTGGGCGGCGTCCTCTGGGTGTTAGTGAGGTCAAAGAACTTGTCGGAGGCACCAACGTCATTTGTGTCGAAGCCCACACCATAAGCGCCAATTAGGTTGGTACCAGTTGACTGTCCAATAAACTCTGCAGAAATGGTTCTGGGCGTGACCGTCGTGTCCACGTCGCATGTCGCCGCCGATGTACGGCCTACGATTTGTAGATTGTTTACTGGGGCCTGACCGCTGATCAATTGGAGGTATAGGTCTCCCGTTGCGCCATTGTCATCCAAGGCCAGTAGAAGCCCCTCACCACCGGCCTTATCACTATCAACAATTGTCACGTTGATTGCTGCTGTGGCTCCGGATGTCAGACCAGTGATAACATCATCGTCCAGAAGGTTGGCGGTGATGGTCTCCAGGGCTAGCGTCAGGATCGCGCCGGTGTCCTTGAGAACCTTCCCGCCGTTGACCACGACTCCAGCTCGCGTGAACTTGACGTACTCACCAACCACGAACGTGCTGACCAGGGTGTCGTAGGTGATTTTGGAACCCCAGAAGACTGTCTCTTTCTCGGTGAACGGCCCACCAGCTTCGTTGTCATACACGATCTCGTGGGTGATCCCTCTGAATTTCTCCCCTGGGATTGTAAACCAGACTGGTGAAGACTTAACTGAGAACCATAGGTCTGCGGCGGCTTCGGCAGTCCAAGTTAGAGCCGGACTTTCATTGGCTTTATTCTGGCCCGCAACTGATCCTGCTGCAGCTCCCTCAACGCTAAAGTAGTCAGATGCTCCGCCATTCGGATGACGTATCACAATGCAGTATTGTGTGGCGGCAACTAGAGTGTAGTTGTCGTTGAAACGGAAAATGACAGTCGTATATGATGATGTGATAAGAGATGATAATACAGGCTCAGAAGTTGCTAGAACCGACCCAGTAGGCTTTATACCTGCTGTTGAGGCGTACAACTCTGCGGTTAGTGGCCCGGTTGGTGCCCCAGCCCCAATCTTGATGTGGAAACGGGCTTCAGTTAACTTCTCTGCTTTCACGCGGCTTGTGAATGACTGTGCTTGACCAACAGTTGTGGCATCATCGATCACATAACTAGTCCCTGTATCGGTACCACTTAATGCAACGTGTGACCTCTGACTAACCCACTTGGTGAACTCATAAGTCTGGTTTAGACTCTGGCTACCCTTGTCCAATTTGGTATAGAATTCCTGGCCAGTGGCACCAGTGCCATCGATGTCGATTTCCTGATATCCTTCTGTATTGGCGATTGTGGACCAGGCTTCGATGGTCGTATCCGAGTCCGTGTTGTTGAGGTCATCGGCGGTCGAAATAGCTGCAACGCTATTAGCAAGACCCAAGGTAACCGGGAATTCCTTGTATTGCTTGGCAAGCTCACGAGCCAAGCACATGACGCGCTTACCATCGATATCTGCACCACCATCGCGGCTCTTGATGAGGAGGCGCATGATAACCTGGTTGCTTGCGTCGGGGTTAATCCCAGTGCTCCAATATGCTGGCAGGACTTCGTTGTCTTGCACAATCATGATCTCGGTGCCAGCCGTGACGGTGCCCAGCACGCGAAGACCAGAATATACAATATTACCGCTACCTTGAGTAATAGACCCATCATACAAGTGACGAGCAGCAGTGTCGTCAATATTGTATGTGGAGTTCAATGTGATAATCTGGTCAGTCGATCTGTCTGATGGTGTAAGTGACGTAATGTCAATCAGGTCACCACCAGCAGCCTGCGCATCGTCTGCAAGGCTCGATAAGAACCTGTGCAGTTCGAGCACAGTATAATTGGTTGAACCTCCGGTGTAGCGAATGTCACCACCAATGCTTACGCTGAAATCGTCGGCAATGGCCATCTAAAATCCTCCGCTAATCGTAAACCCACTCACCTACCTACAATAGTTTTGATTGTGCATTTTTAGCTAATAGTTACCGATATGAGATTTTTACCAATATATGCTAGATCTTTAGTTAATGTGGTCCCATCACTTATTCTTGTCAACACGGTTTTGGTTAGTGTCTTCCCGACATATGCGAATGTTTTATTAAATAATTTGACTGTTTTTGCTGCACTAGTATAAATATCGACCGCAGTCAGTGTTTTACCAACATAAGTAAGTTCTTTATATCTTGATATCGCAGCTGCCTTAAATGCCATCTCGAGTTCTAGATTGAGTTTCTCTTGCTCATTGATCGTTGATGGGACACGATCATTAAGCATTTTCCAGTCAGTTAATGCACCAGCAACCCCAACAACTGACCAATAATATTGGAAACCCGTGTCGGTGGTAGTTCTTACATCACCCTGTGTATTTCCAACAATCGGCAGGGCGGTATATGTAGTAACTGAGTTTTTAAAATTTATAGCTTTTTTAGCCATCGAGTAATTCTATCCTTAGACCGACAACGCCAACTAGTTCTGTTTTAGGATCTGGGCTTCCGTCATAATTCCTAGATACTATAATACTCACGATATTATTTGGTTGGATGTTGCCATGTGTATCAATTAATTCTGTTTCTCTTACATCACCATTTATGAGATTGAATGTTGAGATATTATTAATATTATTTATGTCAGTGGTGTTACCAGTTGTGATATTAAGTATTCTAATTGCAGTTTTTATTGTAAACGATGTATTGACACCAGAATCAAAGGCCCATGTTAAATGTACACGCATACTATTGTGTGTAGTATCGTTTCCTATCTTAGTATTATACCCAAATACCGACAACTCATTTGTTGGTAGGAATAGAATTAATTGTTTATCTTTTAAATTACCTTGCGTTGCCCCAGCCCATACATTTAGTATTGATGCGGCAATGAAGTTTGGATCTTGATCGTATGCAACTGGAGTTGGTGCTATAGATTCACTTCCGATAAGCCAATTGATAAATGTTTTAAATCTATCACCGCGCTGAACACCAGCTATCTGGTTTAGGAATGGTAATGCGTTGTCTGGTATATCAAGTTCTATGGTGTTCGTACTTGGGTCATAGACGGTTCTAAATTCTATGTTTTCGTTGTTGCTTAATGTTAATCTAGCAAATAGGGCATGTAAGAATAAGTCGTTCATATACGCTGGGGAATTCCATGTTGCTAATGGATCACTATTTTGATGTCCTCGTGGCCTCGGTATTGGAATATTATATGTCATATAATATGTTTGAATTTTATTCTATATACAATAAAACAGTATATAAAACAGTATGAAAGTTATGATTATGGTTTTGGCTGCTGACGTGGGTGGATTTGATAGGCTTGTACAATCAATTAAAGATACTTGGGGCACGACTAAACATAACAATTGCGATATATTATATTATTATGGATATAGAGAAAATTATAGCAGACCACCATCTGGATCGGCAATTAGAATTAATGATGATTTAATATGTGGTGTGGAAGAGAGTATAGATAATATTAATGTGAAAACCAAGATTGCTTTTGAATACATTTATAATAATTGTGATTTCGATTATGTATTTAGATGTTGCGCTGGTAGTTATATTAATCAATGTAATTTAATTGAATTCTTAATAGACAAGCCTAAGAATAAATTTTATTGCGGTGCATCAATTCCTGGGTGGAAAGGATCTCTGAAAGATTTGAAATTTGCATCTGGGTCGGGGTATTTCTTGTCTAAAGATCTTGTTAAATTTTTAATTGATCACCCATCTAGTTTTACATATCATAAATGTGATGATGTTGCAATAGGTATGTTTCTGACGCGGAATGGTATTCAAATTGCCGAAGGGAGACGACAAGACATAAATATTAAAGGATCTGAGAGAATTGTTAATCGTGTGGTTCTACCAGACACCATACAAGGAACAACACCTCATTTGTTTCTCGATGCTAGACAATACCATTATCATTTTAGACACAGTGTTGAAGCGATGCATGCTATACATAAGGTAATTATGCAAACACAGAAAACGCGTAAACGCAATAATATTATGTTGCATTGCAACCAAGCATTCTGGAGAGGTGGTACCATTCTATTCATGAAGGATATGGCTTCTGTGTATCCTGAATTTCATCACGTTACTGTGTACTTCCATGACTCGATGGAAGATTACGCAATGATGGATGAGTTTTTATATGAGGGGATTGATGTTTCCAAAATAGATAAATTGAATGAAGAAATTGTTAATAGTATTGATCCTGCTATTATAATATTTCATAATACTCAGGGAAAACTGGTTGAAGGCGAATGGCCATATGAGTGGCTTAGGAAGTGGCCTTTGATAGCCATGCATCATAATACATCTTATCCAGCTTTTTATGCCGATCTCGACATATTTGTGTCAAAAACCGTACTTTCTCAATATGAAAAACTTAAGCCAAGAATGAATTGGAAACTAATACCACCATGTATAGACTTATCTAAGTATGCAGAAATTGATAGGAAGGCTGACAATCAGAGATGTGTGATTGGGAAATTAACGTCAAATCTTCCGACTCGATACCCAAGGGAATTAGTGACGATATTTGAACGAGTTCAGGCAGAGATTCCTGATTGCGGGTTTTTGATTATTGGTGGGGCAGATCATTGGAAAGATTTGAAGTTATCAAACTGCGTGATGCCAAGGACTGGCAGCGCACACCCAAAAACATTTTATGCACAAATGGACATTTTTGTGCACAGAAATGTTGCTAGTACAACTGATTCATGGAGCCGCGTTGTATCTGAAGCTATGGCATCTGGGTTGCCTGTGGTTGTTGAAAATAAAGGTGGACCCGCCGAACAAATCAATCATGGTATCGATGGGTTCTTATGTAATACCGATGATGATTTTGTCAATTACATCACTAAATTGGCTAGAGATCCCGCATTGAGGCATTCAATTGGGGTGAAGGCAAGAGAAAAAGCCATGCGGGAGTTTGGGATAGATAGGTTTAGAAGAGAAACATGCGATGTGATCATGAAGGCTGCATTGGGAGTCATCTAAATGTTTTTTAGATATGCTGGCCAAAGACGCAAGGCGATTGATCTTGATGATATATTTAGTGGATCGTGCTTTTTAATGGGAGGCGCACCAAGTCTGTCGGAATCGCGAACCAAATTCAGTGGCCGTCAGGTCGTTAAGATGGCTATGAATAATTCTGCTGTAATTATTCGACCAGACCTATGGGTTGGCGCCGATGTGCCAAGTAATTATTCGCCATCAGTGATATTAGATCCGGCACCTATGAAATTCACATATATATCTAGGCGTGACGATTTAATAGATGGTAAGCCATGGAAGGATATTCCAAATACATATTTTGTCGGTTCAGGTCAAGTTAAAGAATGTAGTTTCTTCCTGAGAGGAAGAGATTTTGTCTGGTATAAAAATGTCTTCACTCTTGCATTACAAATCTTGCACAGACTTGGGTTTAATAAAGTCTATGCAATTGGGTGTGGATTTAAGATTAGTAAAGAGTCACAATATAGTTATGACACCAAGTTGTCTGATGAGCAAATTAAATATAATCAGAGAACTTACAATAGCGTAATGACGCAACTTAAAGAGGTACTACACAACAAGCCGGATGAGTTTGAATTGATATCGTGCACCCCAGACTCGAGATTGAATGATTTAGTTAAGTATATGAGTGTTGACGATGCAATATCCGAGGCTATTTCACATATACCAAAACACAACACCGTCGATTGCAAGCATCCCGTTCTTTAACTTTCGGTAATTGGATAGCTACTGCCTTCTGCTATTATGCGATCTTTGTCTTTATCTTCGCCAATTCTAATGGCTTTTCCATATGTCCTAATACCATCTTTCCATCCTCTTGCCTTGTTTTTTACTTTGTCTGCCTTACCACGATTGGTCCGTATAAATGCAATTATCTTGCTTGTCGCGTTTGGTGATATTTCATTAGCTGCAGTTTCTAGACTTCCAACATGAATATAATCTTCTATTGCTTTATCGGCTTTGGGTTTACCATCAACCAGCTTGCATAATGCAACCTTGTTGCCAGAAGAAATTTGTATAGTTAAGCCAATCTCATTAAAATCATCCTCTAGGGTGTATAGAGTTTGGTAATCTATACACATTTCTATTTTATGAACAATATCGATGATCATAGGCACCTCCGACATATCTTTGATGATTAAATTGACCCGCAGTTTTTCCTAATAATGTCGTCACTATTAAGTTCGACCCAATAGAATTCGTAACATATCGTCTCGTCTTCTAATATTTCAAATGAATGAAACTCGCCAGGTTTTATTGTTGTCGATTGGCCAGCCTTTAGTGTTGTTCTGTCAACTAGATTGTAGTCGTTTTTCTCCGTTTCGATTACGATCGATCCTTGTTCAACAAAGAATGATGACATTTTATAAACGTGCTTGTGAGCAGAACTCTTACCGCCCTTCTTACCAAATATCCGATATACCTCAACGTTATTTTTAGAAAATATTCTGCTAGTGGATCCCCAAATTTTACCGGATATGTCCATACTAACTCCAAATAACGCATCATTATTTACTGTCGGTGAGCGCAGCGAGTGCAGCTAGTCAATCAAATATATTGTAAATTGGAGGAATTGAAGATGGCTAAGATCACGAGCTGGGCCGGTAGATACACCGGATTGGTTACATATAATGATAATACCAAAAAAAGTTTCAATGTTATGGCTAATGACCATAGCATCTGGAGCACCGATCAGGTAGGCTCTCGTGATGCAGAATCTGATGTCAAGTGGTATTTTAAGCCAGGGATTGGGTGGCTATATTACGCTAGAGAAAACATACTGTGGCGCGGGCTTGCATTGGCTGGCGCTGGGTCTCTTCTAGATGGTGTATTCCACGGGATTAACAGCAAAATTACCGATGCTGTGTTTAGTATTAGTATGACTTTCACGACCGATGATGGAAAGATATATCCAGTGACGGCGGTTTATGATCGCAAGGGTGGCTATTATTACCAAGATACCCCAGATTTGTTTTCTTCTGCGTCAAACGCTAACGACTATCGTGTGAAGATTGAGAATATGCTGTTATCGATTCTAAGCATTGCTCATATTGCGTAACGGAGGACACGATGCGCTGCCCGACATGCGATAAAGAGATTAAATCGTCAGAGTTGAATGGTATGGCATGTCGTTACTGTGAAAAAATTATTAAAGAAAAGGATATTAGGTTTTCTGCAGCCAAAGAATTAAAACCAATAGTAGAGGCATTCCAGGCATTAGATGAAGATAGCTTGCCTAAGACTATGGACGATTTGCGCGGGCTACCAACTGGCGAACTTATTAAGATGTCGATAGACCTTGGGCTTGACTCATATGGCGAAAAGGAAGATTTGGTCAACCGTATTGCTGGCGAGCTTAACCTATAGACACCCCACGTTGTATTTAACTATCAAATCTTAGAGACTTTATATGTCATTTTTTCCATTTGATCAATATCGCCCTGGACAAGAGGAGATCATAAAGTCAATATTAAAATCATTTAGTGATAATAAACGCATAGTGATGCTCGAGGCGCCAACCGGTA
>Ga0315294_10003872_pt1 | contig 16319 bp, 8 predicted proteins | sample YL17G13_40_MG_FD_203626 | JGI IMG/M metagenome (GOLD analysis project Ga0315294, IMG submission 203626) | Sediment microbial communities from Yellowstone Lake, YNP, Wyoming, USA - YL17G13_40 | ecosystem: Environmental > Aquatic > Freshwater > Lake > Sediment | place: USA: Wyoming | collected... | reverse complement strand
CAGGATGTCGGCCTGGGCCAGGGAAAACCCTGCGAGTTTGTGAGCTATCTCCAACACCTGCTCCTGGTAGAGGATGACGCCGTGCGTGTCCCTGAGAATGGGCTCGAGCATCGGGTGCTGGTACTTAATCTTCTTCTTGCCGAGCTTGCACTCGATGAAGTCCTTGACCATTTCACCCTGCAAAGGCCCGGGACGGTGGAGGGCGTTGACGGCTATGATGTCTCCAATGCCGTCGGGTCTCATTCTCCTCAGGAGGTCCCTCATGCCGGAGCTTTCCACCTGAAAGATGCCGACGGTCTGGGCGCTTCTATACAGGTTGTAGGTCTCCTCGTCGTCGAGAGGAACCTGGTCGATGACGAGCCTGTCGCCGCCGTGCCGCCTGTTGACCATCTCGACCGTCCTGTCTATCACGGTGAGAGTCCTCAGGCCCAGGAAGTCCATCTTGAGGAGGCCTATCTTCTCGATGGACTTCATGTCGTACTGAGTCGTCACTTCGTCCTTGCCCGACTTGAAGAGCGGCACGTAGTCAGTCAGCTTGCCCGGCGCGATGAGCACGCCTGCCGCGTGCGTTGAAGCGTGCCTGGCCAGGCCCTCCAGGGTCAGAGCGCACCTGATGAGTTTCTCGTACCTCTCATCTGACTGGCGGATGTCTCTCAGCTCGCGCACACCCTGTAACGCCTTCTCGAGCGTCATGCCCTGCTCCATCGGTATGAACTTCGCGATCCTGTCCACTTCCGCGTAGGAGATGTTCAGGGCCCTGCCCACGTCTCTCACCACCGCTCTCGCGGCCAGCGTTCCAAACGTGATTATCTGGGTCACGTTTTCTTTTCCGTATTTCTGCATCACGTAGTCTATTACTTCGCCTCTGCGCTCGTACCCGAAGTCGATATCGATGTCCGGCATGCTGATTCTCTCGGGATTCAGAAACCTCTCGAAGAGGAGTCCGAACTTCAGAGGATCGATGTCCGTTATCCTGAGGCAGTAGGACACGAGACTGCCCGCGGCGGAGCCCCTACCGGGTCCGACGGGCACTCCCATCTCCCTGGCCTTCGCGATGAAGTCTCTGACCACGAGGAAGTATCCGGCGAAGCCCATCTTGCAGATGGTCTCTGTCTCGTAGTCGAGTCTTCTCTCCATCTCCTCGTTCACTTCGCCGTAGCGCTCGCGAAGGCCGGCTTCCGCCAGCTGTCGCAGATATTGCTCGGAGCTCGAATGGCCCTCTGGCAGAGGAAAATGAGGAAGGTGCATCGTTCCGAAGTCCAATTTCAGGTTGCACTTCTCCGCCACCTCTATGCTGGCGGCGCACGCTTCGGGCAGTTCCTTGAAGGCCTGGAGCATCTCCTCGGCGGACTTGAAATACACCTGGTCCGTGTCGAACCGCATGCGGTCGGCGTCGTCCACGGTCTTCCCCGTCTGGATGCACAACAGGACGTCGTGCGCCTCGCTGTCCTCTCTCCTAATGTAATGACAGTCGTTCGTGGCGACGACCGGCGCACCCGCCCTCCTGCCGACTTCGATGAGAGAGGGTATCAGCGCCAGCTCTTCTTTGAGTCCGTGGTTCTGAAGCTCGACGTAGAAATTGCCTTTCCCGAAGATGTCGGAGTACCTGCCCACGACGGCCGTGGCGCCGTCCAGATCGCCGGCCGCGGCCAGACGCGCGACCTCTCCGCTGAGGCAGGCGCTCAGCCCTATCAGTCCCTGCGAGCATTCTGCGAGGATTTCCCTGTCTATTCTGGGTGTGTAGTAGAAGCCTTCGAGATAGCTGGCGGAGACCAGCTTCAGCAGATTCCTGTAGCCCTCGTTGGACGAGGCCAGCAGCACGAGATGGTCGGTCTGCGCGGCCACGCCCTTTCCCTTATCCCGGCGGCTTCCGCGCGTGACGTAGACCTCGCAGCCGAGTATGGGCTTCAGGCCCGCCTTGGTGGCCTTTCCGTAGAATGCGATTGCCCCGAACATGTTGCCGTGGTCGGTCATGGCCAGGGCGGGCATCTTCATGGCCCTGGCAGCCTCAACCAGGGCCCCTATCTTGCAGGCTCCGTCAAGGAGACTGTAGTCCGTGTGATTGTGCAGGTGGACGAAGCGGGAGTGCTCCAATTCGATCACCTCGAGACCCTGAAAGAAGTCTCGGCAACGCGGAGGTTGCCTGCCCTGTCCTTCACTTCAAACACGACACGATGCCTGCCGGGCGCAAGGGGACTCGAGTGCACGACGCTGAGTCTGAAGTATCTGGGTTCCCACACGCTCAGCACCTTCCGGCCGTCCATGGTTACCGTCATTCCCTTCCACTCCACTCCAGAACCCACGTCTCGCACGAAGGCGTGGATCGGCGGCGTGCCTCCCGTTGTCACGCGGCCGCTGCGAGGCCGGACCCCGGAGACGTTCGGAGGAACTTCGTCCCTGATGAGCGCGAAATCACAGAGCGTCCTGACCTGGGCCCCAAGGGTCTTTGCGAGAGTGTCTGGGACTGCCCCTACGTAGTTCCACCTCGAGCCGGACTCCCGTCCGTAGACGGCCACCTTGCCCGATGCCACGGCACCGTCTGGACATCTTATGACCACGGCACCTCGTTTGTCAAAGACTACGTCACCGGGCTCGATGGAAAAAACATCGCTCACGAAACTGAGACCCGCGGGCAGGCTTTCGGGCTCCCTTCTCGCGATGCTAACGTAGGTGTCGCCGTAGAAGGTCTCGGACTCGTACTTAAAGACGGCGTCGCCACCAGCGCTCTCCACGATACCATCCGCGCCTTTGCGGGCCAGACGGAGGGCGATCGGCCTTGATCTACTCAACACGCGGGAATTCCCGGCCTCGACGAGACAGACCGCGGTGCCGCCGTCCGAGAAGAGATGCGAAAACCGGAACCTGGCCCTGTACTGACCGTCCCTTTCCTCCACCACCTTCAGCCACACCGTGTCCCTGACCACCACACCGATTCTCGGCCTCAGGAAGTGCGGCGTAACGTTGACCCTTATCTCGGCGAAGTCCTTCCTTCTTGTGACGTAGAGCTCGGCAGAGACGTCGCCCGCGTACTTGGTTCCAGTGAGGCCGACCGTGTAAGGGGCCGAGACGAACCCGTGTTCGTTCTCCGCCCAAACCTTGAACACGCCTGCCAGGTCTTCCAGGGCGACCTCCGCAAGAGCGGCGGGCAGTCGAACCTCACCCACATGAGTGGCGTCAACGGTGGCGCCAGACGAGCCGCGGTTCGGCGACACCTTCTGGAACAACACCTTGGCCGGCTTGCCTGAGACGGACCCCAGAGTGTACCTGAGCCAGACCTGGTCCGGGTCGTTCCCGGCGCCTTCTGTCTGCTCCGCGCCTTCCACTCGGGCCTCCACGGACAGCACCGGACCGTTCTTCCTGAAGCTCACCGACTCTATCGAGGGTCTTTCCGCGGCCAGGAATCTGAGAACCACGGTGCTGCAGTTCCCCACCACGTCCCTGGCCTCCACGCGCAGAGTGTGCTGTCCACTGAGCCCGGCCTGCTCCACGTCTATGACTCCGGCCTGCGGGCCGAGTCCCTGCAGCGCGCGCAGCCGGCTCCCTTCAAAGCGACGGAGGTTCAGGGTGAAGCGCTCGCCCCTCCGGGCCAGGCCCAGATCGTAGGCCAGCTCGACTTCGTGGGTTCGGAGGTCCTCTATCCCGTCGAACCTGCTTTCGAAGATCAGGGAGTCATCCAGAAACAGCTTCGCCTCGTAGACGGCCAGCCGGTTGGAGGCGCCGCCGGTCCTGTCGAAAACAGACACCGAGACGTAGAAGCTGCCGGTGACTCTAGGAATCCTGGCGGCGTCCCAGGTGCCGTGCCGGCCCGTGCCTTTCAGTCGAACGACACACGGCGCGTCGACACCGTCTATCTCAGACTCGTGGCCCGCGGGCACCAGCCTCACATAGTTGAAAACCGGCCGCACGTCGTCTGCCAGACAGTATGCGGTCCTCAGCGGATTCAGGGCCGTCTCTCCCCGCTTCAGCTCGAAGTGAAGATGCGGCCCGGATGACGCTCCTGTGTCTCCGGAAAACCCGATGGTCTCTCCCTGCTCCACGCTGATTTCGTTGGGCGGCGGGAAGAGGTCCTGCTCGTACTCTCCGGACTCGAGCTGCCGGGAGAGCACGAAGGATTCGATCTCATCCGAGAATCTGTCCAGGTGCCCGTAGACGGCGGTCATGCCGTTGTCGAGGAGAAGGTACACGGCCTTCCCGTAACCGGCCCCGGAGACGCGCACACGGTGGACGTGGCCTCGGCTAACGGCAAGAACGGGCACACCGATCCTGCCGCCGGTGGCGAGGTCAATGCCTGCATGAAAATGCTGCGTCCTGTACTCGCAGAAGGTGGACGTGAGGGGAAACCACGACGGGAGCGGCGGTCCCAGCTCCTGGCCTTCAACCAGAGCCGGCCAGCAAAGGACGACGGCAAGCAGGAGAAGCTTCAGTCGGTGGACTCTTCTAATCCGTCTCAAAGGCAGCATCGCGCAATCTCTTCTGATGAAAGACCCCCACTTCCTCACGCAATCAGCCGTGTGATCTGCCTGCCGGCACCGTCCGCGCGTGAACCTAACACCGGTGCGGCGACTATGTCAAGGACAGGCACGGTGTGGTTGGACATCTGAGTTGTCACTGTGTTCTGATATGTGAGCTGTTACCCCCTGTCACCCGGCCAGTCTGGCTTGATCGTGGCTCCACCGCTGCTTTCGATGAACAGGGTGTCCTCTCGCCGCCCGGCGCCCCCGAACGTCGCATTTTGCAAACGACGAGTGCAACTCGCTACAAATTCAGCGTCGGCTCCGTCCCGGACTCTGGCGGCCGCAAATCCGTGCTCCGAGTTTCTCGCGCTAGACAACATTCTATCTCAATTGGATGCGCGTTTCCCGGCCGCGCGGCGCCGGACTCGGGCCGAGTGGTACGCTTCTTGCGGTAAAGCCCCATCGTTCGCTGGCTAGCCGTAACAGACTCTGCGCTTCAGGCTTCAACATCATGGCTCTCCAAACTAGCGCGGGACGGATCGGTTCACTACCAAAAGGAGGTAGGTCCAGATGCTCAACAAGCGGTCCATTCTCATCGTTTCTGCTCTGCTTCTTGCGCCCTTCTTGCTGACTGGTTGCAGCAGTGACAAGACCAGCAGCCCGGTCATCAACCAGGAAGACACCGTTCCTCCGATGGCGCCCACTATTTGGGAGTCAACGATTGACGGGGCCATCGTACAGCTGCGCTGGGCTGCAAACACCGAGACTGACCTGGCGGGCTACAACATCTATGAGTACGCCCCAACCCCGCAGAACCAGAACAGCTACGTGGTCATGAACTCCCAGCCGGTAGCAGCGACCTGCTACGAGGTTGAGGGCCTCGCACTCGGCATCACGTACTACTACAAAGTGACTGCTGTTGACGTGTCTGGTAACGAGAGCGGCTGCTCTCAGGTCATTGCCGTGACGATTGAGGCCGGCCGACAGAACAGGAACGACCCAAGCTACCCTGAATTGAACGAGCGTTAGCTTTCTCCCGGTAGCTCCTCCACAACCAGGTGGCTACGAAGCAGGGAGGAGGGTCACGAGCCCTCCTCCCTGCTTCTTGGTATCGAGACCGGCGCGAGCCTCGGGCAGGTCGTTGCGCCGGGGCCGGGCCCGGCAATCACTTACCTGCAATCATCTCTTCAGAAAAACGAGCTTCCCCTGCGTCGTGATGCCATCCACTTCTGCTCTGTACGCGTAGACTCCCGCTCCGAGCTTGCGGGAGGAATCGTTTCCGCCGTCCCATGACACGCTGAGCTCGCTCCCCTCTCCGGACACAGGGATCTTGGCGACCGCCCTGCCGGTTATGTCGAAAATCAACACGGTGCCGCGGCGTTCGGCAGACCTCTGCTTCGTGCCTACGACCGAGAGCTTGAATTCCACCGCCGCGATGGCTCCACCGAACGGGTTCGGGTTCGCGAGCACCGAAAGATGAGGCTTGGGAGCCCGGCCTGGGATCACAAACTTGAGCCCCGAGTTCCCGGTCCTATATGCATCGTGCCGATACATCGGCCAGGCAGAGGCCGAATCTGGAGACTCAGAGCCGGTGAGATTCCAAAAATGAATCTTCCCGTCGCCGGAGCCCACCACCAGTTCGAATTCGCCATCGGCGTCGAGGTCGTCGAAACAGGGGGAAGACTTGACCGCACCGCCGGTGCTCCGGGGCCACCCGGGCAGCGGGAGTCCATAGGAAGACCAAATGTACAGGTTCCCATCGTCACACCCGGCCGCCACCTCACATCTCCCATCTGCGTCCAGGTCCACGACAGACGGAGAAGAGGAAATCGGACCCGGGGCATAAACGGGCCATCCCTCCAGAATCTGTCCCTGCAGCGTCCAGGCGTACACGGCGCCGTCGCTGCACGCGCCCACAACGTCCGGGATGCGGTCGCCGTTCACGTCCCCCAGCGCAAGAGAGCGGCTCAAGGCCGTCGATCCAAGGCGCGGCCAGCCGCTGAGGAAACCTCCCAGATCGTCCACACCATAAACATAACCTTCCGTGTCACCCAGGAAGACCTCGCCACGCCCGTCAGCGTCTATGTCAGCTGCCACCGGCGAGCGCACGAGACCGGTCCCCAGCGTGACCGGCCAGCCCGAAGGCAGGCCACCGCCCCACTTGAGCGCATGGAGCCTGGAATCCGAGGTCCCCACCAGAATCACAGAACTGCTGTCAACTCCCACCTTGACAAACCCGGGCTCAGACGTCAGGAAGCCTGCCAGGTCCACTGCGGGCATGCTCTCGCTCGCGTCCGCCTCCAGAACGTGCACCGCAGCGTCCGCAGTGCCGCACACTATCTCGAGGGCGCCGTCTTCATCCAGGTCGCAGAGCATAGGACCTGACACTACGGCCGCTGCAAGCCTGACAGGCCAGCCAGTGGCCGGACCGCCGTCCGCGTTCCAGACGCATACGTATCCCGAGTCGCTGGCGGCGACTAATTCGATGGCGCCGTCGGAGTCGAGATTACCGGCGGCAGGCGAAGTCAGACTGCCGGGCAGGCACTTCGGCCACCCCGGCGCCGGATTGCCGTCGGAATTGAACACATACATGCAGCCGTCGGAGCTCGTCACTGCCGCATACCTCCGGAGGCCTATCTTGACCGGAAGAGGCGAGCCGGTCACGGGCCCTCCTGTGACCCGTTGCCAGTCCTCGCTCCCAAGAGAAAGGGCCCTGTATGCGTTTATCCTGCCCGCGCCGAGCTGGCCTGCGTAGGACGGGTTGAGAGCGTCTATCGGATCGCACGTGGAGGCGATGATGCTGCGGACATCTGCTCTCGTGAGAGCGGGGTTCTGGGACACTAGGAGAGCGCTCAGGCCGCACACGAAGGGAGCGGCCATGGACGTGCCGTCCATCCAAGCGTACCAGTGCTGGTTAGGAGGGGTTGCAGTGTTGATATAGTAAGTGCTAAGAACGAACTTACCCGGCGCACAGAAATCGATCCATGTCCCGTAGCTGCTGTTTGTGTACTTGACGTCGTTCGAATCTGTGGCGGCGACGTCGAAACAGTCACCCCGCGTGCTCAGGTAGTTCGCCGCCTGAGACGAACTGCCCTGGTTTCCGGCTGATACGACGAGTATGGCGCCTCTGGCAATCGCGGTGTCAGCGGCAACGGCCAGGCCGCCGGAGGAGTCTGAGTTCCAACTGCAGTTGATGACCCTGGCGCCGTTCTGGACGGCATACATGATGGCCTGTGCGCAGAAATCCATCCTCACGACACCACCATAGCCCCCCGTGGCGCACCATCCTGCCCTGACAGGCAGGACCTTGCAGCCGTGCGCAAGCCCGGCGACTCCGACTGCGTTGTCGGTGATGGCCGCAACGATTCCGGCAACGTGCGTGCCGTGCCCGAAGAAATCAGCCGGGTTGTTGTCCTGCGTTTCTGCGTCTTCGCCCACGCACTGGGTCCCGCTCACACCCGTGACGAAGTCCCAGCCGCGCACGTCGTCCACGAAGCCGTTGTCGTCGTCGTCCACGCCGGCAGACCCGTTGAACTCGGCCCAGTTAGTCCTGATGTTGCCGCCGGTAAAGGGGGCCACTCCGCCGAGGTCAGGATGCTGCCAGTCCACGCCCGTGTCCACTATGGCCACGACCACCGAGGAATCGCCCCGTTCCATGTCCCACGCCTCGGGTGCGTTCACGTCGTGATCCGGGCTGTGGTTCAGGCCCCACTGCCACCGCAAGAGCGGGTCGTCAGGATAGAAGCTCACTCTATGAACACCCACCGGCTCGACGCCGGCGACTCCGTCCGCCCCAGCGAGCATGTCCATCAACTCTTGGAGATCGGCTCCTTCCGGAAACGTGAGTCTCAGGAAGCCGCATTCGCCTCCGGTCCTGTCCTTGCAGTCCCAGGGAAAGAGCTTCTCCGCGCGGAGAAGACCCCAGGAGGCGAGCAGTCCGTCGAGGCCCGCGTCACCGGTCGTGAACATGGCCCCGCCTTCGACTCGTGACTTCAGTTCTTCTCGCAGCCTGACGACCAGGACTCCCCTGGCGAACCTGAGCCCCGGCCGCGATGAAATGCCCACGGTGTGCAGACGGAAAAGAGAATCTGCGTAGGCGGCCTGACTGTCTGAGACTTCTGAGGCAGGGCCACCCGACAGGGCTCCCCTGCCGGGATCGTAAGGCAGCGCAGCTTCACCGGCACTGCCGACGCCGGCCAGGTTGGAGCACAGAGACAAGAGAAGACAGACCGAGAGGCCCGCTGCCGTGTTCTGCATCACCCTCCTGCTCGTCAGGAATCGTTTCAGTCCGCAGGTGCTTCCACGCAAGAGAACAGGATTTCTCATGTTGATCCCCCTGGTTTGCCGTGCGTAAGTTTGTCGGTCACAGTATACCAGCTATGCCGCCCGGTCGAAAGTGGCCAGACGCGGGGATGCAGGATCGCACGCTGCCCGCCGGCGGCCGCGAGACCGCACGGTGTCAGCGAGCGCCCGCGTGCATAGGTCCATCCCCCAATCGGCCGCGCGAATTGCTTCGCCACGCGATCCACAACACAGAGATTGCCACCTTGCGGGGGTACCTGCCATCATCTTGACACGCCGCAAGAGACGGCTACACTATGCCCGGGTAGGGTGAGCGGCGGCTCACCGGCCTGAGGCCGCATTTCGATGGAGCGTTTAGACGGAGCGTTTCAATGGACGCAACGTGTGCTCCTGACGGAAACCGCGTTCGCCCCGGAGGTCGCATGTCACAGAATGAAAGAGAGAGACTCAGAGAGCTGATCCAGAAACACTGCCTGTCATACGGCGACTTCACTCTTTCATCCGGCAGGAAGAGCAGTTACTACCTCGACGTGAGGAAATTGAGCACGCTGCCCGAAGGCGCCTATCTTCTCGCGAGGACTCTCCTCGCCATGCTGGGCGAAGGCGGCGTGGACGCTCTCGGCGGGCCTACGATCGGTGCCGACCCGATAGCTGGAGCGGTCGCGGCGGTGAGCTTTCTCGAGCGGAAGGAACTCCCCACTTTCATGGTCCGCAAGGAACAGAAGGCCCACGGGACCTCCAGCAAGCTGGAGGGCCATTTCCGGCCCGGCTGGAAAGTCGCCATCGTGGACGACGTTGTAACCACCGCCGGCTCGATCCTCACTGCGGCGAGAGCTGCGGAGGACGCCGGATGCGTCGTGACCCGAACGCTGGCCGTCGTAGACAGAGAGGAGGGAGGAGCAGAGGAGATCCGGCGCACCGGCTATCGCTTTGACTCGATCTTCAAGGTGTCGGAGCTGCTCGCCGGATGACTCACGGCGCCTGGTGACCTGCGCCGCTCTGCCGAGTCCCGCGACTCGTCCACTCAGACTGTCCGGCAGGTCTCTCTACCTGTTGCTTCACGACTACCGAAGACTCCCATCTACCGGCCAGTCACTAATCCTGAAGCGTTTTCTCTTTGACCGCTGAAACGCCTTGTGTTAACATGAGATAGAGAGACGCAGCGACCGGAGAGTCTGGCCGCTTCGGAACCAGAGAAACCGAACCTGGCCGGACTGCTCGCGCAGAGACGGCTCCTGCATGGACACCGGGCCGGGAGAGAATTCCGGGAGCGACAGGCTCGAAGAGAAGGCAACAGAGGAGCATCATGAGAAACATCCGCAGACCCGTCAACAGAGGCATCCGGAGGACCATCCGCGTCATACTGTTCATACTGTTGACGCTCGCCTTCCAGATCCCCTCTATTTCTGTGAGTTCCGGGGCCACCGGCGGGAATCCCGACAGGTACGGGCCGTCCCTGCGCCTCCTGCTTGCTTCGCGCAGCCGGCTCGACAGGGTCGAGACGGGCTCTGTCCAGACCGTCGCTGCCCGGGCACGGTGCCACGTGACCATCAGATTCGCTCAACCGTTGTCCTCGTCCGACGTGGTCTCGCTGGAATCCGAGGGAGTAGAGTTCGAGCGACTCGACGGAAGAGTCTGTCGCGTCGGGACCGTCTACGGTGCGTTCGTGCCGTGGGACTTGCTGGAACAGCTGAAGGCCAGACCCGGCGTCCAGATGATCGAATCGGTATGGCGACCCAAAATGCTGCCGGTGCTGGACGTCAGCGGGCCCGAGATACAGGCGCCACAGGCGTGGGAACAGTTGAACCTGGTGGGCGAGTACCTGACAGGAAAAGGAGTAGTCATCGCGGACTTCGACACGGGGATCGACGTGTTCCATCCGCATTTCTGGAAGGCCGACGGAGACACTCTGGATTGGCTGGACGTCAACGAGAATGGAACCTTCGATTCCGGGCTGGACGGAGTTGACCTCAATTCCAGCGGCACGTTCGACGCCGGAGAGGGACTGCGGTTCTTCGACGGCAAGATATATGACCCGGCCCTCACGTTCGGGGGAAACGGCACGAGCAACAGCGACGGTCTTTTCCAGTCGCACTGGGACTGGCTCTACAACGATGCCAACGGCAACGCGGTGCGGGACCTGGGCCGCGGCGCGGGCTACAATGAGGGATCCCCCACTTACGGTGAGAGGCTCTTCGTCCTGGTCGACGCCGACGAGGACCTCGATTTGGACCCCGGCGAGAAACTGGTGGCCCTGGCCTCCTCCAAAGTCATCGCCACCCTCAACACCGGCAACGTCGAGAGAGTCAGAGGAGAGGACCTGATCGATACCGACCAGGATACAAACGGGCACGGCACCTCGGTCTGCGGAATCCTGGCCGGAGGCGTGAAGGACGTTACCCGTTTCTGCGGGATCGCGCCGGACGCCGAGGTCGTAGTCGGGAATTTCTTCAGCGATCTCTCAATGGCCACGCTGCTCGACTGGGCAAGGACGAGAGGCGCCGACCTGGTGCTTTACGAGGGCGCGAGCTTCGTGTTCACACCTTTGGACGGTTCCACCAACGAAGAGCTGATGCTCGACGCCGCCGCGGACAGCATGCTTCAGGTGACGCCGGCAGGGAATCTTTGCCGCGGCTACAAACACGGCCAGCTCGTTCTGGACCCACTCGCCAACCAGGACCTCACCTTCTATTCACCGGGCACTTACGGCGGCGTGACTGTGACCTACATTTGGACGACTCTGCTGTGGAGGACTCCCTACAACGATGTCTCCTTCTCGCTCACGACACCAGAAAACGTGAGCGCCTTGCTTCTTGGAAACGGAACGTACCAGACCATCGGCAACTACCAGGTCTACTCGCTGAGGTCCACCTCTCCCCGGGGCACCGCCGAGTTCGACATCCAGGTCTATCGCGGCGCCGGCGTCGGAGGGAATTGGACGCTGAGCCTGACGAGCGAGTCGGCAACGCAGGAGGAAGTCAACGCGTACATCTCTGATGACGCGAGCTCCTGGGCGGGCGGGGCCGAGTTCACCAGCCACAGAAGCACGGACAAGACAGTCTGCTGGCCTGCGACCGCAGACAGCGCCTTCACGCTTGCCTCTTACAGCACCCGCGGCTACTCCAGTTACAGCGGCGTGGGTGGTGGGACGGTCGAACCGGGAGAGTTGAGCGAGTTCAGCAGCCGTGGGAAGAGGATAGATGGTGTGTCCGTCCTGGAAATCGCTGCGCCGGGGAACTACGACGTCTACACTGCCAGGTCGCAGTTTTCTTCCGGCGCCACGTTCGGAGGTTACAGGCAGTTCAGCGGCACGAGCGCCGCAGGGCCGCACGTCGCGGCAGGCGCGGCCATTGTGCTCCAGGCCTCACCCGATCTGACGCCGTCGGGCATAAAACAGCGAATAACCGCCGCAGCAGCTCGCGACGGCTTCACGGGGCCCGACTACAACGATTCGTGGGGCTTCGGCAAGCTGAGGATCCTCGACGCGGTCGCTCCGCTCATCATGGTCGCACAGGAAGACGCGCCCGCTGTCCCGGGCACGGCGCTCGGGCAGAACTACCCGAACCCGTTCAATCCTTTGACGACCGTGACGTATCTCCTGCCCTCGACGGAAACCAGGGAGAAATTCGCGATCCGAGTTTTCGACGCGCAGGGTCGTCTGACAAGAACGCTGCTGGAAGGTGAATGGGGACCCGGGCCTCTGAGGGGAACGGCCACCTGGACAGGAACGAACGAAGGCGGCAGGCCCGTTTCCTCGGGAGTGTATTTCATACGCCTCGAGGCGAAGGCACACGATTCCTCAGTCAAGGCAGTGCTGATAAAGTAGGCGCTGTCTCCCACATCGAACTGGAGCCAATCTAGTCGACTACCTTGAAGACCTCGTCGTGCTGTCTGACCTTGTCCTTCACTTTCACGCCGATGTCGGCGCCCTTGTCGGCAGTGGGGACGGTCGCGTGCTCGATCTGGATGGAATCTATGTTCTGCTCCAGATCAGTCGTGTGACCTTTAATGTGGATTTTGTCACCGACCTTGAGCGACCCCGTCAACTTTATTGCCGCCACGCCTATCTTGTCAAAGTAGTGTTCGACAAAGCCGATCTTCTCTTCTGTCACCTGCGTCACCCCCTTCCGCGCGAAAGACGCAGACTCTTGCCTCTGAAATGCAGAATAAGAACTTGACAGCGTGACTGCAAGAGGAAATTTACCGGGCCCGTTCTCGCGCTTCAGGTCAAGCGTCACTGCCACGGCGGGTACCCGGCAACGAGGGAACCCTTCGGGGCGCGGGACTCTCCGACAATGCGCGGCTGCTCGTTGCTGCGCGAGCTCCCCGGACGGAAGGACTCTCCCGCGTCTACTCCGAAAAGAGGTCTATCAGCCTGAACCTTTCGACGTCGACCAGGCCCTTGTCGCTCAACTTCAGCTTGGGTATGACGGCCAGCGCGAGAAAGGACGCGGCCATGAACGGGTCGCACGCGCCGATGCCGAGCTGCTTGAGAGCGTCGTTGAGCTTCTCCAGCTTGTCCCGCACGAAATGCATCGGCTCATCGCTCATGAGCCCGGCTATGGGAAGAGGCAGCGAATCCACGACTTCCCCGCCGCTCGAGACGCACAAACCACCCTGCATCTCCACCACACTGGAAACACAGCGCAGCATGTCAACCTCGTCGACTCCTATCACGATGATGTTGTGAGAGTCGTGGGCGATGCTGGACGCGAACGCTCCCCTCTTCAGCCCGAATCCCTTGACGAGGCCCAGCCCGACGTTGCCGGAAGCGTGATGCCTCTCCACGACCGCGATCTTCAGGACATCAGAAGACGGATCAGACACGATGCGACTGTCCCTGACCTTGGGCCTCTCGCGATGCCACTCCGTGATGATCTGGCCCGGCACAAGGCCGATCACGTTTGCCAGGCCGTCTCTTGCCTCGATCGTTAAGTCGTCCAGGCTGAGGGCCTTTACGTTGACAGAGCTCCTCATTGGCAGCTTGTGCTTGGCCGGATACGTGTACTCGGGCCTCCCGTCCCTCGCAACGATCTCGCCGCTTTTGAACACGAACGCAGCGCGACACGTCCTGAAATCGTCCAGGACGGCGATGTCCGCGAAGTAGCCCGGCGCGACGGCGCCGAGCTTCTCCAGGCCGTAGTACTGCGCGGCGTTTGACGAAGCCATCTTCACGGCCAGGGCCGGGTCCACACCGCTCTCCACGGCCAGCTTCAGCATGTGGTTTATGTGCCCCTCGCTCAGGAGGTCTCCGGGGTGCTTGTCGTCAGTGACGAAAATGAATCTGTCCGCGTTCCTCTGCGTCACGAGCGGCAGGAGATCCAGGAGATTCCTGCTGGCGGAGCCCTCGCGAAGCATGATGTGGAGGCCCACCCTGAGCTTCTCCCTCGCCTCTTCGAGCGTGACTGATTCGTGGTCCGACTGTATGCCCCCCGCGGCGTAAGCGTTGAGCCTGCGGCCCGTGACTCCAGGCGCGTGACCGTCAATGCGCTTGCCGCTCGCGATCTTTATCATGTCCATCACGTCTTCGTTCCTTGTGAGGACGCCGTGATAGTTCATCATCTCACCCAACCCAAGGACCCACTTGTCCGAGAGAAACGGAAACAGGTCGAGTGCCTTGAGCTCGGCGCCGGCGGTCTCCAGGTCCGTTGAAGGAACACATGAAGGAAGCATGACAAACACGTTGAGCGGATTGTACTTGCTGGATTTGAGCATGAACAGGATGCCCTCGGACCCCATCACGTTTGCTATCTCGTGAGGGTCCACGACTGTCGTCGTGGTGCCGAGGGGCACGACGACTCTAGCGAATTCCGGGACCGACACCATCGAGCTTTCGATGTGGACGTGTCCGTCAATCAGACCCGGGCAAACGTATTTCCCCTTCACGTCGATGTTGGTTTTTCCGGAGTAGGCGCCCAATCCGGCAATCCTGCTCCCTAGTATCGCGACGTCGGCCTCGTAGATCTCGCCGCTGAATACATTCACCACGCTTCCGCCCTTCAGAACAACGTCTGCTTCCCTCTCTCCCAACGCTACTTCAATCAACTCTTCGACTGACACTTGAAGACTCCTTGCACAACTGACAAACCGTCAAAGCAATCCCGTTCGTCCGGGACTCCGTTCCCGCCATGACCCGCAGATCCGGTCACCCGGCCTGATCATTGAGACTATAGAGGCGAGCCCCCAGAGATGTCAAACCAAAAGGTCTTCTGGACGAGTGAGGTCTTGCGCGCAGCAGGGTCTTCCGGCAGAGACGAACAGTGACGAGCAAGATCCTCCAATTGAGCCCGAACGGCATCGAGTGATGCGGACTGAATGAGCCGGATTGACTCGACGCAGGTCCCCAATTGAGAGTCGACAAGAAGACGGAGCTGAATGCTGGAGAGCGAAAGGCAGCCGGCCGGAAGAAGCGGCGCCCGAGGAGCCGCAGACGGGCCGTGCTCAACGCAGAGAGCCGCCGCAGGGAAAACAAAAAGGTTTTCCGGGGGGCATCGCCTCGCGCCAACACTGCTGCCGTGCTGACAGGCAAGATGCGGATTTTTTGGTAGGTCTGTTTTGGCAGCTTGACTCCCGGACCCGAGGGCTGCTAACGGGAGCGGCTGACATCTCAGACGACGCCCACCCGGAAAACCCGGGCGAAACTGATATTCTGTTTTTGTCACTGGCGGGATCGGAAGGTACACACACATCCCATGTCTCAGCAACTGTTATGATTATCCGCTACGACCGCTCTTACTGTCAAGGAAAAAGCGTTCTGACGCTTCTTGCTCGTACACGATTTTCCTGCCACCGTGTGACGCTGAATTGAACTGAGCTTGATTTGACTTGTGAATGCGGCGATGATAGATTGTGCAGGAATCAATATGGAACACGAACTCAACCAGACAAGATCTCAGTCATGTTCTCTCTCTGGAGAAGAGGCCCTCGAGCTTCTGAAGACCTTCGAGCAGATCAGCAAGGCCAGTACGTTTGACGAGCTGGTCCAGGCGATGCTCTCGGCCCTGAAGGTGCTCTTCTCTGCGGAGAGGACCGCTCTCTTCCTTCCTGACAGACTGCGGGGCACGATCAGCGTCTTCCTGAGCGCGGAGCGACCCGGCGAGCGCTTCGTCTCGGGGAAGCTGCCTGCGTCGGAACCTCTGCCCCTCCGTGCGGCCGCGGCGAGCGGCCCCGTCCGTATCGCGCAAGACGAACTCAAGGACCAGGCCCAGTCGAATCTCGAGGAACTGTTGAAGATGAGATTGGGATCCGCTCTGTGCACACCGGTCAAGAGCGGCGAAGAGTATCTGGGCGCTTTCTGCTGTTTCGATTCTGCCGGCGACTCGAGCTTCACGGAAAGGCACGAGTCGATCTGCGGCATGCTGGCGCCGGCCATGACGCCCTCCTTCAGAGTCCTCTCGCTCAAGAGGGAGCTCGGAAGAAGCGTCCTGGAAAAGGAGATGCTTTTCGAAGTGGGCAGGGCCGTCGGTTCGTCGCTCGACGTGCAGGCAGTCCTGGACTCGATCCTCGACGCCCTCTCCAGAGTGATCCCCTACGACGCGGCCGGCATATATCTGCTGCGCTCCG
>Ga0315294_10003871_pt1 | contig 16319 bp, 14 predicted proteins | sample YL17G13_40_MG_FD_203626 | JGI IMG/M metagenome (GOLD analysis project Ga0315294, IMG submission 203626) | Sediment microbial communities from Yellowstone Lake, YNP, Wyoming, USA - YL17G13_40 | ecosystem: Environmental > Aquatic > Freshwater > Lake > Sediment | place: USA: Wyoming | collected... | reverse complement strand
CGCCGTAGGTGTCGACGATGATCTTGCGCCCGGTCACGCCCGTGTCCCCGTGCGGTCCGCCGACGACGAACATGCCGGTCGGATTCACGAGGAAGCGGGTCTTGCGGTCGATCATGGCCTTGGGGACGACACGCTTGATGATCTTCTCGATCACGCCTTCGCTGATCTTGCGATGCGACGGCTCGGGATCATGCTGGGTTGACACGACGACGGTGTCGACGCGCACGGGGCGTCCATCCGCGTACTCGACGCTGACCTGCGATTTGCCGTCGGGACGGAGCCACTTGAGCTCCCCGCGACGCCTCGCCTGCGCGAGCCGCCGGACGAGCTTGTGCGCGAGCATGATCGGCATGGGCATGAGCTCGTCGGTCTCGCGGACCGCGTACCCGAACATCATCCCCTGATCCCCCGCTCCCCCGCGATCCACGCCCATCGCTATGTCCGGAGACTGGCTCTGGATGGCGGTCACGACGCCGCAGGTCTCGTAGTCGAACCCCATGCTGGCGTCCGTGTAGCCGATCCGCTTGACGACCCGCCGGACCAGGCGGGGGACGTCCACGTACGCCCGGGTGGTCAGCTCGCCGGCCACGCAGACGACGCCCGTGGTCACGAGGGTTTCGCACGCGACCCGGCCGGCGGGATCCTGCCGCAATACCTCATCCAGGACCGCATCGGACACCTGGTCGCAGATCTTGTCGGGATGCCCCTCGGTGACGGACTCGGACGTGAACAGGCTGCGCTCGCTCATGGCGGTTCAAACCCTCCTTGGTGCGGTTATCGCTTGGTCCATTGCGGGCGCCGGCGCGCGCCGCGAATCCCGTACTTCTTCCGCTCGACCATCCGGGGATCCCGGGTCAGGAGTCCGTTGGTCGCGAGCGGCGCACGGAACTCCGGCTGCCATGCCGAAAGGGCGCGCGCCAGGGCCAGCCGGATCGCTCCGGCCTGCGCGGAGAGGCTCCCGCCCTTCACGGCGACCGTAACGTCGAACCGCTTCACGGTCCCCGTCAGGACGAACGGCTTCTGGATCTCGTCGCTGAGCTTGGGCCGCCGCAGGTACTCGCCCGATTCCCGGCCCTTGATCAGGAACTTGCCCGTTCCCGGAACCAGGACCGCCCGCGCGACCGCGGTCTTCCGGCGTCCCACGCCGAAAGCCCGGTCGCCTTCGCGGCGGCCGGTCGTCGGGACAACCGCTGGCGCCGTTTCGGTCGCGCCAGCAGCCGGCGACTCGACCGGGGCCGTCGGCTGCGCCTGCGGCGTCACGACCGCAGGTTCCGTACCACTGGCGGAAGCGGTCGCCGACTTGACCGCTTCGGCAGGAGCAGCCGTCGGCGTCTCAACTGCTGGAGTCTGCCCTGTCGCGGCAGCGGACGCCGTCTCAACCGCCTTTTCGTTGTCTCCGGTCATTTCTTCGCTCCCTCGTCGCGCACCGGCTGTTGAGCCGCGTGCGGGTGGTTCGGACCGCTGTAGATCTTGAGGCTCCGCAGGACCGCGCGCCCCATGCGGCCGTGCGGCACCATTCCCCATACCGCGCGGCGGAGGGCCTTGTCGGGATGCTTCGCCATCACTACCGAGTACGGGACCAGCTTCAATCCGCCGGGGTATCCCGTGTAGCGCTTCATGAACTTCTGGTTGAGCTTGTCGCCCGTCAGCCGGATCTTGTCGGCGTTCACGACTACGACCACGTCCCCGGCGTTCGCATGGGGCGTGTAGTTGGGCCGGGTCTTGCCGCGCAAAATCATGGCGAGTCGCGACGCGAGACGGCCCAGAACCTGGCCCTCCGCGTCCACGACGACCCAGCGCTTCTTGACTTCGCCGGCTTTGAGATACGTGGTCTGCCTGCTCATCTTCCGGAAGGCGTTCACTTTAGCATTCGTGTCGGTGTCCGGTCAAGCCTCGCGGCGCGCGAGCGCCGGGAGCGCCGCGCGGGCCAGGACGATGGCTTCTTCCTTGGTTTGCACCTTGCCCAGCGCTACTGCCTCGTCGACGGCCCGGAGCAGGTCCCCGATGACGGGTCCGGGCTTGAGACTCAACTCGCGCATGAGGTCGTGACCCGAGACGATGCGCTTCGCGGGCACCCGCGACCGGAGGTCGCGGCGGAAGGCCAGGATCCGGCCGATCGCGGCCCGCTGGCCCCGTTCGGCGACCGTCTTCCCGTGATGGGTTGCCTCGCGGTCCGCCTCCGAGTGCAGGACGAGCTCCAGGAGCTCCGTCCCGGCATCCCGGATCAGCCGGTACGCCGCCTTGTCCGTGACCCGCGCGGCCCCCGCCAGGTACCCGGGACGCAGGTGCAGCTGGATCACGCGCGTCACGATCGCGATTTCGCGTTCGGAAACGCGCAGGCGGTCCCGTAGAATGGTCGCAGCCAGCCTTGCTCCGAGGTGTTCGTGTTCGTAGAAGTGCACGTCTCCGTCGACCGTGCGGCGAATCGTCCGCGGCTTGGCGATATCGTGCAGGAGCATGGCCAGCCGGAGCAGGGCCTTGCGGGAGCGGCCGGTGACCGGCTCCTCACGGAGGTGGGCTGCGATCTCCGCCGCCTGCAACGGATAGAGGGACCGAAGCCGCGAGAACGACCGGTCCAGGCACTCGACCGCCTCGAGGGTATGGTCGAGGACCCGGATGATCCCCTTTCCGCCGGGCACCCGGACGCCGCGCATGGTCCGGAAGAACGGGAAGGTCGCCTCCAGTACCCCCGACCGCGCCGCCGCGCGCAGAACCGGGGCCGCCCGGGAACCCCCAAGAAGCTTGAAGAGCTCGTCCCGGAGCCGTTCGGGGGGGCACTTCCCCGCCAGCCGGGCCTCCCTTCCCAGCAGGCGCGCGGTCGCCGGGTGAAGCCTCAGCCCGAGCTGGACGGCCTGCCGATGGGCGCGCCACAATCGGACCGGGTCGTCGCGGAATGACCTCGGGCCGCAGACGCGGAGCCTTCTGGCTCCGAGGTCCGCCGCGCCGCCGGTGGGATCGACGATCTCGTTGCGAAGGCCCCACGGCAGGCGTAGCGCCATCGCGTTCACGGTGAAGTCCCGGAGCCGGAGATCTTCCTCGAGCGTCTTCGCCCGCAGGGGGGTGAAATCCACGGTGGCGTCGCCGAGGACCACGCGTGCCAGGCGCTCCTGCCCGAGCATGACCAGCGCGCCGCCCGCGGCGTCCGCGAACGCCTTGCCGGCGCTCCTTGCCGACCCCCGCTCGACGGTGACGTCGATGTCGTGGACAGCGCGGCCCCGCATCGCGTCCCGGACGGCGCCTCCCGCGAGGACGAGCCCCGCCCGGGCCTTCGCCAGCCCCTGCAGGCGGTCCGCCTGGGGCCCCAAGGCCCTCGCCAGCCTCGCCCCCATGACCTGCATCGTCAACCCAGCACGCCGGCCAGCCTCGGCCGAATGCGGAAGGCTTGCATGAACCTCTCCGCCTCCCGCCTCGCCTTGGCCGACGGACGATCGGTCCGCACCGCCTGGATCAGGAGGTTCTTGGGCGTCAGTTCCTCGTCGGCGAACCGGATCACCTTGACGTCGTACCCGGCGGAGCCGAGCACTAGGCACCGGAATCCGTCGGTCAGGACGTCCGCCATCCTCTGCTCCAGCAACCCGTAGTCCCCCAGCCAGTCGAGCGAGTAATCGGCAAGGAGATGGCGGAACTCGTGCTGACAACACGGCACGAAGAACCCCCAACCGGCGCGTCCCTGGATGGCCACCCGGATCGCGTCGTCCGTCAGCGTGTCGCATGCGTGCAATGCCACCACCATTTCGTAGGCGCCTTCCGGAGCCCGGTAGTCCGCGAGCGACGCGGTCTCGAACGAGAAGGAGCGGGATCCCAGCCGCTCGCTGGTGGCGCGGCAGCGCGCCACAAGTTCGCCGTTGGAGTCGACGCCGTGCACCGCGACCTCGTGGCCCGCCTGTCTCAGGATCCTTTCCAGGACGAAGCTCAGGTAGCTCCGCCCGCACGCGAGGTCAAGCACCCGGATCCGGCGGGGAGCCCGCTGGCCAAGTGCGAGGAGGACGGTTCTCGCGAAGTGCACTCCCTGCCGAACCTTCTCGAGACGCTTGGCCGACGGGATGTCCAGGCGTTCGATCAGGTCCCCGAGCCCCGCGACCGCCTCCTCCACGGCCCGAATCTCCACTGCGCGTTGCCGGCGCTCGAGCCGGACGGCGTTGCCGGCGAGCCGGTACTCGACCTCTTCCCGCGGCAGGACGCAGGTGACCGAGAACGCCGGGGGTACCGCCGCACGCTCCACTTCCTCGAGAAGCTGGGCCGCCCCAAACGGGTGCGAGTCCACGGCCGTTTCCTTCCATTGGTCGTCGCCCTCCCGCACGAAGGACCGCTCCCCGGCCGGCGTCTCCAGCCGGACCAACTCGCAGTCCTCGCGGGACACGATGGCAGTCAACCCGATCAGGGGAATGGAAGACAACTTGGCGCCGTCCCCGGGATGCGCTCTAGGACTTCGGCGGCGTCCGCCGCAGTTCGGCCGCCTTCTCCTCGACGATCGTGTCGTTGATGAACGTGCCGGCGCCGGATTCGCACCCCGCCAGGTACTTGATCTTGTCCCGGCTCCGGTGCGGCGGGTAGAACTCGATGTGGAAATGGTGAGAGCGATGCCGGCGGCCGTCCGTCGGCGTCTGGTGCATCAGCATGATATAGGGCATCGAGAATCCGAAAAGGCGGTCGTACTTCGCCAGGATCGTCTTGAGGATGCCCGCCAGCGCCCATCGCTCCCCCGTCGTCATGGCCCCGAGGTGGCCCAGGTGCCGCCGGGACACGATGTGGACCTCGTAAGGATACCTGGCGAAGAACGGGATGTAGGCGGCGAACTTGCCGTTGGTCGCCACCATGCGAAGCCCCTGGCGGGTCTCCGTCCTCACCATGTCGCAGAGCATGCACCGCCGGTGGCGGCGCAGGTACCTGGCCTCCGCCCTGAGCTCCCGCTCCACGCGCGGCGGGACGAACGGGAACGCGTAGATCTGGCCGTGCGGATGGGTCAGAGTGACGCCGATGACCGCCCCCTTGTTTTCGAAGATGTAGACGTACTTGACGTCCCGCCGGCTCCCCAGCTCGCGGTAGCGGTCGCTCCAGACCTCGATGAGCTTGAAGATGTGCTCGCGCGATTCCTCCGCCAGCGTCGAGCCGTGCCTGGGCGAGTACAGGACGACCTCGCAGACGCCTTCTCCCCGCTTGCGACGATAGAGACTTCCGTCCACCGGCGCGGTCGAAAGTCCGCCCGCGCCCCCGAACGACGGGAACCGGTTGTCGAAGGCCACGAACTCGTAAGGTCCGTTCAAGCCCTCGGCTCCCCCGGGGCAGAACGGGCAGGCGGCCGTCGTGTCCGCCTTCCCGCCGAGGGCGATCGGCCGCACCTGGCGGTGCGCGGCCACGGCGACCCACTCCTCGAGCAAGGGATGCCAGCGGAGCTCGGCCACCCTACTCTCCCGGCTTCCGCGTGAACCAGTCCACGGTCAGCTTCAGCCCCTCCTCCAGTTGGATCCGCGGCTCCCAGCCGAGCACACGTTTCGCCTTCGCGATCGCGAGGTAGCTCTCGCGCAGGTCGCCGGGCCGGTCGGGCACGTGCTCCTCCTGCCCCCGGAACCCGGTCAGCGCGGCGAGACGCCGGAAGAGCGCGTTCGTGCTCGTCCGTACCCCCGTCCCGATGTTGATCCCCTCGCCCTCCCCCTTGTCGAGTGCGAGCACGCTGGCCCGCGCAACGTCGCCGACGTAGACGTAGTCCCGGACGTACTCGCCGTCCCCGTAGATGACGGGTTTCCCGCCGGTCAGCATCTTCTCGGTGAATATGGCCACCACGCCCGCCTCCCCGTGCGCGTCCTGGCGCGGGCCGTAGACGTTGGAATACCGCAAGGCCGTGAACTTGAGCCCCCTTTGCATCGCGTAGACGCGGAGGTACAGTTCGGTCGCGACCTTGGAAACCCCGTACGGCGACGTCGCGTCGAACGGGAGGTCTTCGGCGGCGGGCAGGCGATCGGTCGGTCCGTACACGGTCCCCCCCGATGACGCATGGAGGAACTTCTTCACCCCGTGTTTCACCGTGAGCTCGAGGAGGTTCAGGACCCCGAGAAGGTTGATCGAGGCGTCTTCGGCAGCTTCCCGGACGGAGTAGGACACCGAAACCTGGGCGGCGTGATGGCTGACAACGTCGAATCCGCCCGATTCGAAGACCCGAGCCACCTCGGGCGACCTGATGTCGAGATTGTGGGCCTTCGCCCCGGGGGGGATGTTCGAGCGCTTCTTGTCCGCCTCCCAGTCGAGGACGGTCACCTCGTGCCCCGCGGCCAGAAAGGCCTCGGCCACGTGCGACCCAATGAAACCGGCGCCGCCGGTAACCAGGATCTTCATCGCCGCCCCTTCCGCGAGAACGAGTAGAACGTGAAGGATCTGCCGTCGCCCCGCCGCACGGTCTCCTTCGTCATGACCAGTTTAGGAAGACGGGACGATGAGGACCGCCGCCGCCGCCGGCGTCCTTTCACGTCTTGACCAGCCAGTCGGCCCGCTGGATTGTCTTCCCCGCGACCGCGACCTTGATCATGGGCCACGCCGGGCTTCCCGTGATGATCTCGGACCCCTTGGCCGTGACCAGGATCGTGTCTTCGGACTTGGTCCCCGCGATCGACGGATTCCAGGCGAACGCCATCCCGGCCTCGACCTTCTGCTCCCTCGGGGTCTCCGGGTTGACCGTGAACTCGCGTTCCACGTATCCCGTCGGTCCGCCCTGGTGGTGGTGCCGCCACTCGTTCGGGAATCCGCGCTCGGCATAGGCGGTCCGCCCCTTCTCGAACACGTCGACCATCGGCGTGCCGGGACGGGATGCCGCGATGAAGGCCGCATCCACCGCAACGCACGCCTCGTGCTTGCGACGCAGTTCCGGCGCCGGCTTGCCGAACGCGACCAGCCGCGTCGCGCTGCATACCAGCCCCCACCGGCGCGCGCACACGACCACCATGACCGAGTGCTTGACCCGCGTCGTCGTCGGGATCGGATGCCGGTACTTCGTCAGCCGGTCGTCCGCGGCCACCAGCATGACCGTGGGCTTCACGCTCTTGGCCTGCAGGGTCGCGAACAGCATCCCCGCGATCTCCTCCTCCGTCATCCCGCGCGCGATCCGGCGGCAGGCCTCCCCCAGCCCCTGCCCCGTGGCCTTGCCCAGCCACCGGTATTTCGCGATCTCGTGCCGGCTCAGCCGCATCCTGAGACCCGGCATCCAGGGCTCGATGTCCTCGGTCCCGGGCGTTCCGTCGTCGGAGGCCGCCTTCGTCGTCCGCAGGAGGGATGCCAGGGCCTCGGCGCGTTCGCGCGGCGAGAACCACTGGTACTGGACGAGCTCGAATCCGAGCCCGCCGAGCTCCTCGTCCATGACCCGGGGCGCCTCGATGTTGCTAGTGAAGACGACCTTGCGGCCGTCGAGGAAGATGATGAGGCTGGCCACGCCCATTTCCGAGCCGTGCCGCACGTGGTTGTCGGAGCCCCCCGAGGCCCACGAGAAGTTATGGCGCCGGGTGAACACGACGGCTCCCCAGCCCCGTTCCTTCATGACCTTGAGAAGCCGGGCCCGCTTCTCGGCCGTTTCGTCCAGCTGGGAGACGCGATCGAAGTTCATGTGGATTTGTCGACCTCCTTGACGGCCCCGCCGTGCTGGCCGTACTTCTCCGTGTACCGCTTGTGGGCCCGCGCCACCTCGTCCGCCGGGATCACGTCCGGGTTGCCCAACAGGAGGGCGTGGTGCACCGTGCGCGCCACGTCCTCGACCATGACCGCGGCCTTGAGCGCGGCCTCGCCCGTCTTCCCGATCGTGAACACCCCGTGGTTCTTCAGCAGGATGCCCGGGGACGATCCGATGTACTTCACGATCGTCTCCCCGATCTCCTCGCCCCCGATCTTGGCGTACGGCCCGCACGGGATCGGACCGCCGAACTCGTCGGCCATCGCCGTGAGCACGATCGGAATCGGCTTCCCCACCGCCGCGAACGCGGTCGCGTAGGGCGAATGGGTGTGGACCACCCCGTTCACGTCAGCGCGGTGCCGGTAGATGTACAGGTGGGTCGGGCTGTCCACGGAGGGCGCCCTACGCCCCTCGATCACCTTGCCATCCAGGCTGAGGACTACCTGGTCTTCCGGCCTCAAGTCCTCGAACTTGACCCCCGACGGCTTGATGACCACGAACCCCGTCTTCGGGTCGCGGACGCTCACGTTCCCGGAGGTCCAGGTCACCAGTCCCTGCCGGGGCAGTTCGAGGTTCAGCCGGCAGACCTCGGCCTTGAGCGCCTTGAGGCCGGACGTCTTCCCCACCTCGGTCTACCGCCCCTTCGCGGCGAGCGCCTTGACCGCCTTCAGCCGCTTCATGACGTCGTTGTCCCCGCGGCCGAAGTAGTCGTGCAGTTGGACGTACTCGTCGAAGAGGCGCCGGTAGGCCTTGTGCTCCTTCGCCCGAGGCCGGAACACCTTGTCCTTGACGCCGCCCATCTTCTTCGCCGCATCGAAGATCGAGGCATAGCCGCCCCGGTTCGCCCCCGCGGCCACCGCTCCGAACATGGCCGAACCGACGGCCGGCGCCTGACCCGACCGCGCGATCTTGATCGGCCGGTTCGTGACGTCGGAGTAGATCTGCATCAGGAACTCGTTGCGCTCCGGAAGCCCGCCGGCCCCGTACAACTCGTCGATGGGCACCCCGTGGCTCTGGAAGTTCTCGACGATGATGTAGGTCCCGAAGGCCGTGGCCTCGATCAGCGTCCGGTAGATCTCCTCGGGCCGGGTCAGCAGGGTCATGCCCAGCATCATCCCGGTCAGGTCCACGTCCACGAGGATGGAACGGTTGCCGTTCCACCAGTCGAGCGCCACCAGCCCGCTCTCGCCCACCCGCAGTTTCGAGGCCTTCGCCACCAGGAGATCATGGATCGAGATTCCCCGCTTGCGGGCCTCCTTCTCGTAAGACTCGGGAACGCTGGTTTTCGCGAACCACGCGAAGTGGTCGCCGACGCAGGACTGGCCGGCCTCGAATCCCTGGTACCCGGGCAGGATTCCGTCCTCGACGACGCCGCACATCCCGGGCACCACCTGCTCCTTCTTCCCGAGCACCATGTGACAGATCGAGGTCCCCATGATCATGAGCAGTTTGCCCGGCTGGGTGATCCCGGCCGCCGGCACGGTCACGTGCGCGTCCACGTTCCCGACCGAGACCGCGGTGCCCGCTTTGAGCCCGGTGAGCCGGGCCGCCTCGTCCGTGATCTCGCCCGCCTTCTCGCCCAGGGGCACGATGTCCCGGGACAGCTTCTCGTCCACGAGGTTCTCGAGCATGGGATTGAGCGCCTTGAAGAACACCTTCGACGGATAGCCGTTGCGCTTGTGCCAGATCGCCTTGTAGCCGGCCGTGCACGAGTTGCGCTTTTCCTGACCGGTCATCTGCATGACGATCCAGTCGGCAGCCTCGATGAACCGGGCCGCCTCGCGGTAAACTTCAGGATCCTCGTCCGCGATCTGCATGATCTTCGGGATCATCCACTCCGACGATATCTTGCCGCCGTAGAGCTTGAGCCACGGCTCCCGGCGCTGGGCCGCGATCCGGTTCAACCGGTCCGCTTCGGGCTGGGCCGCGTGATGCTTCCAGAGCTTGATCCACGCGTGCGGCCGGTTGCGCCACTTCGGGATCATGCACAGCGGGGTGCCCGTCTCGTCTATCGGGAGCATCGTGCACGCGGTGAAGTCGGTCCCGACCCCGATCACGTCCTCGGCGGACACCTTCGCGGCCCTCAGGACCGCCGGGATCGTGCGCTTCAGGACCTCGAGGTAGTCGTTGGGATCCTGGAGCGCGAAGTCATGGTCCAGCCTGACGCTCGTGCCCGGCAAGACCCGGTCGATGACGCCGTTTGCGTACTTGTGCACCGCGCTCGCCAGCTCGCGCCCGTTGCGGACGTCCACGAGCACCGCGCGTCCCGACTCCGTTCCGTAATCGACCCCGATCGCGAACTTGGGCATGTTCGACCCTCCGTCTAGCTGGATGCGTCAAAAGCGACTATATCCTAGGAATGCCCGCCGGGCCTTGTCAATGAACCGCGCGGGCGTTTACGGGGCCGTGTCGGTCTGGATTCCCAAGGCGCGCGCTGGCTATCATCGGACCGTGCAGACTGACCCTAAGTCCCCGGTCCGGCCTGTCGTCACCGCCCTCCTTGTGGGCTGGGCCGCCTGCGTGATCGCCATCGCGGCCCCGGGCCTCCAGGCGAATCTCATGTTCGCCCTCCGCGCGTTGACCGAGACCCCGCACCTGCCCCACTGGCCAACGCTGGCCTTGAATGGCTCGATCGAGCTCGCCACCGTTGCCGTCGCGTTCGGACTCGCCGTCTGCCTCGTCTTCGCCGGCCGCCGCATCCTCCGCTGGTTCGGCCGGGGCGTCCCGGGTTCGCGGCGGGTCCGGTGGTTCGCCGCTCCCCTCCTCGGCTACGGCACCGCCTCCCTCCTGCTCCTGGGGTGGCTGTTCGTGAAGCTGTGGTTCCCGGTCGTCCTCGTCCTGTCGCTCCTGCCCCTCCTCGTCCCGGCCCGCCTTCCCGGCACCGCTGGCCCCCGCGAGGAGACACCCCAACCCGTCATCCCGCGCCTGCCGTGGTGGGTCGTGGCCGCGTTCCTGCTCTGGCTCCCGTGGCTCCTGACGCCCGAAACGCACGAGGACGCATGGACCTACCACCTCGCCTCCCCCCGGCGGTGGCTGGACCTGCACGGGCTCAGCCTCGCGCACACGGACGTGAGCATGCACTTCCCGATGACCACCGAGCTCGTCTACGCATTCCCGCTCCTGCTCGGCCTCGACGCCGTCCCAAAGTGGCTCAATGTCCTCGGCTACCTCGCGGGAGCGGGAGCACTCGTGGCCGCGCTCGCGCCGGCGGAGCCCGCGCTCCTGTGGGTCACGCTGGGCACGGCGGGCACCTCCGCGGTCTTCGCCACGGCCAAGAGCGACGGGTTCACGACGGGCGCGATCCTGGCCGCGCTCGCGGTCGGGTTGGCGCCGGGACGCCGGGGCCGGGCCCCGGCCGCTTCCGCCCGGGTCGCCGGGTTGATGGCCGGCCTGGCGCTGGCGAGCAAGAACACGTCCCTGCTGAACCTCGCCTGGATTCCGATCGCGCTCGCGTGGATGCGCGGTCCGGGCCGGGTTCGCTGGCTGGGCGTCTGGGTCGTCGGTGCCGCCATCCCCCTTCTCCCGTGGCTCGTGAAGTCGTGGCTCCTGACCGGCGATCCCGTCTACCCCGGCCCCGCCATGATCCTCGCGCTCGTCCCGACCGCCGAGCGGTCGCACTGGCTAGTGAGCTCCATCCGGGGATTCATCGGCGAGCATGCCGGCGTGGCGTGGCTCCTCCCCGGCGTCCTGCTCCTGCGAGCTCGGGAGTCCAGGCTCGCGGTCTTGCCGTTCGCCACCTACCTCGCGTGGTACGCGGCGTTCCCGACGGTCCACACCTCGCGGTTCGCGTTCCCGGCCTTCGCCGCCACCGCCTGTCTCCTCCTGAGCAGCCCGGTGCCCGCGCTGTCAGGCTGGGCCCCGCCGGCGCGCGTCGGCTTCCTGGTGCTGACCGCCCTCGCGGCGGTCAACCGGACCGCGTCATCGTTCGGGGCCGCGGGACTCGCCCCCGATCCGTTCCCGTACCTGCTCGGCGCGGAAGCCCGGACGGCCCACGTCTTCCGGGGGTTGACGGGCGTCGAAGAGGCTCGCCGGTTCCTCGTACGTGGGCGCGTGGCGGGCAACGCCGTGCTCATGGTCGCCGAGTGGCACCAACTCGGGATGCCCCAGCCGTGCTACGAAGCCGCCCCCGATCTGCGCAGGCCCCCGTTGCTTCTGTGGGAGATCGTGCGGTCCGCGACTTCGGAGGCGGACGTGTGCAAGGCGTTCCGGCGGTTGCGCGTCCGCTGGATCGTGTACAACCCCGTCCGGGCGCTCAACGCGGCGCATCTCCCGCCCCCGGTGCCCTGGACCGACTCCCAGCTCCGGCTCTGGCATTCGTTCTTCAGCCGCTGGACCGCGCTCGAGTTCTCCTCCAGCAACCTCGACTTCCGCCACGGCGCCCTCTACGTCTACCGGCTCCGGGCGGCGGCCGCGCCGCGTCCCGCCGTTCCCCTTCATCTTCCCGGCGTCGAGACCCTCTTCGGACCGGCCCTGGCGCTCGAGTACCGTGGCGACCACGACAGTGCGTTCGCCGCGTCCCGTTCCGCCTACGGGCGAATGCCGCCCGTGATCGAGTATGCGGACACCGTCGGGCTCCTTGCCTTCCAGGCCCGCCGGTACGGAGAGGTCATGCGCTTCCTCAAGCCGTCCGTTGACCGGGACTTCGTGGACGGCGAGAACTTCTTCCTCTACGGGATGTCCGCGTACCTGACCCGCCGCTACCGCGAGGCCGCCCGCGTTCTCCCTCGCGCCGCCGTGGCGAACCCGCACCGGGCCGCCGTGTCCCTCCTCTACGCCGAAAAGTCGCATGCGGTGCTGAAGCGATAGCGGCCCTCCTGATCCCGATCCGATGAAGGCCGAGCGCACCGCGCCGCTTTGACGACCACCGGGCTCACGCTCCCGAGGCCGGCTTCTCCACTTTCGTCAGGAGAATCCAGATCGACGCCGCGGCCGCTAGAAGGGACGGCCAGGGCAGCAATGAGAGCACCGCCCCGACGACGAAGACTGCGGCCTGAACCCACGCGTAGCTCAGGATCAGCCAGCGGATGAGGCCCATCTTCTTCTGTCCGGCCCAGTTCGCCGCAAAAGCCAGGACCAGGGCGTAGATCGCGGCGCCCGCAATCGCAACAAGAGAAACGGCGGTCCATTCAAACCAGTTGCCTGCGTTGACTGCATTGGGTCCGGAGGCCGCGAACACGGTACCGCTCCTCATCTCATCCCCCCGTTCCCCTGCATCCCGAAGCCAGCGCAAGACGACGGCGGAATATCGGACCTCACTTGCGGCTCGCTTGACGGACAGCTCTACCGGGCCTGCTTCGCGATCTTCTTCGCCAGGTCCTTGACGCCGGCTTCGATATCCTCGACCTGGCGGCCCTTCGCCGAGTCCGCGAAGAGCACGCTGCCGTTCTCGACGCTGACCAGCCGCAGGTTGACGAAGTACTTGTCCATCAGCTTGCCGAAACTGCCCACTACCATCGCCTGAACGTTCAGCAGCTTCCCGATCTTGACCGCGCACTCCTCGGACGTACAGCCGGTCTGCTGGAAGGCCTGTTCGGCCAGGATCTTGTCCATGTTGGACTTCTCGATGACGCGGACCCCGTCCTTGACCAGCTCGCTGCGCAGCATGTCCGCGATCACGGCGGCGTCGCTCGCGGAGACGCCCTGTGCCGTCAGCTCCGCCACCGCGAAGTTGGAGGCCACGGGTTTCCTGGCCGCGGGAGGCGGTGCTGCAACAGGCCCGGTTCCGGCCGCAGCCGGGGATGCCCGACGCGCGCCGAAAGCGTAGCCGACGCTCACCCGGTTCGACATCCCGATCTCGTGGGTCGAGAAGGCGTAGTCCAGCGCGAAGGCACCCAGGATCGCCGTGAATCCCGCGGTGAGCGGCACCTTGCCGTCCGCGGACTTCGCGCCCACCCGGAGGGCGAGCGACTCGAAGGGCCGCCATTCGACGCCCCCGCCCATCGACGAAGCGAAGTACCGGGGAGAAACGAACTCGGCAACCACGGCGACTCGGGGGCCGGAGAAGAGATACGCCGCTCCCACTCTGAACTCGGAAGGCAGGACCGCTTCGACGTCCCCGGACTCCTCCAGCGGGCCGATTCCCATGTTGCGCAGCGACGCGCCCACCGAAACATCGCCGCTCCGGGCGACGACCCCGGGCTCGATCGCGAAACCCGAGGTCGATCGCTTCGCGAGCGTCTCCGAGACCAGCTTCACCGTGAGCCCGGCCCGGAGCCACTTCCACCGCACCGCGCCGACCGCACCCGCCGAGACCACGGAGTGGGAGATATCGGCGCCCTCGGCTCCCGTGGAGTCTACCTCCGGGGCGCTCATGGCCGCGTAGGAAACGAGGGCGCCCGCCGAAAAGGTGTCCCCGAAGCCCCGCGCGACCCCGAGCCCGCCCGTCATCTGCCCGGCCGGCATCGCCCCCCCCGAGATCGCGACCTCGCCCAATCCGTCCCGGTCCGCCAGCAGGGCGGGGTTGCACCAGGCACGCAGGACGTCGGCACCCCCCGGCGCCGCATCCCCCATGCCCATCTGCCGGACGCTCAAGGGGAGCGAGACGAAGGCCGCGGCAGCCCTGGCATCCGCCCGGGCACCGCCGGCGATCCCGCTGACGGCAACAGCCGCGGCCAGTGCACGGAGAACGGTCCGGGCCACCGGCCTATCTCCTCATCACGACGAAGAAAGGCTTCGTGGACTTCACCCCTCCGCCGGAAGCCACGGCGTAGTACGACCCGGGGCCGGGACGGCGTCCCCCGACCCCGTCCTTCGGGTAGTCGGCCTGCCCGGCGCCGGACGAGTCGAGCTGGACGCTGAGGGTTCCCATAAGCCGCTGGGCCGACGAGTAGATCCTGACCTCGGCCGTTCCGCCCGGGTCACCCCGGAGGTGGAACGTCACCTTGGCGCCGGCGGCGGACAGGTCCATGACGTTGGGCGCGACCTTCATCTTGCCCGGCTCGACGGTGACCGCCGTCCCACCTCCGGAATCCGTCGTTCCGGTCGAGCCCCCACCCCCAGGCGTGTACGTCTCCATGTGGTACTTGACGATCCGGACCTCGTCGCAACATCCGACGTGCGACTGGCCGGCCACGACCAAGTCACCGAACGGATCGAGAACCACCGCGTTCCCGTAGTCGGTACCGCCGCCGTTGTACGTCACGGTCCAGACGATATTCCTGAACCGGTCATACTTGATGGTCAGCCAGTCGGGCCCGCCCGTCGCCGCATTCGTGATCATCCCCGTCACGTACCTGTTTCCGAGGTCGTCCGCAGCCACGCCGCGCGCGGAGTCGAACCCACCGGCGTCGTAGTAAACGAGCCCGCCCATCCCGAAAGCCGGGGGCGTCGCCTCCACGATGAAGTAGTCGTTGTTGGCGGTGACAGCGGCCTGCCCCGCGATGAAGACGGTGCCGGAGGCGTTCACGGCGATCCCTCCCGGATAGATACCCGATCCGCTCACCACCGTGATGCTCATCGAGACGACCTCGTTCCCCGCCGCGTCCATCGTCAGGAGCCATGGATCCTCGTAGGTTCCAATACCGCGGCAATATCCCGCCACGTGCACGTAGCCGGAGGAGTCCGCGACGACGCAGTCCGCCCGGTTGTACTGCCAGTGCTTGCCGAACGTCCTGCTCCACATGAGCGTCCCGTCTTGCGCGTATTTCAGCGTGAGCCAGACGTCGACGTTGCCCCCCGTCCCCGTCTGCGTGTAGCCGGTCACGTAGACGCTGCCGGAGGGATCCACGGCGACCCCGTAGGCCTGCTCGTGCGTCCCCCCGTTGAACGACCTGGTCCACAGCTCCCGGCCCTCGCCGTCGTACTTGACGAGCAGCATGTCGTAGTTGGCGCCGTTGTGCGACCAGCCACTCGCATACACACTGCCCGAGAGGTCCACGGCCACGCCCTGACCGTAGGCCCGCTTGCCGCCGTCGAAGGTCCTGCTCCACAGGACGTTCCCGTTCCGGTCCCACTTCATTGCGAGGAGATCCTCTTCCAGGGCGACCGAGAACTTCATCCCCGCCGTGTAGAGGCTCCCCGACGCGTCGCACGCGACCGCGAACGGAGCTTCCGAGGCGCTATTGCCCTCGTCGAAGCCCTTGCTCCAGACCTCCACCGCCCGCTCCGCCGCAAGAGACACACCGCTGAGAAGCAGTCCCGCCGCGAGTAGGAAGGTAGCTATACCGGCCCGAACAGTCCCTTTGCCCCCCAATCGGCCATGAAACATGGCTCCGATGCTATCACATTCAGGACATCCCTACCTACGGATGAAGACCATCAGGCTCCCCAACTTCTTGGCCATCCGGTAGTTCCGTTGGATGTACGCCCACCCATCCGGGTGCTCCACGGCGTAAGGAATGTCGATACCTTCCAGTGTCACCAGCGCCACGCGAGGACGCTCGGTCTTCAGCACATTAAGAATCTCTTCCCGATCCCGAGCCGTTGGAGCCAGCTGGACGAGTGGATACGGCGGCATCCCGACCCTGTGGGGTGTCCAGGGCTGTCAGCCAGTGAAGTCCGCTATCCGCAACCGCTATGAATGCCTGCCGAGGGAAGGATTTGAACCTTCACGAGGGTAACCCCCGGGGGATTTTGAGTCCCCTGCGTCTGCCGTTCCGCCACCCCGGCTCTCCTTGATTCTATTCGATTCCCGTCCTACCCGCCTGCGACGAAGCCTCAAGTCGCGACC
>Ga0315294_10003870_pt1 | contig 16320 bp, 7 predicted proteins | sample YL17G13_40_MG_FD_203626 | JGI IMG/M metagenome (GOLD analysis project Ga0315294, IMG submission 203626) | Sediment microbial communities from Yellowstone Lake, YNP, Wyoming, USA - YL17G13_40 | ecosystem: Environmental > Aquatic > Freshwater > Lake > Sediment | place: USA: Wyoming | collected... | reverse complement strand
GATGAGTGGCTGACGGCGACGGCAATCAGCGGAGTGGCTGACCAGCAGAACAATCAGCTCTTTCCACGCCCCACGACCTACTTCCTGGCGTGGGATGATGAACACATCTATCTGGCCTGCCGCACGTGGGTGATGCCCGGCTACAAGCCGCGCGTGGGCGGGCGGGAGGAGCTTTCGGCAGGCGTCGGCGACGATGGATTGGAGCTTCACTTCCAGCCGCTCGGAAAGAACGTGCCCCCGGGGCGCACGGACAGCTCTTACAAGTTCTTCGTTAACTGCCTGGGGTACATCGGGGAGCCCGTCCGGGTGTCAGTGGGGCAACTGTTCAAGAACTGGATGCCGCACTTTGTGGCCAGGGCGCGCGTCACGGAGCCAGGGAGCGCCCCCAAGGGCGGGCGCTGGTGGGAGTGCGAGATGTCGGCCTCGACGGCTGACCTCGAGCTGGCCGGGCCTAACCGCGCTGGCGACCAGTGGCGCATGATGCTGGGCTTCAACCACATGCCCATCTGGGTGCAGGCGAGGATCCCGAACAACACCGGCTACTTCGACCCCAGCGGCTACTGTCTGGGCACGCTCGTTGAGAACACGCCCGCCGTGCAGGTGCTGATGGAGAGCCTGCCAGGGCCGTGCGACGGCACCGCCGCCGTGACGTTCAGGGCGTTCAATCCTACGAATCAGCCGGTCGAACTGAAGCTCCTCGCCCAGTACAGCGGGGCGAGCGCCGACATCCTGAAAGAAGAGCCGACGCTCAAGGTGGAGGCGGGTAAGTCCGCCGAGTTCAGCCTCAACCGCGCCCTGCCTCCTGAGGTCAAAGGCGGGCGAATCTTCTACAGCGTCGAATCCGCCGGCAAGCTGCTCTTCCGCTACTTCACTTACTTTCAGGTGGGCTACCCCGAGTACCTCATGGCGCACACGCCGCCCAAGGAGACGTTCCCTCTGGACGCAGGCTTCAACCCCGTGCGCCTCAACGTCATGATTCAGGGCGATGCATACTACCTGGACAACCCGGATGCGGCGCTCTCCCTGGACTACCGTATCGCCAGGGAGGGCGAGTCGAAGCCTGTTGCCGAAGGCTCCATTGACCACCCCACGACATACTACTTCCGCAGACTCGTGCGCCTGCCGCCCGCAAAGAGCGGAACGTACAAGCTGGTGGCGACGCTCAAGACGAAGGACGGCAAGACGCTCGGCCCCGAGAGCCGGACCTTCGAGAAGCTCGATGAGGCGACGAGCTTTGCTGAATGGTGGGATACAAAGCTCGGCAGCGTCGAGCGTGTCATCCCGCCATTTGAGCCGATGGCGGTGAAGGGCGCCGCCGTGACGATGTGGGGCCGCAGCTACGAGCTTGGCGCTCTGGGCCTGCCTGCCCGCGTTGTCTCCCAGGGTGAATCGGTGCTCGCCTCGCCCGCGCGGGTGGTCGTTGTGGTCGGGGGCAAGGAGACCCCGCTCGGCCTGAAGACTGCGCCCAAGCTGACGGAAAGCAAGCCGTGGCGCGTGGCCTATGAGGGGAAGGCGGAGGCGGGCGGCGTGCGCTTCAGCGCCAAAGGCACGGTGGAGCAGGATGGGCTTGTCTACGTCGAGCTGACCTATGCGCCCGCTGCCAGGCAAGGGGTCACACTCGATGCGCTCCGTCTGGAATTCCCGATTGCGGATGCGCAGGCCGACTGCCTGCTGTGCATCGGCCCGGGTGGCAACTACTCCTCGCGCGCCACAATGGTGCTCCCGCGCGACAAGCAGGGGCAGCTCTGGTCCACACTGGAGACGGGCCGGCTCGGAAGCGGGATGACGGTCGGCTCGTTCTACCCGTGTGTGTGGGTGGGCAGCGAGAGGCGCGGCCTGCTCTGGTGGGGAGACAGCGACAGGGGCTGGGCGCCCGACAACGACGTTCCGGCTCACGAGGTGCTCCGCAAGGGCAACGAGGTCATCATCCGCAACAACATCATCGGCAAACCGCTGAAGCTCGACGCGCCGCGAACCATCACGTTCGGCTACATGGCGTCGCCTTTCAGGCCGCTGGTGAAGAACTGGCGCACGGCTATCATGTCAACCGACGGCACCTTCAGCGGCGGCGAGAGCTGGGGATACAAGTGGCGAAAAGACCCGAAGACAGGCAAGCCGTTCGAAGGGTGGAACCTGCTCACGCCACCGTCAGCCGACCCCGCCGAATGGTCGCAGATATGGGCCGAGTACAAGAAGAAGGCCGATGACAAGGTGAAGGCCGAGCAGCCATTCGACCCGTGCGGGGCAAGGAACTGGATGTTCGTCCACACGTCCATCCCGCTCGTGGGCTACGGGTGGAAATCGCCCGACGACCGCGTCGTGGGCTACTTCGCCCCCGAGTGGGGCGATGGCGAGTGCTACACGAAATCCAATCAGGACTATTATCTCCACCTCGCTGACAGGGCCTTCCGCGAGGGAGGGCTGAGGACGATCTACTGGGACATCTTCTTCCCGACCCAGCACGGGACGATTCAGAACGACGTGGCGTATGAGCTGCCGGACGGTCGCATCCAGCACGGCTACGCAGGCTTCAACACGCGCCGGTTCCTGATGCGCATGTACTCACTCATGGGGGACCGTGGGCTGACGCCCGGCTCGCAGGTGGCGCACGCCACCAACGCCTACCTGCTCGTGGCATGCCCGTGGGTGGACGCCATCCTGGACGGCGAGTACCACAAGCTCACGGACGAGTCCACGATGGACTGGGTTCAGGGGTATTCCATCGAGCGGATGCGCTCCATGTCGTGCCCGCACAACTTCGGCACGGTCATAAGCTGGATGACCCACATTCAAATCGGCGACAAGGAAAGGCACGCGAGAGTCCGTCGCGGGTTCAACGACTATATCCGCCTGTACGATACGTGGCGCGGGGCCGAGCACTACATGCCGCAGCAGGTCCTGGACTGGGGCATCTTAAGCGCCGACTACGTCCCCTTCTGGCGGAACCAGTTCGTGCAGTGCGACGACAAGGACATCCTGGTCTCGATGTGGCGTCAGCCCGACCGCGTCATGCTCGTCGTCTTCAACTACAACGGCAAGCAGGGCAAGGACGCGAGGCTCAAGGTGGACCTCGACGCGCTTGGTCTTGCGCCCAGGCTGCCGTGGCAAGAGTTCGTGCGGGTGAGCGACCTCGTCAAGGGCGACGCCGAGCCGTCCTCGCGCCTGGACTTCTACGGCAAGACTGTGGAGGTCCCGGCGCTGGCGCCGCACACCGGGCGCATCATCTCGATCCGTCGTTACTAGGCCTGCCGGGGATTGACCCACACCCTGCGCCGACAATACAATGGGGTGTGTCGCCGCAGGCCCGTCCCGGCGGTTGCTGCGCGTGGTCATATTCCTATCTCCTCACATCCGGAGGCCGTCAGAATGTTGAAGAGAGCCTTCACGCTCATCGAGTTGCTCGTGGTCATAGCCATCATCGCCATCCTGGCCGCGCTGCTCATGCCGGCGCTCGAGCAGGCCAGGGAGAACGCCCGGCGCGCGCTCTGCAAGTCCAACCAGAGACAGATCTACATAGCAGGGACGATGTACGCGAACGACTTCGCCGATTTCCTCCCCGGCGGCGGTTACGACTGGTACCGCAACATGATTGGCGAGTGCAACCGCGGCAACGTCTTCTATTTCATGAGCGTATACCTCAGGGTCCCACTCGTCGGCGATCCTGTCCCCTCCACCATTGTGTCCGGCACCTCATACAGAATCGCCGTCCACGGCGGCCCTCTCTACTGCCCGAGCAACCAGGGGAACCGGCCTGACTCGAACGTGTACGCCAGTTCCGAGTGGAACATTGATATGCACATGAGGGGCTTCGGGACCATTGACGGGCAGGACTGGTGGCTGCCCTTCGGCTATCCCCGCTGGGCCCTGTTCAGGAGCCGGAGCGATTACCCGATAGTGCTCATCCAGGACATGATATTCACGGGGCCTGCCTCGAGCTTTCCGGGCTACTACGAGAAATACACGAACCATTTTGACGGTGCGGCACAGGGCGGGAACGTGACATATCACGACGGCTCCATTGCGTGGCTTGACTTGCCGGATTGGGCCAGCGAAGAGCCGAATGCTGCATGCGCCATGCCCAAGACGGGCTGGGCGATAAGGTTCGGCTATCATAAGGCTGCGCTTAGCGTGAACCCGCCGACCGTTCGCATGCGCTATCCGCCGAACTTCAGCTACTGGCATACGAACCAGATTGACATCTTTGGCTACGTGCCGAGCGCCATCACTCCTGTTCCGTGATGCGCCTGCATGCTGCCGGACTTGGGGAGCGCAGGGCGCAGTCCACGGTCGTTGAGCAGGGCCGCCGTTCTCAGCGCTTCTCGAACTTCCACCTGCCCCATAGCTGCGGTGTGAGCATCGCCTCGCCGGGGATGTCGCTTGTCAACGATGTCGCCTTGTTGTGCCAGTAGGAGCGCCGGATGGTCATGCCGTGACTGCCGACCAGTATGCCCACGTCGGCGCGAATGACGAGTCCCTGCGCAGGCTCCAGGCCCAGCAGCTTCAGCGGCACGCTCACCTCGTAGTTGCCTCCCTTGCCTGCCAGGGCCACCTGGTCGCTCACGTCCTGCACCTCGTCCATCGAGATGCTGCGCCAGGGGGAGCTGAACTTCACAGGCTCCTTTGCGCCCGGCGCCACCGGGCGGTAGAGCATCGCCATCGGCTTCCCCTTCACCATGGTGACGAGCAGGCGCACGTCTCCGCGCGCAGGCTCTTTGCGGGCCGGGTCGGCGTTGGAGTCGGCGCCTATCATCAGGTCAATCGCGCCGCCTGTCTTGAACAGCGTGTGCGGCGTCTCGCCGGTGTTGTCGAGCAGGTTCTGGTGCTGGGTCCGCAGCGCGACCGTCAGGCGGTCCGCTGCCACGGCCACGGCCGCCGAGCTCTTTTCGTCAACGTCCACCCATGCTGCGGCATCCCACCCCGCGAGGTCGCCGTCCACCTCCAGCGCCTTTTCGAGGATGGGCACGGGGAGGGTGTTGCGGCCCTGTCTCTCGATGCGTGCGGCGTCGCGCTGGATGAAGTATGCGTTGCACTCCGCCGCCATTTGAGCGGTCACTTCGAGCGGCGCAGCCGGGATGCGGCGGATGGTCCCCAGCCCGTCCACGCGCACGATGCTCGCGTGGTTGTGGCCTGCCACCAGATAGATGTTGCCGTCGGCGGTCTGGTTCAGGGTGGGCCAGAAGTGCTCCTCGCCAAAGCTCACGTCGCTGAGTTTCATCCATCTTTCCTGCCGCGGCATCGCCCAGGGAGGAGCGGTGCGGCTGTCCTTGCCGAGCGTGGCCACGAACAGGCCGTCGGTCGTCATGAGGGAGACGGTCCCGAAGTTGCCGTTGGTGCCCCATATCTCGCCGGCGTCCGAGCCTCGCGGCGTGACGGGCTGGCCCACGATGCGCGTGGTGCCGATCATCTCGCCCGGCCTGCTGGGCAGGGGCGCCTCGTGGGAGCCGTGCAGGCTCGGCCATTGGCTAGGATAGGTCCAGAGGAGTTCGCCGCCCTGGTAGCCGCGCATGGGGCCGCCGGTGACGACCAGCCAGCCGTCGCGCGCGAGGAAGGTCTCCGCGCCGCCGCTGGTCCAGTGAAGCGGCACGGCCTCCACCAGTTTCTTCGCCTCGATCAGGTCATACACCGGCGCGCCTTTGTCGGTGAAGCTCCTGGGTTTGAGCACCTTGCTGTAGGAGGTGACGAGCGTGAGGTCCGGACAGACGTAGATGCTGCCGATGTGCTCCTTGGCGAACGTGACCTCTTCCGGCTGCACCTGCGCGTCGCCGTTGAGGTCGGACCATGCGAACGCGACGGGGCTTTCCCACACGCTCTTCGTCGGGCTTGCGCCCTCGGGCAGCCGCGGCTTGAAGGCATCGCCCTTGAGCAGGTCCCAGTAGTTGGCCTGTCCTACGGCCGCCACGGGCACGGCGAGGCCGTCGCGCATCACCCACAGGCCGAGCAGGCCGGTCCCGTTGGTGGGGTTGGAGTTGAAGGCGTTGGTCATGTACTGGCGGCCGTTGCAGTAGATGGGCGTCTGCGGGCCGGCATCGGGCAGGGCGAGGTCGCCCTGGCCCGGCAGGTAGATGATGCGCGAAAGCTCGCTTGTGCCTTTCTCCCAGTCGAGCCGGAACTCCATGCCGTGCGCGCAGCCATCCTGCGCGTAGTAGAAGCGCGTCCTGTCGTGGGGATCAATGTTGCCGCCGCCGCCGTACTGCGACGGCCCGTAGAGGGCTTTCACGAACTTGCCGTCCAGCGTCCACAGGCTCACGCGCTTGGGGGTGATGTCGCTCTCGGCCACCCACAGGCGGCCGTCGCTCGTGATGGCGAGGCCGTTGGGGGTGCGCATCTTCTCGGGGTCGTAGGGGCCGGCGGCTGGCGCACCTGCCTTGCCGATTGCGCGCACGGGCTTGCCGTCGGGGGAGAACACCTTCACCTGATGGCTCGCGCCCCAGTCGCTCACGTAGATGTTGCCCTGCCCGTCGAGCGCCAGGCGCTGCGGGTCATCAAGCCCGTCGGGTACGAGCACGTCGGGCTTCGGCGGCGGCGTTCCCCCGGCCGGTTGGAGCGGGGCGTACCGCAGCAGGCGCTTGCCGGACAGCGCGAGCAATCGCCCCGCGCCGTCAAACGCCAGGCCCCGGCCGTCCTCCAGCGGCATGGTCGCCAGCAGCTTGCCTTCCTTTGCATCCACCAGCAGCGCCTGTCCGACCTTCGGCAGCGACGCCGCAACCAGGCCGTTGCGCGCTGCCAGCCCGCCGAGCGCCGCCTGCTCCTTCTTCCCGAACTTGTGCATGTAGACCCGTTTGGCCTGCGGGCTGAGGGACCAGATGTCCACATGGTCCTCCCACGCAACGCCGAGGAAGATGATGGAGGCGGGCGCGGGGCTGTCGCCTGCATCGCGCGCCAGGCACTGCGCGCCGCACCAGCCGCCTCCCATGCCAAGGGTTCTGCGCCCGCTGAGCTTTCGCCCCTCCAGGTCCGTCCACACCAGGCCGTCGCCCGATTCGGCAACGAAGCTCGCAATGAGCACCTGCGGCGCATCGCCGGGGAGGAAGAGCACGTCGGTGGGCGGCGAGTGGTCGGCCAGCCACTGGCCCTTGCCGTCTGCTGTGCGCCAGGGCGGGTGTCCCGCGTTGTAGACCGTGAACTCGTAGATGAGGTCAACCTGGTCGCGCTTCAGCCCGCGCACCTGGTACTTCCCGGGCGGCACGAGTCGGCCCTGGATGTCATAGATGCCGTGGTAGCGGAAACCTACGCCCGTCTCGTCCAGGCCGTCCCACCAGAGCGTGTGCTCGCCCGCGTCGAAGCGGGTCTCGCTCACCAGGTTCCGCACGCGCCGCCCCTGTTCGTCCTCGATGACCAGGCTCACGAAGGAGGGCTTGTCCAGGGAGAAGCGGACGGGGATTGGAGGGCGAGGCTCTTCGGCGGCCGCAGGCAAGGCGGTTTCGACTGCCGCGTCGCCCAGCGGGTCGAGGGCCAGCAGTTCGCCGAGCCACACCCGGCGGCCGTTCAGGGTCTTGCCGCCCTCGGGCGGGCCGGCCACGTGCGGGTGCCCGTTCACGTCGGGCTTGATAATGCGCAGCCGCACGGCGCGCGTCGTGACTGCCTGTCCGAAGTCGAACCAGTTCACTCCGAGCGAGCGCGGGTACTGATGGTGGCAGGAGAACGTGCCGAGGTCGCGCCATTTGTCGGCCTCCGCCTCGCGCGGGTGGACGTCCGCCGGGCCGGCATAGCCTTCCGCCTGCGCCTGGCCGAACCCGGCCCAGATGCCGCACAGCCCGCGAAGCGTGACCGGGCGCGGCCACACGAGCATTATCCACTCGGGGCGCTCCGGGGAGACCACTTCCTTTGCGCCGCCGTTGCCGTTGTCCCACACGTCCCACCAGCCCTCCGTGCGGCCGTTTGCGAGGCGCTCGGTTTTCTCGGGGCTTGCGCTCGCGATGACGGCGGCGCGAGGCGCGACGTTCGCGAATCGGTCCGCCAGCACGTACACGCCGCCCAGCCATCCGTAGTGGCGCTCGAGGTTCGGGCCTGTGGTCACCGTGAAGCGCATGGCGCGGCTCTGTGTGCCCGGCGGCAGAACCCACACCGATATCTCGTCCCTTCTCAGGCGTGCGGCCGGTAGCCAGTCATCCTCCGCGTCCAGTCGGCCGGGGTACTGCGCGCCGGGCTTCAGCACGCTCAGCTCTACGTCGCCGACCGTGAAGATTGTGCCCATCGGGATTGGTTTCTTGAAGCCGATGCGCAGGTGGCGCGCGCCCGGCCTGTCCGACATGCCGAACGTCACCCCTGAGTGGCCCGGCGCAGAATCGCGCGTCCACACGACCCACGAAGGCGTCTTGTCGCTGGAGTGGAACTCCACGTCCCTGCGTTCCTGCCCGTCCACCCATTGAGCGCTCGCCTCGGGGTCAATGTCGTCGCGGGCGACGGGCGTCTCGAACGCAAGGCAGGGCGTCGCGAGCGCCATCAGCATGGCAGCGGACACGGCTGTGGCGACACAATTCATGGCATGCAGCGTTCTGCGAAACATGATGACCTTCCTGTCTCCAGCCCCCCGTGTGTAACTTGCTTTTACCATCTTCCGCGCCGACCGTCCAGCGAGGCGGCGATTCCCTTTGACATCGGGCGGTGTGCGGCTATCATGCTGTGGCTTCGTCCGGCCCGGCGGCCGTCTGAACGCCCGGGTTCTCACGGTTGTGTGTGAACCTTCTGCCGTCTCGTGCTTTCAGCAGCCTGTGGAGTTTGCATGGGAGCGGTCTCCGACCTGCAAGAGCAGAGAGTGGGGCACGGTGCGTTCACGTGGCGCAGCGTCCTGCTCGGCGTGCTCATGTGCTTCATAGTCGGAATCGCCGACCCCTGGTGGACCTTCTACCTGCACAGTTCCACGCTGTTCCTGGACTACAGCGTCGGCGGCGTCATGTTCTTCCTGTTCGTGCTCGTCCTGCTCATCAACGGCACCCTGGCCCTTGCCGGCAAGCTCATGAAGTGGGAGGGATGGAGCAGGATCGCGCTCAGCTCCGGAGAGCTCGTGGTCGTCGCCGCCATGATGCTCGTGGCCGGCGGCATCACCTCCATGGGCCTCACCGGCTACCTGATACCGAACATGACGTCGCCTTACTGCCTGGCCGACGACCAGAACAAGTGGGAGCAGAACCTCTGGCCTTACCTGCCGACGTGGGCTTCGCCTCTCGACAAGGGGGGCGGCACGCAGACCATCATGCTCTACTACAAGGGCATGGGGAACCCCAAGCCGCTGCTGAAAGGCTCTTGGTGGTCCCCGGCGGTCTGGGTTGACGCCGCGAAGGGGTTCGTCCAGGTGACCAAGGCCATGCCCTGGAAGCCGTGGCTGAGGCCGCTGGCGCTCTGGGGCATCTTCCTGATGGCCCTCTACGCGTGCATGATTTCGATCATGGCCATCGTGCGCAAGCAGTGGGTGGACTACGAGCGGCTCACCTATCCCATCGCGCAGGTGCCCCAGGAGCTGTGCGCCACGGCAGCCGCGCCGTGGGACTCCGGGTCGCTCTTCCGCAGCATATGGTTCTGGCTCGGCTTCGCTGTGCCGTTCATCTTCGGCTCAATAAACGCTCTGCTGATCGTATACCACAAGAGGCCGATCCCCCAGGCCACCGGCATCCCCGAGCTGGGGCCGATTCAGCTTCCCATCCGGCTCAGCTTCGCGGTGCTCGGCTTCACCTTCCTGATTCCCAATCGGGTGGCCTTCAGCCTGTGGTTCCTGAACCTGTGCTCTTTCGCGTTCCGCTCGGTGATAAAGGAGTACGACTGGGAGATGCGGGAGTACCTGGGCCTGTACGGGGCTTCCGAGTACCCCATCATGGCGCACCAGGGCATGGGCGCGATGCTCGTGCTGGTGCTGGCAAGCCTGTACTTCTCCCGCGAGCACCTCAAGAAGGTCGTGCAGTGCGCCCTCGGCGTGGGGGCGAGAGGTTACGACGAGAACGAGCCGTCCTCATACCGTCTGGCGCTTCTGGCGCTGGTCGTGAGCACGGTCGTGATGGTGATATGGCTGACGATATCGGGGCTGCCGGTAATGTACTCGTTCATCTTCGTCGCGGTCTCGATGCTGATTTTCTATGGGCTGACGCGAGTGGTGACCCAGTGCGGCGTGTCGGTGACGATTGCGCCGATGATAGCGCCCAGCTTCATGGTCAGCACCTTCGGCGGGCGCGCGCTTCAGCAGACCGGCGTGGTGACGCTCACCGAGGGGTGGACGTGGATGAGCGACATTCGCACCTCCGTGATGGGCTCTGCCGCGCACGGCATGTATCTGTCGCGCAAGAAGGGCGGGGGGATGTTCTGGCTGATGCTGCTGGCCGCGCTGGTCGGGCTTGTCGTGTCGTGCTTCTTCACCATCTGGCTGGGCTATCGCTACGGCGCGGCCAACCTCCACGGCTGGTTCTTCGTGGCCGGGCCGCCATACACCTTCAAGTGGGGGCTCAAGCACATGATGGACCCGCAGCCGCCGGTCGGCGCCGGGTTCATGTGGACCGCCATCGGCGCCGGCATAATGGGGCTGCTCGTGCTCGCGCAGCGCAGTCTGTTCTGGTGGCCCGTCCATCCCGTGGGGTTCATCATCTGCTCGGTGACGTGGACTGACCAGCTCTGGGCCAGCATCTTCCTGGCGTGGATTGTGAAGCTGGTGATAGCGAAGATCGGCGGCAACAGGCTGCTCAGGACGGCGCGTCTGTTTTTCCTGGGCATGGTCCTCGGGCAGTTCACCGTGGCCGGTGTGTGGGCCATGTACGACGTGTTCGCCAACTTCACCGACCACAGCATATTCTGGATATAGCTGTGCGCGCTGAGGCCGCATGAACCCTCTCGCTTCACCTGTCGCTCCCTCTTTTGACAGCACTATCTTCCGTCAGTACAATCAACAGTCGGGGTGGCGGGAGAGAACCTCAAGACCGCAAGGCGCAGCAACAATTGTCCGGAATTGAGAAAATACGCCAGAGGATTCGTGACCGCGACTACTACGTTTCGTCCCATGCTGACGAAGAGATGGTCGAGGACCGTTTTGAACGCCAGGATGTCGAGAACGCGATTCTTCGCGGCGTGGTTGACAAGAAGCTCACGCGGGACCCCAGAGGGGCTCGCTACCGAATAGCAGGGCCGGCCAATGATGGAAGAACCATGCATGTGATATGCAGGTTCTGCCAGGCCGGGAGTCTGGTGATAATCACTGTCTATGAAAGAGGGCGACGCCGATGAAATGCGAATTCTGCGGCTCTGACACTGTCCGACGCAAGGTGCGTAAGCAGCACTGGCACAAGGGGAAACTCTTCATCGTGGAAAGCGTGCAGGCAGAAGTGTGTCCCGAATGCGGCGAGAGATATTTTCACGCTTCCGTCTTGGATAGGATTGACGAGATGGTAGCTGGAAAACACAAGGTGAAAGAAGTGATCTCCGTGGAGATCATCAAGGCATAGGCTATCGGCCCGCTATCCCCAGCCCCTGAATCCTAGCCCCCAAATCCCGGCTGTGCCTGCAGCGTCTCGATGAAGGCCAGCATGTTCTCCAGCGGCACGTCGCCCTCCACCGAGTGCGCGGGGGCGAAGATGTAGCCGCCGTTGCGACCGGCCTCGATCAATTTCCGCGTCGCCTCGCGCACGTCATCCGCCGTGCCGTATGCGAGCGTCTTCTGAGTGGACAGGCCGCCGAAGAACGCCAGCCGCCCCCGGTACTTCTTCATCAGTGCGAACACGTCCATCACTTCCGGCTGGAACGGGTTGAAGCAGTTCAGCCCGATGGCCACGAGGTCGTCGAACAGCTCGTCCACGTCCCCGCAGGAGTGGATAATCACGTACTTGCCCGCCTCGCGCACGCGCCCGTACTGGCGCTTGAGCTGCGGGCGGATGAACTTGTGCCACGTGGCGGGGCTCATCTGCAGGCCGCGCTGCTGCCCCCAGTCGTCCCCGAAGTAGACCGCGTCAATGTCGTACTTGAGCGCCTCTTCTATGTGCGCCAGGTTGTAGTCCGCTATCGCGCCGAGCAGCTCATGGACGAAGTCGGGGTGGTCGTGGAAGTCCATCATCAGGTTGGCCATGCCGCGCATGGTCCACGCGCGCTCGTAGAATGAGAAGTTGACGAGGAACACGCGGAATCGGTCGCCGCGCTCACGAATCGCCCGCGGGATGGGGTCGAAAAAGGCCGGGTCCTTCGGGTCTGGGAATTCGTAGCCCTTCAGCGTCGGCCCCGGCAGGCACGGCTTTGGCTGGCCGATGTCCTGGTCCACGCTTCTGTCCCAGACGACCCCGAAGATGTCGCGCAGGCAGCCGCCGCCGACGTCGGTGAAGAATCGCGGGTGCCCGCCGCCCAATCCCAGCAGATGGTTCTGGAATATCTCGTCGAGGTCGCGCCCGGCAAAGTGTTTCTCGAGCTTCGCGTGGGCTTCTTTGGTGAAGCCGAAGGACCAGGGCACGTAGGGCGGGCGTTTGTGCTCGAGGGCCAGGCGCATGACTTCCCTCTTGGTCATGGCCTCAGCCGCATCCTTTCAGCACCAGCACGAGCACCACGACAATCAGCACGGCAGCACCGGCCACGACAAACCACAGGTGCTTTCTGGAGCCGGGGGCAACCACTGCCGACGTGATCTCCGCGGACGCCGGGCCAGGAATCCCTTCCTCGGCCTCACCTGCGGCCCTGGATGTCTCCGACGGCCCGGCGGCGTGCGCGGCGGCTTGCTTCTCCTCTTCCTCCGGGCCTGCGGACAGGAACTCTTCTGCGCTCTTGACGGGCGGCGCTGCAGCCTGTTTGGCCCGCCTGACGGTGGAGGTGTCGTCCAGCAGGTCTCGCGGTGCCACGATCTCGGTAGTCTGCGCGCTGGGGCTGGGGTCGCGCATGTTGGTGAGAAGCCTCCTTCGTCCGTCCACGAACGAACCGCATCGCTTGCATATCTTGTCGCCGGGCACGAGTTCGTTGCCGCACGTGGGGCAGACGAGCGGCTGCGCGCCCGGAGGGGCTGGCACGGCGATGTGCGAGCGGCAGGCAGGGCAGGCCACCTTCCTGCCCACCCAGTCGTTCGCCACGTGCAGCCTCTGCTTGCAGTTGGGACAGCGGAACTTCACGGCAGCAACTCCCTTTCCTCAGTTGACGCCACGTGCAGGGAGGTCTTTCAGCAATGGTTAGAATAGCTGTGCCGCGGCTCTTCTGTCAAGTCGGCAATCTCGCGTGCGTAGAACCCATGTTCCTATCTCTACGCGTAGCCAACCAGAGTTTCCGCCGCATTTGCCCTTGACAGAATTCGCCAGGGGGGGGGTACACTGCTGTTCAGTACTTGACGGGGCACGTCGGCGGGCTTATCCTTTAGCTGGAGGGCATGGGCATGAGGGCATCCTACCAGGGGCGTCTGGCTGTCAGCCTTGTGGCATTTTCGCTGCTCGGCGTGCTCGTATCAGCAGTGTTCCCCGCACAGGACACAAGGCCACAGATAGCCATCGCGTGCAACCACGAGCTCTTCCTGCCGGGTGAGCGCATGGCCTTCGATGTGACTATCACGCTTCCCGAACCTGTCCAGGATATGCAGGTCAAGGGGTTCTACCCGACGCCTGAAACGGAACCCGGGCTCACGCAAACCGGTCCCCTGTCCTATTGCTACGAGGCCACCGCCGCCCTGCCTGAAGGCGCGCGCAAGCTGCGTGTCACGGTCTATGGCCGCAAGAAGCCGAACCAGCCCATAACGCCGATGGCCCACGAGGACAAACTCGTACACGTCCAGGCCGTTACGCCAGACCTCACCGATAAGCGCATCACTCTCACGCAAATCGAGGACAGCCCCGACCCGTTCAGTGCCGCCGTCAAGGGTGAGAATACGTTCCGGGCGTCCTACAACGTGCAGCTTGCCAACGCCGAAGGGCCGCGCCTCCGTCAGCTCATCACGATCCGAAACGCGCGCAACGAGATCGTCCGCGAGATTGAGACAGTCGTCGAGCTTCAGGCGGGCGCGACGAGCATTGAAGTCCTCGGGCACTGGGATGGGAAGAACGGCGCAGGACAGATGCTCCCCGACAGCCTCTATGCCTACGAGGCATCGGGCATCCTCTATTCGCACAAAGTGACTGCCGGCAACGTGGTGGAGCAGATACTTGGCATCACCTCAGCCAAGACCGGCGAGATAACGCTCGACAACACCCCACCCACAATGTCCGCCACCCAAGAACCGCCGCCAACTGGCGGCTGGAACAAGACGGACGTAGTGGTGACGTTCTCCGCACAGGACAACCTGTCCGGCGTCGCAGAGGTCACGCAGCCCGTGACGGTGAGTGAACAAGGCAAGGACATCGAGGTCAATGGCAAGGCTGTGGACAAGGCGGGCAACGAGGCGACGCTTGTCTATAAGGTGAGCATAGACAAGACCCCGCCGATAATCACCGCCTCCCAAGAACCGGCGCCAACTGGCGCCTGGAACAAGACCGATGTCATTGTGACCTTCCAGGCGGAGGATGAGCTGTCGGGTGTGGCGGAGGTGACTCCCCCTGTGACGGTCACGGAAGAGGGCGACGACATGGAAGTGCCCGGCTCTGCCACTGACCTGGCCGGCAATACGGGCTATGCAATGCATGTCGTGAGCATTGACAAGACGGCGCCGCAGATAACCGGCCTAACGCCTGCGGATGGGTCCGAGGTTGCGACCGCGACGCCGGAGATAGCGGCAACGCTCACGGACGTCCTCTCGAAGGTTGACCCTGACTCGATAGAGCTCAAGCTTGACGGTGTGGTCGTGGCGCATTCCTACGACCCGGACACGGGCGGGGTGAGCTACACGCCCGCCGAGGCGCTTGCAGACGGACAGCACACAGTGTCGGTGAAGTGCGAGGACATGGCGGACAACCCCGCGGAGGCCAGCAGCCACTTCATGGTTTCCACAACGCCGCCTCCGCCGCAGGACACCATGCCGCCGGAGACGATTGTCATCCAGACGCCCCAGCCGAACGAGGCGGGCTGGAACAACACGGACGTGACGCTGGAGTTCGAGGCGATGGACGACCTGTCGGGTGTGGCGGCGACGCACGTGCTGGTGGACGGGGAGGCAAGCGGCGCGCCGGCCCACCTTACTGACGAGGGCGGGCACAACGTCGAGTACTGGAGCGTTGACAAGGCGGGGAACATAGAGCAGCATCACGCCCTCGCGGTGAAGATAGACAAGACCCCGCCTGTGACGGAGGCGCTCGTCCAGCAGGAAGCGGGCTATGGCGGCTACTACTGGGACCGGGTGGACGTCGCCGTCGGGGCAACTGACAACCTGTCAGGGGTAGTAGAGATGCACATCGTGGTTGACGGCGAGGAGGCTGGCTCACCGATGACGCTCACCGCAGAAGGGGAGCACGTCATAAGCTACTGGAGCCTGGATAATGCGGGCAACATGGAGCCGGAGCACGAACTTCGGGTCTGGCTGCTCAAGGACGACGGCGACCTTGACGGTGACGGCGACCCGAACGGCTTCGAGCGGGAGATAGGCACTCAGGTGGACGACGCCGGGAGCGGTCTGGCACACGGCGATGATGCCCGCGTCACAGTTGAATACTCCGAGCAGCATGGGTCGGAGGGCTACGTGGGGCGTTGGATAACAGTGTCGAGCGCGGGGGGCAGCGGCCAGAGGCCGGCAGCTGAGGGCCAGGAGTTCATTGCCGTGCCGCAGCCGTTCATGACGGACCAGCACAGCATCTTGGCTGACTATGCCGTCTGGCTGGAGGGAGAAGTGTTGGGAGGGCTGACGGCGCCGATGGATAATCCCTGGGGCGAGTACGTGACGTTGGACTTGAGCGGGCTTGGAGACCCACGGTGGCAGACGGGCTATGCGATAGTCACGCAAGAGCTGCAGGAAGACGGCACATACAAGCTGGTCGTCAAGGAGTATGACGGGTATGCATGGGCCTATCTGGGGCCGTGGGGATGCCGTCAAGCTGTGAATGTGGACCGGCGACTGCCGGTCATTGCGATGGGTGAGACGCCTGCGATAGGTACGGTGCGTGGGTGGACGTGGGACGGTCGAGAGGTGACGCTTCAGCTCGGCAAGACTGAGCACGAAATATATCACTATGGGGTGGCCCTGTATCCCATCCGCACGGACATGGACATGACCATCGGGGGGTGCGTCACGTTCGGAGAGAGCAAGTCACAGGAAGCGCCCACGTGCGGGCTTGATCCTGAGGCGGGGACGGTTGTGGGCGTTACATGCGCCCTGCCTGCCGAGCCGCAAGGCTTCCAGGGCCTGAATGCCGATAGGACAGTGTCGTTGTCCTGGCCGGACGGCATGTTCGAGTGCCTCAACCCACAGGAGGGGCAAGACGCGCACACGCGAGTGGGCAAGGGATCCTTCGGGTGGTAGCT
>Ga0315294_10003867_pt1 | contig 16328 bp, 10 predicted proteins | sample YL17G13_40_MG_FD_203626 | JGI IMG/M metagenome (GOLD analysis project Ga0315294, IMG submission 203626) | Sediment microbial communities from Yellowstone Lake, YNP, Wyoming, USA - YL17G13_40 | ecosystem: Environmental > Aquatic > Freshwater > Lake > Sediment | place: USA: Wyoming | collected... | reverse complement strand
TTTTTCAAGCACGACAACCGGCGTCCCCTCCTTGCTGATTTCATAAGCCGCCGCCAGCCCTGCAAACCCTCCCCCAATCACAACTATCGGCTTTCTACTATCCAAATTCTCCGTCCATCCTTTATTTTTTCACAAACATACTTCCCGGCAGTTGCTTCACAAGCCCTTTAAGCTGAAGCGATATTAGATTTGCATTGATATTACCCGCCGACAAATCCGTCTCCGCAATTATCTGCTCTATGTGCAGAGGTTCTTTGTCTAAGCAGTCATAAATAATTCTCTCCGGCTCGGCGAGGTTCAATTGACGTGCATCGAACAGCGGCGCCTCTATTTTTTCAGATGTTTTTGTCGCTGTCATACTCACATAACCTTGCAGTTGCTCGCCGATATAGCCGAGCGCCTCCATTATATCCTCAACGGACTCTACTAACTTGGCTCCCTGCTTTATCAGTTGATGCGCCCCTCTGCTCAGCGGCGAATCGATTTTCCCCGGCACCGCCATCACTTCCCGGTTACTCTCCATCGCAGACTTTGCCGTAATCAACGCCCCCGAATTCAGACTTGCCTCGATGACAATAGTGCCAAGTGACAATCCCGCTATTATCCTGTTGCGAGGCGGAAAATTCTCCGCCAGCGGCTCATATCCCAGCGGCAGCTCGCTGATGCAGGCGCCTGACTCGCATATCTGCTCGAACAGTTTCTTGTTTTCCGGCGGAAAGATATTTGCCAGTCCGCAGCCCTGCACTGCGATTGTCCGCCCGCCCCCCGACAGCGCACCCTGATGAGCCGCTGTGTCTATCCCGCGGGCCATCCCTGAGCATACGGTAAAACCGGCTGAACCGAGCAGGTGCGCAAATCTCGATGCCTGCTCCTGTCCGTATAAACTGCATCGCCGGCTGCCCACTATCGCTATGCACAGGTTGTCGCTCGTAGCTAAGCCGCCTTTAATATAAAGGACCGGCGGCGGGTCGTAAATCCGCTTCAAAGCAGCAGGATAACGCTCATCGGCAAGGTTTATTATCCAGGCGCCGAGCTTTTCAGCCAATTCCAGCTCGGCTGTTGGGTCGAATTTACTGCGGGTTGAGGCGATACACTCTGCGGTTTTGAACCCGATGCCGTCAAGCTTTGCCATCTCGCCGGCGGATGAGCCTAACGCACCGTCTATCGTGCCGAAATGTTTCAAAAGCTTGGCGAATGTCACCGGCCCGACATTGTCGGCGTTGCTCAACCGCAGCCACTTCTCTATATCAGCAGAATTTGGCGGAGTATGCGGCATTTTAACTGCTTAAAATTAAACTAACTGGTTTGCTGATAGTTTAGCCTGCTGCAATTAGCGGTCAACGAAAAATTTTGCTGCGCCGGGATGAAAAAGGAACAAAATCTTATTACTTGTCAGAAACCTTTTGGGATAATTATGCAATTTTAAGTTCTTGACCCGCCGTCTTGTTTCGTTTTTAATAGTGTGTTTAATAAAGCACAAAATTACAAATTTTGAAAGGTGAGATGAAAAATGAAGGTAAGCAGAAAAGCACAGTCGGTGCCGCCGTCAGCGACTATTGCGGTTGATGCGCGGGCCAAAGAGTTAAAGGCGCAGGGCGTCGATATAGTCGGTTTCGGTGCGGGCGAGCCGGATTTTGATACGCCCGCCTATATTAAGGATGCCGCTATAAATGCGATGAAGTCGGGCAAGACAAAATATACCCCGACGCAGGGCATAATCGAGCTGAGAAAAGCTATCGCCGACAAACTCCTGAAAGAAAACGGCCTGAAATACGCACCCGACCAAATCATTGCCAATATCGGCGCCAAACATTCGATTTACGAAACGATGCAGGCGGTGCTTGACCCCGGTGATGAGGTGATTTTGCCGGCGCCTTACTGGGTAACTTATCCTGAGACGATAAAATTAGCAGACGCAAAGGCCAAAATCGTCCAGACCGGCAGCGAGAACAGTTATAAGATTACCCCCAAGCAGCTAAAAAAGGCCATTACCAAAAAAACCGCTATGTTTGTACTCAACTCGCCGAACAACCCCGGCGGCTTTACCTATACGCCGGACGAGCTTTCCGCTCTTGCGGATGTGCTTAAAGGAACGGATGTCATTGTCCTTTCGGATGAAATTTATGAGAAGCTGATTTACGGCGATACCAAGTTTGTCAGTTTCGCCGCATTGAGCGAAGACGCCTATAACAGAACGCTCACCGTCAACGGTTTCAGCAAGGCTTTTTCGATGACCGGCTGGCGATTAGGGTATACCGCCGGGCCAAAGGAAGTAATAAAAGCGATGGAGCAATTGCAATCCCATATGACTCAGAACCCTGTGGCCTTTGTTCAATATGCGGGTATTGCCGCTCTTGCCGACCCCCAAGGCAGCGTCGAGAAGATGAGAATCGAGTTTGAGCGTCGCGGCAAATATATGGCCGATAGGCTGAATAATATCAAGGGCGTGATATGTCCCCAACCTACGGGCGCTTTTTATTGTTTCCCGGATGTATCGAGTCACTACGGGCGGACCATCAACGGTGACAAAATCACCGGCAGTATGGATTTTGCCAAAGCGATTCTTGAGAAGGCCAACGTCGCATTGGTGCCGGGACTGCCTTTCGGCTGCGACAACAATGTCAGGCTGAGTTTCGCCACCTCGCTCGAACAAATTACCAAAGGGCTGGATAGACTGGAGAAATGGCTCAGTCAATAAACGGCCTAAAACGAAGTGCATTGTCAGGCTGGCCGATGGTTTTGGGGGCTTTGGCAATGCTTATTTTTGCCCTGCACGCCTGCACGCGTATGGTCGCTGCCGGCGACACCTGGGTTGCGCTGGCCTCCGGAAGGCACTTCATCAATCACGGCGTCAGCACCGTTGAGCCGTTCAGTGCGAATTCACACAAGCCCGGCCCGACACCCGAAGAAGTAAAAACCTGGCCCGCCTGGGCGCAGTGGATTACCGATAAGGTCGGTCTCGAAACGGTCAGATATTGGCATCCCACAGGCTGGGTCAACCAGAACTGGCTCACTCACGTCATCTTTTACTGGCTGACTATCTTATCGCCTTTTGCCGATGCCGCCTCTTTTTCGTTTAATACCCTTGTCTACTGGAAGGCTGCCATTTACATACTTGCGGTCGTTTGTGTTTACTATACAGGCGTTGTTTTGGGTGTTAACCCTGCTCTTTCAGCAGTCTTCGCCTGTTTTTCGATGTTCATAAGCCGCACGTTTCTCGACATTCGTCCTGCCGGCTTTTCAAACCTGCTGGTGGCCGTATTTTTACTTGTGCTGGTTCTGGCCACGTATCGAAACGTATTTTACATCTGGTTAATTGTCCCCCTGGCAGTTTTCTGGTGCAACGTTCACGGTGGCTACATCTATTTATTCATAATGCTTGTGCCGTTTATATTTATCCATTTCGTCACTAAATTTTTCCCAAAAAAATTTGTTTCGATAGGGCGTAAGGGCTTGCTGCACAGTATTGCCGCCGGCTTTATCGCCTTTCTGGCGGTTATAATATTTAACCCGTTCCATTTGACGAACCTTACTCACACCTTTGTCATCAGTATCAGCAGGCACGCCGAGTTATGGCGCACCGTATATGAATGGCATCCTGCCTTCGAGTGGGACAATCCTATCGGCGACGAGATACCTTTTCTGATAATGTATATTATCGCCTGGGCGGCTTTACTGATTTGGGCAGGAGCCCTGATAAAAATTTCCCGCTCTATAAGAGCTTATGCTCATAAACGCAAGGGTGATACTTCCGAAGATTATCAGCGACCTAAAATTGATTTGGCGTTAATGATTATAGCCTCCCTGACGATTTATATGGCCATTTGTTCTCGCAGGTTTATACCGATAGGGGCTGTTGCCGCCTGCCCGGTTATAGCGATACTCATCGACCAGGCCGTTCGTGCAATTTCAGCAGCTTATAATTTGCATAAACAAAATCGGCTGATGGTTTCGCCGATGCCGCAAAAGGTGCAATTATTCTTTATTATTGCTGCTTTTATTATCGTTTCAACTCTTGGCATCTGGTGGGGAATCGAATTTAAGCGTATTTATCTTGACCCCTGGCCTTTGCATCAAAAATTCAGTTCCGTTTTTATGCGTATGAGCGCCTCCTATGTCAAGCCGTTTTATGCCTGCCGGTTTATAAAAGACAACAAACTCAGCGGCAAAATGTTTAACTACTGGACCGAGGGCGGCTTTATCGCCTGGGGACAGGAACCGGACCCCAACACCGGCGAAACGCCGTTGAAGTTGTTTATGGATGGCCGAGCACAGGCCGCTTACGAGCCTAATACTTATATGACCTGGTCGGATATTATGGCCGGCGGCCCCAATGCCCAAAATGCTCTTGTAAGAGGACGTGCCTTGACCAGTGAAGATTACGTCAAAATCGGACGATGGGCGGATGCGCGCCTGAAGGCCTTTAACATCTGGGTCGTCTTGATGCCGGCGGATAAATTTAGCGACGCTCTCGTAAGAGGGCTTGAAAGAAGCCCTAATTGGACGCCGGTTTATTTCGATGACTGGCAGAAACTGTTTGTCGATATGACAACCGAACAGGGCAAAAAACTTTTTGATGGCATAATAAAGGGACAAACCATTTACCCGGACAAATCTTTTGAAAATCTTGCCAAAGCTCATATCGTGCGTTTATATGGAGAGAGTAAGGACTCGGAAAAAACAGGGTTTGAGTTTGCTGTTGAATCTTTAAGATTATGCCCTTCACAATCCGCTATGAATGAAATAATATCTTACGCAAGTTTTCCCGAACTGCATTCAGCCGTTACTGAATTTTGTAAAAATTATATAGACGACCTTGAAAAAAATAAAAATTTTTATGCTCAAAAAGACGGGCTTCTCCAGAGGGTTTGGATTGCGCAGAAAGCAGTCAATTATTTAAATGGAGTCGCTGGGGAAACCAAAGACATTAAACTTGCACAGCTTTGCCTTGCAAAATATAAAGAGTATGATAATGACCAGGATATTCTGAAGACCTGGCTAAGCTGGTAACCTTTATTTTTGCGTTTGGATGGGTCTGAAAAATGGCTTTGTCGCTGGAATATGGCAAAAACAGGGCATTGGCGGGCTGGCCTATGATTCTGGGCTGGCTCGCAATGTTAATCTTCGCTTTGCACGCCTGCACGCATATGGTCGCCGCAGGAGATACCTGGGTCGCGCTGGCCTCCGGAAGGCACTTCATCAATCACGGCGTCAGCACAGTCGAGCCTTTCAGCGCAAACTCGCACAAGCCAGGACCGACGCCGCAGGAGATAAAAACCTGGCCCGACTGGGCGCAGTGGATTACCGACAAGGTCGGCCTCGAAACTGTCAAATACTGGCATCCCACAGGCTGGGTCAACCAGAACTGGCTCACTCACGTCATTTTTTACTGGCTGACAACCCTGTCGCCTTTTGCGGACGCCGAGTCTCTCTCTTTTAACACACTTGTCTATTGGAAGGTCGCTTTATACGTCCTTTCTGTTATTTGTGTTTACTATACCGGCGTTGTTTTGGGTGTTAACCCCGCTCTTTCAGCGGTTTTCGCATCTTTTTCGATGTTTGTGGCACGTTCTTTTCTTGATATTCGCCCGCAGGGGTTCTCCAACTTTCTGGTAACCGTCTTTTTACTCGTTCTTGTCCTTGCGGCTTATCGAAACATACTTTACATCTGGCTGATTGTCCCTCTGGCGGTCTTCTGGTGCAATCTTCACGGCGGGTATGTCTATTTGTTCATAATGCTCGTTCCGTTTATATTTATCCATTTCATTACTGGTTTTTTCCCAAAAAAACTTGTTTCGGTAGGGCGTAAGGGCTTGCTGCACAGTATTGCTGTCGGCTTTGTCGCCTTCCTGGCGGTCATAATATTTAACCCCTTTCATTTGACAAACCTCACTCACACCTTCGTCATCAGTATCAGCAAGCACGCCGAGTTGTGGCGAACCGTCAATGAATGGCATCCCGCCTTCGAATGGGAAAACCCCGTCGGTGACGAAATGCCTTTTCTGGCAATGTATATTATTGCCCTGCGGGCGCTCGTAGTCTGGGTCATTGCCCTGATACTGACCGGCCGGTTGATTGTCCCTTATCTTACTAAGCGGAAAGGTAAAATTTATGGTCAATATCAATCGGGCGGCATTGATTCGTTGCCGGTTATAATTGCTGTTGCTGTAATGTTGGGACTTACCGGAGCCGAGTGGTTTTTAGTGAATTCTGCTGGCAAGGACATACCTTTGCCGGCTAACCCGATTATTTCATGGTCGCTGCTGGCAGTTTGGTGGATTTTTTGGATAGCGTTGGTGGTCTGGATTTTTCTTGTTACTCGTTTTGTTGGCCGGAATTTCTCCAAACCTAAAGTTGATATTGCCGGAGAGTTCGAGCCGCCCAGGATTGATTTGGCGTTGATGGTCATAGCTGCTCTTACAATTTATATGGCCATTCGCTCCCGCAGGTTCATACCGATAGGGGCAGTTGTGGCCTGTCCGGTTATAGCGATGCTCATCGACCAGACCGTTCGTGCGGTTTCAGCGGCATACAATTTTCGCAAACATAACCGGCTGGCTGTCCCGTCGATGCCATACAAGGTGCAAGTGTTTTTTGTTATCGCCGGTTTCGCAGTTGTTTCAACTCTTGGTATCCTGTGGGGACTTAAATTTAAGCGTATTTATCTCGACCCCTGGCCCACCGACCCCAAACTCACCTCGATTTTTATGCGAATGAGCGCATCGGATGCGAAACCTTTTTATGCCTGTCAGTTCATAAGGGAAAACAAGTTGAGCGGCAAGATGTTTAACTACTGGACCGAGGGCGGCTTTATCGCCTGGGGCCAGGACCCAGACCCAAACACCGGCGAAACGCCCCTGAAGCTGTTTATGGACGGCAGGGCCCAGGCCGCCTATGAGCCGGACGCCTATTTGACCTGGTCAAATATTATGGCAGGAGGTCCCATCGTCAAAAACGCTTCTGCAAGAGGACATAGCCTGACCGCCAAAGACTATATTGAAGTCGGCAAATGGGTAGAACAGGAATTGAAGAAACGCAATGTCTGGGTTGCCTTAATGCCGTCAGGCCAGTTCACCTCGCCTTTTGTAAGGGGGCTTGAGGTGAATAGCGACTGGAATTCCGTATTTTACGAAGATAAGCAGAAATTATTTGTCGATATGAGCAGTCCCCAGGGCAGCAGGCTTTTTCAGGGCATACTTACCGGAAAAACGGTTTTCCCGGACAAATTTTATGACAACCTGATGAAAGGCCGTATCTTGCTCCTGGCCGGCAAAGATGCTGCCGCCAGGCAAAAGGGGCTTGCGCTTCTTATCGAGGCTGTTGGACTAAACCCTTCGCAGTCCCCGATGAAAGAAATAACCGAAGCGGCAGGATTTCCTGAATTAGAACCCCTGGTCAATGATTTCTGTAAAAAGTATACGGACAACTTTATGGAAAATAAAAACTTGTATGCCGGCCAGGATGGCTTTCTCCTGAAACTCTGGAGTGCGCTGATAGCGGTCGATTACCTGCGGGGATTGGCCGAAAAACAAAAAAATCCTGAACTTGCGAAATTTTACACCGAAAAGAGGTCGGAATATTTCAAGGAACAAAAACCATTGGTCGATGAAAAAAGGTGGTGATATATGGCAGAAAATCAAATACCGGCAGACAAAACCGGTTCAACACAGCAAAACCCCGTTTCCATAAGCGTTTTTTTCCCCTGCTATAATGAGCAGGATAACGTGGCCCTCACTACCGAGCAGGCCGTCAGCGTCCTGGAAAAACTCAACGCCGACTATGAGGTCATTATCGTTAATGACGGCAGTGCCGACGCCACCGGAAAAATCGCTGATAACATTGCCCGGAGCAACAGCAGGGTAAAAGTCGTGCACCATCCCACCAATTACGGTTATGGCGCCGCACTGCGTTCGGGCTTCAAGGCCGCCACGAAGGAGCTGGTCTTTTACACAGACGGCGACGGCCAGTTCAATATGAACGAGATGCCGCCGCTGCTGCCATTGATAAAAGAATACGACATTGTCAGTTGTTACAGGCTGAACCGTCAGGACAACCTGGTAAGAAAAATCAACGCCTGGTGCTGGACAAAACTGGTTTGCTTTATGTTCGGTATGAAAATACGGGACATCGACTGCGCCTTCAAATTATATAAACGGGAAATCTTTGACAAAATCGAGATGAAAAGTTCCGGCGCACTGATTGACACCGAGATTCTGGCTCGCGCCCTCCGCAAAGGCTATACCATCACCCAGAAGGGCGTGCATCACTATTCGCGAACTGCCGGCTCGCAAACCGGCGCAAAATTCACCGTGATTCTCAGGGCGTTCAAAGAGTTGTTCAAGCTTTACCGCCAAATACGAAGCGGAAATTGATTGACGACCCAGCCGCGATGTATAATATTTTAAGTTGACCATTGGTTGTTATGTCATTCCCGCGCAAGCGGGAATCCAGTTTTTTATTTACAACAGTGTAAATCCGTGTTAATCCGTGTCTAAAATTATGCTGTGTAAATCGGTTCGAGTAGTATGAAACTTTGGATATGGTCGAAGAAAAATTCAATTTGTTCATTTATGGCTCGTTGCGAGACCCGCAAATCTTCAAATCGGTCAGCGGCTTCGGTTTCACGCAAAAACCCTCCCTCGTCGACGACAAAACCCTTTTAGCTGCACCGGCTTTGCTCCCCAACTATCACAAGGTTAGTCCCGATAACGTCTATTTTTACGCCGTGCCGGACCTTTATTCGCGCATAGAAGGCCTTGTGATTTATGATGTCCCCGTTTCCGTAATGGCCGAAATCGATAAATACGAGGGCAAACGCTACGACAGGGAGACCGTGCACGTCAACACTGCACGCGGACTCATCGAGACCCAGGCCTACCTCACAAGCCACGAGACGATGAAAAAGCATTTCGGTGACAGGTTCCACGTCAATCTCATCCACGAGCTTTGGCTTCGCAAGCGTATCGAATCTTTTCTCAGAAAGCGAACCCGTCCCGGCGAGCAGACCCCCGAAGCCGAGATCGAACGCCGCGCCGACCGCGAGCTGCTCGCAACCACCGAGCGCGACCTGGTCATAAGTCACTATCGCGCCGACGCCATAAGCGATTATTACATCGAACACGAGATGAACCGTCCTCGACCGGGCATAAAACACCTCTACAACGACCCGCAGGTCAGGCCCTTCATCAATAACTATCTTGCCCTGATTGTCAGGCAGGTCCTGCTTAATCAGCTCGACGAAAAATTCCAGTCCCAGTATCGCTTCGAGCTTGAGCATATACGCACTTCGGAAAGGTATTTCAAAAGGTCGGTCAGCCTGCTGGCGTCCCTGCAAATGGTGAATTCCAACAACGCCGCCGTTGACCTGATGACAAGGCGTTGCCTCAAAACAATGCCTTACGAAAAATATGACCTTTTCGATTACGTCAAATACGCCGTTCAAGCCGCCGACAGCATCTTCGACACCCGCCTCGCAAGGGCCAATCTCGAACGAATTCGTTCCAATTTCGACCCCGGCCTTACTCCCCTCGGAGTCGAGATTGAGTTAAGCAATCTCGGCCCCTATACCATAAAACCCCCGGCAGACGTCCCCCCGCAGACCGACCCTGTATACGATGGCTTCAGGTATTTTTATGACTTTAACCTCGATGTCCTCACCTGGAAGCTCGGCGGATACATCGACGACAATACCGGCGCTACCGACCGCACCCGAAGAGTCGGCTTCCTCGAATTTGCGCCCGGCAGACTAAGCATCACCGGCGAATTGTCCCGGCCAGCAACAGCCGTTCCCTGGCTCCTGAGCCAGTTGATAAATGAAATCGTTGCCTTCTACAACATCCGTCCCCACAGTATGCACCTTTCTCTTCAGCTCAGAAAAAACCAGGTAGGCAGTCAGCAGGTCCTGCCGCTCGATTTCGTAAAGTGCCTGCTCGTTCTCGGCGGGGGGGTCGAGCAGAAAAGCGACGGCAAATTATGGATTTCAAGAATGGGCAGCGATGAGATGATTCGGCGGGAATATGGCGAAGAGCTGGTCTTCGCACAGACCAGCAAGCGGCGATGGTTTCTCGGTGAGGACGAGGTCGCCGCAAAGCCGCCCGTTCAGACAACCGCCTCCGTCCAGCAGTATAAATTTATTCGCCTCCACAGGCGGGCGAATTATGAGCCTTTAATCCTCTGCCTGAAGGGCCTCCAGTTGGCCTATAACCCTGCCGATTATCTGACAGCCAAGCAGTTGAAAAGAAGCAGCAGGTTAAGAAGGGAATATGATGAGCTTAAGAAATGGTCTTTTGACCCCGCCCCGATTAGTTCGGACACGATAAGTAAATTCTTAAAAACCATCCAGGATGGCCTGATGAACGAAAGGCATCACGGCCCTGCCCACGAGCTGCATTATATCGACTGGGCCCTGCGTGCCATCGATATGCACCTCCACGACTTCAACAAACAAACCGCAAAATGACATATTGTGTATCATTCTGAGCGTACTTGCCCTGCCTGCCCTTCGTAGCCCGAAGGGCGAAGGAGGGTCATTCCTGCACAAGCAGGAATCCAGATATTTACCCCGCCGTTTCACGACGGGTTGCACACGTGATGTTCGCTTAAAATTTAGCCCCTCAATTTATTGAGGGGTTACTTTCTTTCACCGCTTTATATTTACCCCATACCAATAGGAGGACTTCCGGCGGTTTCTTAAAACCTTCGCAGATTTTGTAAATAAAAAAACTTGTCTACTTTTGTCGTTTGACGATATAATGTTTCTTTAAGGCCGGAATGGCCTAAAGAACGTAATTTGTCAAAACGCAAGAAATTGGAAAAGTATTGACCAAACATCGGGAACTTCTTATACTGAAAGAAACCGCAATGGTATTTGGGATGTTATGCGGGTCAATATAAACAATGTTATGAGACAAAGAAGAAAAGAGAAGCGAGATGAAAAACGCAACCCGAGTACTACTGGCCGTTTTTGCGTTCGCGCTCGGCGGGTGTGTTGGACCGTTAGTGCCGGTTGTAAAGTTAGATCAGGAATTGACGATGCGTCTGCGAAAAGAAATTCCTGTCTTCGATATCGCTGAGTTGCAGAACAAAGAATATCGGCGTATAGGTCAGATAGAGGCCACATCCTGCATGAATAAGATTTGGGATTCTCCCGCCAGCAGAGAAGATGCGATAGACCAGCTTCGGTACAAAGCGTCTGCATTGGGTGGTAATGGCATCACAAATCTAACTTGTGAACAGCGCGAAGGAACAAATTTGGCCAAGAATTGCTGGAATTCTGTTACATGCTATGGAGTGGCTATCGTGTTGGGGCCAGCCAGTGAGAAGTCACCAAAGCAGAGCCATGAGATCACTAAATCGTCAGGCACAGGATTTGCAATTTCAGAAAATGGCTTAATTGCAACAGCTTGCCATGTTATTCAAGGCGCAAAGACAATAAAAGTTTATCTATCAAAAGATTCATTTATTTCTGCGATGATTATTCACAGTGACCCTATAAATGATTTGGCATTATTAAAAATTGAAAACCCTACTCCCAATTTCCTGCAAATTGCTCCAATGCGATCTGTTAAAATGGGAGACAAAGTATTTACTATTGGCTTTCCTATGAGTTCGGTTTTAGGCCAAGAAGCGAAATATTCTGATGGGGTTGTTAGTGCACTTTCTGGCCTAAAAGATGCGCCATCCTTTCTTCAAATTACAGTTCCAGTACAGCCTGGAAATTCAGGTGGCCCCTTGGTGAATGAAAAAGGGGAGGTTGTTGGCATAATTACTTCCACGGCTGCAATATTGCCGTTTATCAAAGAAAGCGGCACTTTGCCACAAAATATCAACTGGGCTGTCAAGGCGGATTATCTAAGGCCATTGATTGAACTACCAGAAATGGAACCAACAGAATTAAATAGAGAGCAACTCATAAATCATGTAAAGGAATCGACGTTTTTCATTGAGGCAGAATAATATTAACAGAAAACTCAAGGTCGCAGCTTTGCTTTGGCGTGATACTGTAAACGGGTTTATGCACCCTGTGTTTCCCGTTTTATGCCGAATGGTAGGTATCCCGACACTTCGGGATACAGACTGTATAATCATTGTTATGTGAGAAAATAAAAAATGAAACTTGAAGATGCTGCAAAATTATTAATTCAACTTCTTAGAAATCCCGATCATGGATCATTTGGGAAATATGGGTATGAAATATATCTCCCTGCTCTTCTTAAAACCTATTTTGTAAAACAAGGAATACAATTACAAGATACTGATCAAAAACTTTACGAACTATCTCCTGTTTTTTATGAAGCGGGCTGGGAACTTTGCAGAAGAGGTATATTGCGGCCTGGCATCAAGTGTTACGGAGAACAAGCTACCGCCGATGGTGGCGCGGGAAATGGGTATTCAATTACTCAATTTGGTCGTACTTGGCTTCAAGAATCCAATCGTGATGATTTTGTCCCAACCGAACCAGAAAGATTTGGCGAAATTTTAGCAAAATACAAATCTAAATTTGGTGCTGGTTTTCATGAGCGAGCTCAACAGGCAATTCGTTGTTATGGTGCTCATGCTTATTTAGCATGTTGCGTTATGTGTGGCGCATCAGCAGAATCCATTATACTATCAGCAGCAATTGCAAAAGAAAAAAACGAAACAGAGGTATTAAAGAAATACCGTTCGGCAAATGGTCGCCATACCATTGAAAATATTCTTATTGGCAAAGCACGAAAGCAATTACAAGATGACTATAGGGCTTATTCAACATTGCTAAAATATTGGCGAGATGAAGCATCTCACGGAAGGGCCTCTAATATCGAAGACAACGAAGCATATACATCATTAGCTCTTTTATTGCGGCTAGCAATGTTTGTTAACGATAATTGGGATGAATTAGTAAACGCATAACAATTCACCCAAGCGGATTGTTACCGCCGGCTTTTCAAGCTGTCGGCACCAGTCGTTGATTTTAAATGTTCCGGTGAATTCCGACCAACTTGTGCCTTATGTATCTGTGCCTTATACAGAAGCCCTCCGTTCTCCGTAGTTTTTGTAGGGTGGGGTCATCCGGCCTTCGTAGCCGTAGGCTACTACGGCGGAGTAGGCTAACCCCACCAATTTCCTTTTCTCCATACAATCGGCAAAATCCCCAAAATATCCCTAAACTTCGGGACAAAAGATGAATCGACAAACCGGCAGGCGACCCGTCCCTCATAGCGCAGCTTTTAATTCTGAGCGTAGCCGAACGGGTCGAAGTGTCGAAGGGCGAAGACCACGGGACAACTTTGTCTATGACTTAAAAAAATCCTGTTAAAAAAATACGTTAATAAAAAGCTCGTAGTCCTTTTGATTAATCAAAAGGACTATGCTCTAAGATTATGCATTTTGCTTTTTTACCTTTTCTCCGCTTCATTTTGCATTTTAATTTTAGTAGGGTAGGGTGGGGTCACAACCCCACCAATTTCCTTTTCTCCATACAATCGGCAAAATCCCGAAAATATCCCTAAACTTCGGGACAAAAGATGAATCAACAACTTGTGGTGCGATTGTTGAACCATCTTAATTCTGAATTTTTACTTCTTAAATCTCAATTCCGCCGACACCATTCCATCCCAATCCCAAATATTAAATCGTAAATCGTCAATCGTAAATTCCAATTCGGCCAAAGCAAATTTATTTGCTGGCAATTACGATTGTCTTGTATCGCAATTGCCGGTGGACGATGGCAGGGCTTTCGCAGATGTTCACATCGAGAAAAGACCTGCCGAAGTACACTCCCCTGGCCGAAAAAAAAACCGTGTTAATCCGTGTCTAAAAAAATCTGTGTTTATCAGTGTTCATCTGTGGCTCACTTTTCAACCAAACATGCAGGGGGTGAAATAAAAAAATCCCAAAATCGCAAAAAATTTCCAAATCCCCTTACCCCTTATTTCATAACAACTTATCTCTTTTTTGCCTGCCCTTCGTAGCCCGCAGGGCGAAGTAGGGTCAACCCAAATGCGCATCTCCGCCCAATTATGGGAAGATTCTATATCCCTATATTGAGAGAAATAAAATTTAATAAAAAAAATCCGTGAAAATCCGTGTAATCCGTGGTTAATTTTGACTCTAACTAATTATGGCACAAAACCTTAAAACAAAATCAACTCCTCGCAACTGGTGTTTTCTGATGCATTTTGACGTATCTCTGATGTATTTTGGAGTGCTTCTGAATCACTTTGGATGCGTTCTGATGACTTCTGATTGCTTCTGATGACATCTGATAACAGTTAGCACACACCAAACCAGCCCCTACAATCGTTAAATTTTGCCTATCTTAACATTCGATATATTTTTGTTCTCTTCAGTTTTTTCACGCCTAATCGGATTACCTCATTATGGTCGAACGCCAAATCCACCGGCAGTTCCTCTATATCGAACCATTTCGCCTCCTGAGCATCGTCTCCACCCCGTATTTTATCCGTTCCTTTTGTGGCTATACCCATAAACGCCACTGAAATCTGTCTGCCGCGAGGGTCTCTGCCGCATTTGCCAAACGTATACATCTGCTCCAAAGCCACGTCCGTCAAGCCGGTTTCTTCCGCAAGTTCCCTTGCCGCCGCATCTTCCAACTCTTCATCCATTCCCACAAACCCGCCCGGCAGTGCCCATTGGCCTTTGAACGGCTCATTCCCTCGATTTATCAGCAGCACCTTCGGCCTGCCCCTGAAAATCGCAAACACCACCGCATCCACCGTAACCATCGGCCTCGGCCATTCATATACGTATTTGCCCTTTTGGTTATCCATAAGTCAGCCTATAATAGTGATTCTATGGCTAACAATCAATTGCTCAAAACATTCATTTTGCTTACAATTATGCTGTTATGCCGGTAGGTTTCAAAAACATCCTGATAATCAAGCCCAGCTCTCTGGGCGACATAGTTTTGGCCTTGCCGGCTCTTTCAGCGATGCGGAGAAGCTTTCCCGATGCCGAAATTAGCTGGCTTGTTCGGCCCGAATTTGAGCTCATCCTGAAAAATCACCCCGATTTGAACCACACCATCCTTTTCGACCGCAAACTTCTCGGCAAAGCCTGGTTTAGCCCCTCTGCACTTACTGCCTTGTCATCGCTTGTCAAAACGCTTCGCCGCAGCAGATTCGACATTGTAATCGACCTGCAGGGCCTTTTCAGAAGCGGCCTGTTGGCCTGGCTGACAGGCTGCAAAACCCGTCTCGGTATGGCAAACGCCAGAGAACTTGCCCCTGTCTTTTACACACATAAAGTCTTTCAAGAGGACGCCGTTCATTTGGTTGATTATTACCTGAAGATAGTCCGCCAGACCGGTGCCGCCGACACCGCCGTAAAATTTACGCTTCCGGTGAATTCTGCCGCCGAGGATTCGGTCAGAAAATTACTGAATACTCATAATGCAAAGATAGGCAATTATGCGGTTTTGATTCTCGGCTCCGCTCACAGTAACAAATGCTGGCCGATTGACCGCTTCGCCGCCCTGGCCGGTAAAATTAATACCGCTTTTGGGTTATCTGTAATCGCAGCCGGGTCAGCCTCCGAAAGAGAGCTTGCTGAAAAATTAGGCAAACTTGCCGCTGTTCCTGTAATAAACTTTGCCGGCCTGACCAATCTTGCCGAGCTGACGGCCTTGTTGAAATCTGCTAAAATAGTTGTGAGCGGCGATACCGGCCCCGGCCATATCGCTGCCGCATTAAATGTGCCGCAGGTTATGATTATCGGCAGAACCAACCCTGCCAGGATAGCCCCTTATGGCAGGCCGCATTGCGTCGCAGCCGTTGAACCGTATGCCAGAGGTTTCAAAATCAATAGCGATGACCCTAAACACGATATTAAAGCTGTGACCGTTGATGATGTTTACCAGAAAGTATGCGGGCAAATTTAATAAACTTACCGCCAAATCTCGATAGTGGCTTATTGGAATGAATAAAGCATCTGAAGGATATTGTATTTTCTGTGTTAATGTGCTTTTGATATCAGCCATTTTCTTTGTTTACAGTCAGACATTGCATCATAAGTTCGTTAACTTCGATGATAACGTATATATAACGGATAATCAAAACGTTCAGAACGGTCTGAATCTGAGAAGTATCAGATGGGCCTTCAGCACAGGATTGTCAGCTAATTGGCTTCCATTGACCTGGCTGTCGCATATGCTTGACTGTCAATTGTTCGGCCTGGACCCGAAAGGGCATCACCTGGTTAATGTGATATTTCACACGGTGAATACGCTGCTGCTGTTCTGGGTACTGAAGGCTATGGCAGGCGCACTTTGGCAGAGCGCGTTTGTTGCAGCTTTATTTGCACTTCATCCGCTTCACGTGGAATCTGTA
>Ga0315294_10003866_pt1 | contig 16329 bp, 18 predicted proteins | sample YL17G13_40_MG_FD_203626 | JGI IMG/M metagenome (GOLD analysis project Ga0315294, IMG submission 203626) | Sediment microbial communities from Yellowstone Lake, YNP, Wyoming, USA - YL17G13_40 | ecosystem: Environmental > Aquatic > Freshwater > Lake > Sediment | place: USA: Wyoming | collected... | reverse complement strand
GAAAGCCGCAATTCCCCCTCCGAGCCCAGCCCAGCCGGAACGGTTCCAAACAGGTCGTCCACCAGCCTTTCCAGGCGGGAAGAGACGTCCTTCGCCTCGAGGGGAGTCGCCAGAAGGCGAACGCCGCAGTTAATGTCGAACCCAACCCCGCCGACGACCGCCACGCCTTCCTCCAGGTCGAACGCCCCGACCCCGCCGATGGGAAAACCGTAGCCGGGATGGACGTCGGGGAGGGCGAGCGCGGCTCCGACGATCCCCGGCAGGCAAGCGACGTTCCGGAGCTGCCGGAGCGAGTTCCACTCCGTCTTCGCTGCGACGTCGGCCAACAGCTGTTCGACGGTCTCGGCGTCCGCGAAGAGCCGTCCCGGGACCCGCATGTCGCCGGTCTCAGGCAGGATCCACTCCGAGGCAGAGACCCTCTCGAGAGTCCACTCCCCACTCATGTCATCCCCTCACACGTCAACCACGCACTGGGCGACCCACTGATCCTTCTCCAAAACGACCCGCAGGCCCAAGTAGCTGATCCCCTTCACTTCGAGTTTGGTCGAGTGGCGCGTCGAGTCGAGACGCTCTCCCCACGCCTCGCCGTCGAGACGATGCCCGCCACCCTGCGGCACGATCGAGACGCAAAACCGCGAGAAGAAGAGGCCAGAGATGTCCTTCTCCGCAAGGAGAGCCGAGAGCCACTCGACCAGCAGGAGATCGAGCCGTACAGCGCTTCGCTCGATGCGCAGGCTTTCTCTGGGAGCGATCGCGTCAAGATCGACCATCAGGTTCCACATCGCCCGCGCGGCCTCGACGAACGCGTCCTCGGGAGTCTCCCCTATCCCGCGCAGCGCGACGTCCGCCGTGTGCTCCACGTACTCAAAGGGCACCGCCGCCTCCGAACGCCCGCGAGAAGAGCGGCGTGTAGCGCGAGCCATCCGGGCCGAGCACGCTCTCCATCAGGACGAGCCGGTCCGCGCGCAGCGCGCACACCGGCAGCGCTCCCAGGGAGCGGAAGGCCTTCTCGACCGACCCATCGTCGGGTCCCTTGAGGCGGGCGAGCGTGATGTGGGCGACCGTTTCCTTCCTCTCTTCGGGAAACCCCAGGTTGCCCAGCTCCCGGTTGAGCGCCGCCGAGAGCTCGGAGAACGCCGGCGGCGCGTCCCCTCCGGCCCACAGGACTCGCGGCCGCGCCGACGAGGGGAAGGCGCCCAGTCGATCGATCGAGAGGTCGAAGGGCAGGATCCCCTCGGTGATCTCGCGGCAGATCGTCTCCAGTTCGACCGTGAGCATCGGTTCGATCTCCCCGAGAAAGCGCATCGTCACGTGGAGGTTCTCCGACCGGACCCACGCCGTAGGAACGCTCACGCTTCGCCGGAGGTCCTCGGAGACCTTGGCGAGCGCTTGCCGCAACCCTGGGTTGACCGGAATGCACAGAAAGGTTCGCATCTTCCCCTCCGGGGAGATCTTAACACAAACCACGCCCGCCCCAAGAGGACGAACCGTCCGCGCCGCCAGAGAAACGGGGGAGCGCCGGGCGCGCGGAGAAGGCGCCCTGACCGCAAGAGGGGGAAAGAGCCTGTGCGTGGCCCCATCGAAAGAAGGTGGCAGGCGCTTCACGAACGGCCAGCTCAGGCCAAGGAATCCTCTAACACCCGCAGAGGCAGGCTTACCGCTGCTCCCTTCCGGGCCTAACGGGGTTCACCCACATGCGCCGCAGAGGGCTCGACCCTCAACACCGCCTGTCCGAGGACGGACCCTACCGCCTTCCCCCTCAGGGAACCCTTCGGCTCCACTGTAGCGGGTTGTGGAATGCAGGGGACCGCTAGCCCCCCGCCTAGCACAGGCCTGGCGGAGGGGGCGGGATTTGAACCCGCGGTACCCGGTTGGGTACACCTGTTCTCCAGACAGGTGGCTTCGGCCGCTCACCCACCCCTCCGATTCGAAGGTCATTCTAGGCCCCGCGGATCGAGAGTGCAAGCCCAGATCCCCTCGCGGTGCGCCCTCTTGGTACAACCGCCGGCTCCCCCACGAAAACGGGAGGTTAGGTGGCATGTCTGACGTACGTCTTGCCCAGGCGGTGGAGTTGTACCAGCTGTACTGCCGTGCTCGGGGTCTAGCTCCGCGGACTCTCGAAACGTACTTCGCGTCGTTGGAAGGGCTGTACACCTTCCTTGCCCAGCAGGAAGCCGATCCGGCCATTCCATCGAGCCAGCAGTTGAGGACGTACATCTCGTTCTTGCTCGACCAGGGCCTATCTCGGGGAACAGTCAGGATTCGTATGCGGGTTGTGCGCGCATTCTGCAACTTCCTGACCCGGGAGGGAATAGCCGACGTATCCCCCTTCGGAGGGGTTGAGATTCCTCGGGTACCCGAAACACGACCGAACGTCTTGGGTGCGGAGGAAGTCAGACGACTCGTCGCGGCCTCCAATGGCGTGGGTTGGACCGGAGTGAGGAATCATGCACTCCTCCTCACCTTCCTCGACACTGGAATCCGACTCGGCGAACTCCTTCGGCTGAATAGAGAAGATGCCGACATGGGAGGCCTCACGATTCGCATCCACCACGGCAAGGGCGGGAAGGAACGTCAGGTCTTCATGGGAAGGAGTCTGTATCGCGCCCTGCGTCGATGGATTGACCTTCGCGGGGTCAGCATCCCACAGGAGGCGCTCTTCCTCACCCGCCGGGGAGATCGTCTGCAGAGGCGGAACGTTCAGCGAATCGTGGAATCTATCGGAGCTTGCGCTGGCCTCACAGGCAGGAAGCTGGCGCCCCATGCCCTCCGCCACACGTTCGCCACGCACTACATCATGAACGGCGGCGACCCCTTCTCGCTTCAACGCATCCTTGGCCACTCCGACATCAAGACGACGATGATCTACGTCAACCTAGCTGGGGTTGGGCTAAGAGAGGCTCACGCAAAGGCGAGCCCAGTGGATAGGCTGCTCGCCGAGCGCTGACCGGCCGACCCTTCGCCCTCACTTGGGGCTCTTGCGTGCCAGGGGCGCAGCCCCCCGCTCCAGGATACGCCGCAGTCGTGCAAGCGGAATAGCCGCCTTCACCGCCACGTCCTCTGGGCGTTCCCCACTTGCCACGGCGTCCCTCATCCGCTGCGCCTTCTGTCGGCACCCATCGCTACACGTGAAAGCGTGCCGCCCCCCACTGACAACGCGGGAGCGGGCACACACCCCACACTGAAGAATCCGACGTATCCCGACGATGTCCTGAAAGAGCTGAAACCACATTGCGCTGGCGAGGTCGCGGGGCACGAGCGCGAACTCAAGGTCGCAAGCCCCGGAAGCCTCACTTGCCTGGATTTGGGTGCGAAGTCCGTCCCGGAGCTTCGCGTTCACACCCCTCATCAGGTAGTACTTGGCCGGGCCCTCCACGTCAAAGCGGGTCCAGCGCTTCAGCTCTTCTTCCTGGAAACCCTTGACCGCAATGGCAACGCGGCCTTCTCGGCAGTACGCGGAGTCCACGAGGTTCAGGCCGAAGGAATCGCCGCGCCCAAGGACCTTCGTGTCGTACCAAAAGCCCTCCTTATCCCGCTTGATTGCCTTCTCTAGCCGGTCGATCCGCCGACGGACCAGAAGCCCCCACAGCCGACACGCATGCCTAAGGTCCGCTTGCTCTATTTGCCATTGCCGGAACGTTTCCAGCCTGAGCCATCGCTCTGCCGTCACGCGCTCAGGGTCGCGGCCTTCCTGGATGTGACAGGCCGCATAGAGTGATCCGTACTTGTTAGCGAAAGCCGCCATGCGATCGGCCTTGCCACCTGTCCTGACGAACTCCCTGTACATCATGGGGTACTCCGCCAAGGGCCGGTAGGCCTCGTAGCGTTCATCGTCAAGTTCCAACCACCCCTCAAGTTCACCGTGCTCGCTCCACTGCCCAAGGACAGCATAATGGCCGGGCTTCGACCATTGCACGGACCCGCGCGGCCGCCACCACACGAAGCTCTCAGCCACGAAGCTCGCTGACCCTAGCTGCGCCATCGCACCCCCTGGTCGTGACACGTTCGTTACAGATCTGTCATAGATAGGCGTGACAGACACGAGGATAATGGCAAGAGAACCCCAAAACAAGGAGGCAAGGATGTCGAATCCCTTGATCCAGTTCAGAGCGGCACATGGTCTGAGCAGACCCGAGTTGGCATTGGCGACAGGCATTCCCTACAACGCGCTCTGGCGCGCGGAGGCCGGCTACCCCCGCAAGTTGGAACCCAATCTCGTGCGATTCCTTGTTGAGTCCGGCTACCAAGGAGATCCGCAGGCTGACTATCGCGGGTGGCGGGAAGAGCTAGGTAACACCGTGCGTAAGGAACATCGGCTGGCAGGCTGAACCTGTGTTGACAGTGAACGAAGGGACTACTGAACGCGCCATCCCCAGGAACATCGAGGCCGAGCGAAGTGTGCTGGGCTCGGCGCTCCTTGAGCCAGAGGGGATCGTCCGCGTCCTGGTTGAGAGGCTGAAGCCGGAGCACTTCTGCCTCGCCCAGCACCGGGTGATCTTCCGCGCCATCCGCGAGCTCTATGAGCGCGGCGAACCGGCTGAGATCGTGGCCGTGGCCAATCGCCTGAACGAGAAGCACGAGATGGAGGTGGCCGGGGGACGGCTCTACCTGAACGAGCTCCTCGATCGGGTGACGACCACGGCGAGTGTCGAGTACTACGCGGAGATCTTGAAGAGGAAGGCGGTGCTGCGCGGGCTGATCGAAGCCGGAGGCAGGATCACCGAACTTGGATATGAGGAGGCTCGTGACTCGGACGAAGTTCTCACTCTAGCGGAATCAATCGTCACCGCGCTCTCAGAGAACAGCGCGGGCAAGGAGTTCGCGCCACAGACGGTAGCCGAACTGCGAGGTGCAGGAATCCCGCCGCGTGAGGACGTGCTGGCTGGGACACTCCCGAAGGCCGGGTTACTGCTCCTGGCCGCGCCTCCGAAGTCGGGAAAGACGATGCTCGCTCTCAACCTCGCCGTGGCGGTCGCTAAAGGTAGGCCCTTTCTCGACTCGCATACGCTCGCCGGACCCGTCCTCTACCTGTCAGGAGAGGGCGGGGTCGTACTCGTAGACGAGCGCCTCGCAAAGATGGTCACACCGGATGATCCCGCTCTCGGTCGCGTTTTCGTCTGGGGGCCGCAACCGGGACACGTCCCTGTCATGCTAGACAACGCAGCGGACCGTCGCCGGATCACCCGCTTCGCCAAGGAGATGGCCGTCGTGATGATCGTGGTTGACCCGCTCGTGGCGTTCCACGCATCCGACGAAAACGACACGCAGGGGATGGGGAAGCTCGTGGCCGGAATCCTATCCATCGGCGTGGATACCGGGGCGGGGATCGTCCTCTGTCACCACTCACGGAAGCCCGGACCGAACTCACGTGCCGGATCACCTCAAGAAGCGAGAGGTTCCAGCGTCCTGCACGGCGCGGTGTCGGCCTCCATGATCCTGACAAAGCGCGACAAGGACACGGTCCTCTACTCCGAACTTCGCTACGCTCCCAGTCCGACCCCGAAGATCCTCACCCTGGACTCCGCCACCTTGACCTTCGCCGCCACAGGAGAACTCCAGCAAGGGGCGCGGAAACTCGACGCAGATAAGCTCTTGGCGATCTTCCATGAGGCCAGTCCCCAGCGTCTTGGTTACGACGAGCTGTGCGCCCGGACCGGACGCTGTGAGCGCACAGTCCGGCCCCTCCTCATGACGCTCCTAGCCGGCGGGTTGATCCAGGAGGGGAAGGACGGGCAACGGAAGGTGTGGAACGCCATCGAAGAGGATGTGCCCTTTTGAACACCACTATAGGTCAAGTCGGCAGGTCGGCAATCTCGGCAAATGCCCCTTGCCGATTGGGCAATACGCCATACAGGAAGCCAAGAACGGGCCCATTGTCGGGGGGAATGGTCGGCAAACTGCTCGGACCTCGCTGGTCGCAGGCCGGCAGCAACCCCCCCCTTGTAAGGGGGAGTTGCCGACTTGCGGACCTTGGTCCGGATGGGTTGAGGAGCAGGAAGGAAGAGCGTTTCTGGAGCAAGAAGATATGGAACTCCTCGAATTTACGCGGGTTAGCCAAGATGCCGGCGAAGAAGCGAGCCTCCCGCGACGCCGCCGCAGAGGGCGACTCGACGCGTGCGTGAGGGAGCGAATCATCCAAGCGCTTCGTGAGGGTCGATCTCAGTACGCCACCGCGAAGCAGTGTGGAGTCACCCGTAGCTTCGTCAATCGGATCGCGCGGGAGGAGGGCATTCCCGCCACGGGGGCGCGACGTTCGGCGACAAAAGGGGCAACGGAGGCGAGGCGCTCCTACACGCGGGAGCGACGGCTTCTCGTCTGCGACCGCCTCTTCGCGCTCGTTGAGGCCATGATGGCTGAGTGCTCGACGGCGAGTGAGCTAAGGCAGTTGGTGACGGCGTTTGCAATCTTGGTCGACAAGCGTCGGCTCGAGGACGGGTCGGATCGACACCTGGTGAGAAACGAGATCGACATGACCGGCTACTCCCGCGAAGACCTGAAGGGAATCATCCTTGGCGAGCGGACGGAGTAGTCAAGAACAAGCCGCACCTGCTAGGTGGTCGGAGGCGGTGCGACCACTAATCGGGCCGTGAATCCCACTGATCAAGCGGATCGTTCGCCGGGGGCAGGTCAGTGCGTCCCTCTCTGATGACACACGGAACGCAACACACTCCCGGGCCAGTCGCCTAAGCTGGTCTGACCTGCCCCACAGCGTCCCGCTTGGCTAGACTGCGCCGCGCGCGCCTATGGCAACGCACAAGTAGCGAAGTGCCGAGCCTGCTCCCGCTTCCTGCCAAGTCAGTTCGTACCGTCCGCCGATGGTGACTTGCTCGTCCTTCTTCCCTGTGGGCTTGGTGATCGTCCCCGTCAGGCAAGTTCCAGTGCGGAAGTGGGCATAGATTCCGGTCCGCATCGGGCCATCGAAGAACAGGTCGTCATCTGCGGCCATCACGAAGACACCAGCGTCGAATCCGGACGCCACAACCTGTTCCAAGAAGCCAATGTCTTGGCATGCCTTGAACATCTGCTCCGGATGCTGGCCACTGCGTGGGAACTTCAACTCAATGGCTACCTTCTCACGTCTATCAGGCGTGAAGACGGCGATGTCGATCTCCTTCTTGAGGAATGAGCCCGTGAGCTTGAAGTAGGTGACGGGCCGCTCGAACTGCACTTTATGGTCATGGCCTAGGGCGCGCCAGAGGTGAATCCCGAGTTCGTGCTGAAGGCTGAACTCGTTGTAGATCTCGACATGCCCCACCGCGACTTCGGCGAAGAAAGCTCGGACTAGATCGGGAACAGCCGTCACACATACTCCTGTTCGCCAGCCTACGGCTGGTGGCAAGATTCTGCCGACGAAACCAGACTACTGACCCGCCCCTGGTAAACGGTCCACTCTTCAAGCTAGTGTAGCCCGCGCCCAGGGCTGAAGGCGAACGCCCTAGGCGAAGCGCATTGGTGCCTAGTCGATTGATCCTAGGGCCCTTCTCTTGCCCTCCGCCCCGTCAGGCCGAGTCAAGGAGCCCTTTCGGCAGCCGTAGGAAGTCGTGGTAGACTAGCTCAAGAAGTGGGCCGCTCGCCGGGGGGGCGGGTCACCGCCAGGATCGGGCAGACATAATCCCCGAAGAGGGTAAACATCAGGCCGATGGAGAAGCAGGTCATATCCAAACAACGAGTGGCCGATCATGGCGAGTCCGCGAGCTCTTCGCTAGGATCTTCTCTGCCTCCCGAGACACCAGTACACTCTGGAACGGTGGAGATGTATCGGGAGACACGTTAGGATGACTACGTGGACCGCTGCCTAGGTTCAGGTGGTCGAGAGTTCCGGATCGGGCTCAAGGAGAGTGGTTCGGTCCTCGATGGCGGCGTCCGGGTCATAGGAGGGCGACATGACGACAGGGCCGGCTCCGGTGTGCTACTACTGCGGGCGGCTCGGGCCGGACGACAAGCCGTTCGCGTACTGCGATGCGTTCCCGAACGGCATCCCGGACGCGATCTTCCATGAAGCGGGAAAACACAGCCAGCCAGTGGCCGGCGACCACGGGTTGCTGTTTGAGCTGGCGAGCGTAGAACGGCTTAAGGAGCGGGGTATTCCTTCCCCAGACGACTTCAGGACGACCTACGGCAATTACCTGGCGGGGTCTTACGAGGTGGAGGAGTCCTGACTGTGTGCAGCTTTCGGAGGCAGATCACGTGAGCCAGGAGGGGAACTCGATCAGGCTGGTTGACCTGATCGAGTTGGCTGGAGTCGCCCTTCGCGACTTCAAGGTCCACTGCGCGACGGGCTTGAACCCGACTCCCTTGGAGGCTTTCTTCGACGGTGATTTCGAGGCTTGGCAGTGCCAACAGAGTGCTCGTAACTTCCAGTGCGAGCGCATCGTATCCCTGATTCATCTGGGCGGGACTCGGTGGCTGTTCGCTGGGGTTTTCGAAGTGCTCGGCTGTGACCCTGCTCCGGCAGGTGGCGTCACGCGCTACATCTACAAGACGTGTGAGGTGCCTGGTCTTGATCACTTGGTCGGGCGCGTGATCGTGGACTTCCGGCGGGAGTTCCGCGCCTCGTACTTGCGAGGTTCCCGATACGGGAATGCACTACATGTCGCAGAACTGCGCCCCAGCAGGATGTCAATCGGCGACTTCCCAGGGTACAACGCAGCTTGCCTGAGTCTTGCGTCCCTGAGGACCATCATTCGCGAGCGAATCCCCACGTGGCTGGGGGCGCTGTCGAGTGTAGCGGGCGTGTACGTGATCACCGACACGTCGTGCGGGAAGCACTACGTGGGCAGCGCACGAGGTGCCGACGGAATCTGGGGACGCTGGACTGCCTACGCGAAGACTGGGCATGGTGGCGACGTAGAGCTTCTCGCGCTGCTGAAGGAGAAGGGGCCGGGTCATGAAGACCATTTCCAATTCGCGCTCCTTGAGATCTGCGACCTAGGTGCAGGTGATGAGGTGATCCTGGCACGGGAAGGCCATTGGAAGGACGCGCTACGCTCACGCGAGTTCGGCTACAACAGCAACTAGGACTGGCATGTGATGGCAATCGGGAGTGTTCCTGGTGAGCGAAGAGAAGTGCGCCCGGGGTGACCCGTCGCCACAGAACCTGGTCCAGGGTGAATGTTGGGATCGGGAAGGAGGCAGAAGCGCCCCGCTGATCGGCTGTAGGGCCTCTTCCTTGCCTTCCGCGCCGTTGGGCCTAGGTCATTATTCATCCCACGCGGTAGACTGGCTGAAGAAGTGAACCGTTCGTCGGGCGGGTCAGCGGCCCCGAAGTCTTTTCGCCAGGTGCAGGCGGTCGCGGCGTAGGAAGGAACTTGAAAGGCGCCCCGAAACAGCGACGACCACTTGGGCCCAGCCGATCTCGGACAGTGGTGATCGGGAATGCATAGGAACAATGGGCAGATAGAGGAGGTTGATGTGGTCAAGTGGTGGTTCGTCCTTCTCTTTGGAGTGTTTCTCTGTGGGAGCTGTGTTGCGCCCAAATGCGCAGCACAGTCGGACCCGTACCAAGACATGGTTGTGGCCATTGAGAAGTGGCTCGAGAGCCATCCTGCTCGCGAGTTCTCCTCCGCTCAAGAGGCGCAGGTCTTCGCGTGGAAGGTTGGCTTGGAACGACTGGGATATAGCGATAGGGAGGCCTTTCTGTTTTACAGCCAACTGTTGGATGAGATCGGCAACACCACTTTCACCCACAACAACTGGATCTACTCTGAGCCGTCGGTCAGGGCGAAGCTGTTCGAGAGCTACCCGACCCTTGAGTACCTGCGAGGGGACAAGCAGGTCCCCGCTCCAGAGAGCATATTCGCTGACACCTACGAGTGGTATCGGTCCAATGTCGTGAGTCGGCTGGAACAGTGCTACTGGCTCCAGCTCTTCCTCAAGTTCTTTGTGTACTTCACGCCTGGGTCCGAGCAACTCGCTTCTCTTGTGTCGACTAACAGAGAGGCTATTCACCAGATCCTTATACAGTACCTGGCGCTGGCTGCCATCTACCTCAGAGATGATCGCGAGCAGATAGAACGCCTCTTCTGTACGTACAAGAACTACGGATTGTGCATAGAAACGAGGCCTCTCGCTGACGTGATGTTGGCACCGCTGGCGTCCTTCTGCGAGGTAATTGCTTCCTACCTAACAGCAGAAGAGAAGACAGGAATCCTGACATTCGCGATCCCAGACTATGCGGACAGTGATTATGCAGTGCAGATCTACGTAACACTGAACCCATAAGCAGTGTCCACCCGGGGCAATCCGGTGGAATGCGGCAATTGGGACAGTGCGAGGCATGAGTTGCCCATACCATTTCGGCCATGGTATGGTGAGGCAACTCAAACAGGGGAGTTAGGTGGTCTTTGGCAGGGGGCGATACGCAAAAGGGGCTTGATATTTGAACCCGCGGTACCCGGTTGGGTACACCTGTTCTCCAGACAGGTGGCTTCGGCCGCTCACCCACCCCTCCGATCTGAAAGTCATTCTAGGCCCTGCGGATCGAGAGTGCAAGCCCAGAATCCCGAGCCGTGCGTCGTCTCTGCATGACCGCCAAACTGCTCCACGAAAAAGAAGAGGGGGAACGGTTCTCGGGAACTCCATCCGAGCCGGGTGTCCGTAGAGCCTTGACGGCTGCCCAGACGAAGGGTATCGTCTTACCAGTAAGACTCAAGGAGGAGCCCCATGCTCTCAGCGACGAAACTCTCCACGAAAGGCCAGGTCGTCATCCCAAAGGCGCTGCGCAAGAAGCTCGGCTTGGAGCCGGGAGATCCTCTCGTCATCGGGCTGAGCGGGGACCGCCTCGTCCTGCGCAAGGTGACGATGGCCGACCTGCTCGAGGAGTCGGCGAAGAACCGAGCCGACGGGAAGGTCCTCTCCCACGAGGAGACCTTCCGCGACCTCGTGTAGCGTGGCGGCACCATCGGGAGAGAACTGGACGCTTGTTTACGATCCCCGGGTTCGCAAGCGCCTGGAGAAGATTCGCGACCGGGCAGTGATCTGCCGCCTAGAGGAAGCCACTGCGCGTCTCGCTCTGTACCCTCGTTCGGGCAAGTCTCTCGAACACTATCCGAAGGTACGGAGCGAGCGGGTGGGAACGTCGGGCGGGGAGTACCGGATTCTCTACCAGCTCGACGAGGAGCAGCGCGAGGTGTTCGTCATCTTGATCGCCCCCCGCGATGAGGTGTACGAGCTCCTCGAGCGAAGAGAGGGATAGAGAAGACGAGGAGCGAGTCGAGCGGGCCGCTCCATTCCTTTCGCTCCGACCGGGCACAGTTTCACCGTGTAGTCAGCCGACCGGGCACACACGACCCCCGCGCAGCTCTTGCGCCATATCGGGCGATTGGCAAACGTCGAGGCCCGCGTGTGGGATCGAATGGCCGCCGATCTCAAGTGAGGCCTGGTCCGGTCAATAGAGGGGTATTCCAGACAACAACCCCACGAGAGACACCGCGCGCTTCGCCGGGCAAGAAGGAACCTTGCCTAGCGCTTCGACTGGAGGGCGACGGACCGCGACGGCCGCCGGACCGCAAAGGCTCGCCGAAGGAGACGTCGCCACAACGGCTCAGGCTGAACCCTGATGCGCAGGCGGGGCCGCTTGTGTACCTCAAGCATCAGGTCGACCTCCTGCAGGAGCCGCTCCGCCTCTTGCCCGAGCTGCGCCCTCGTGGGGGCACGCCCACTCTGCGGCAGGCTGGGAACCCGGCCGGCCTCAAGCGAGTTCAGGCTGAGAGGCCGCCTCCCGCCCGTCTGTCCGCGGGGGGAAGGGAGGACGCTCGAGCCTGGTTGCGTGCGAGCGGCACCGCCATCCGCGGAGACCCCGTCTGTCGCCAAGAGATGCCTGGGTTCCATAGTACTCTTGTACAGGTTTCCTGCCCCACGAAGGCCTGCAAGGGCCCGCCTCCTGGAGGACGTTCGTCCCTTGACGCGCGGCCGGCCTACAGGCCTTGTGGGGCCCAGAGAGAAAAGGCCAGGCCGCCGCTGGCTGACCCGGCCGGCGCGAAGGAGCGTTCATCCCAAACACGGGAGCCCGCGAGGAGAGGCCGCCCGGGCTGTCGCGGCCCGATCGGTGGAGCCTCCACACCAACGAAGACGCCCTGCCCATTCTCTCGTGTCCTCGTTTGCCTGCTTCCTGTGTGCTGGACTAGTGTGTTGGCGAAGCTTGAAGGAGGCGAAATCATGAACAAGAGGATCCATGGGACGGCAGGGTGGCCGGCTTTCCTTGCGGCGGCGGGCCTGGTCGTCCTGCTCCAGGGGTGTAGTCTCTTCACGCCCCCCGCGCCGCCACCGCCGACCGTGGTCGGCAACTCGTTGTCGGTCGTTTCTTGGGGCCCCGATCGGCTGGATCTCTTCGCCCTAGGAACGGATCAAGCTCTCTGGCACTGTGCGCGGGACGGATCCGCTTGGTCGCCGTGGCAATCCTTGGGCGGAACCTTGACCTCGGCGCCGAGCGTGGCCTCGTGGGGACCGAATCGGTTGGATGTGTTCGCGCTAGGGCCGACCCACAACCTGCTCCACATCGCATGGAACGGCTCGGAGTGGTCGGCTTGGGAGGACCACGATGGGGTGTACATGCTGGCGCCGGAGGCCGTGTCATGGGGACCCTATCGCCTCGATGTCTTCGTGGTCAAAGCGGACGGATCGCTTCAGCACTTCGGATGGAATGGGAGCTGGCAGACGGACAACCTCGGAGGGATTCTCACCTCCCGGCCCAGCGCGGCCGCCTGGGGGCCGGATCGACTGGATGTGTTCGCTCTGGGCTCCGATCACAGTCTGTTCCACATTGCCTGGGATGGGTCGGCTTGGTCACTCTGGGAGCCACTGGGGGGAGAATTCGCGTTTTCCCCAGAAGCCGTCGCGTGGGGGCCCAGCCGTCTGGATGTCTTCGTGGTGCGGGATGACAGCCGCGCGCTGCAGCACTTCGGGTGGAACGGCAGCTGGCAGGTAGACGAGCTGGGAGGGATTCTCCTCTCCGCGCCAAGCGCCGCAGCCTGGGGACCGAATCGGCTAGACGTGTTCGCCGTGGGGACGGATCACAGTCTCTTCCACATCGCCTGGAACGGCGCGCTGTGGTCGTCCTGGAACTCCCGAGGCGGCTCATTCGTTCCGTCGCCCGAATCCGTCGCGCGCCAGGTGAATCGACTGGATGTGTTCGCCGTGAGTGCCGACGGGTTGGTTTCGCAGATCTCCTGGGACGGAGCAACCTGGAGCCCTACGTGGCCGCTGGAACCGCTGGCCCTCCCTGGAGACTAGGTCCCGCGTCGAGAACGGCGAGGCCGGAGGTGCTGGGATCCCTTCGTCACGAGGAAAGACAGATCCACGAAAAGCTCACACCGCTTTCACGGACGGCCCACATCGGCTGGGTAGAGTGGAGGGGAGTACGAGAGCGAGAGGGTCGTACCTCCTTACGAACCTCTTGGCGAAGGCGGGGCCCGAATGCGGGCCTTGTCTTTTTCTTGGATACCGAAACAGCGCACACACGGTCCGTTACGCGTCGAGAAGGCAGGTTCCTGCCACACGCCCCAGCGCCGAAGGGACAGACCAATAGCCAAGGCTCACAGGAGACCTCCGCCGCGTTGCTGACAGCTTCCGGACGCGAAGCTGCGGCCATCCGAAAGCCCGCAGGGTCCCCCGCCCTTTGGCGCAAATGGCCGCGGGCCTTCTGGAAGCGGCTCCTGGCTCCGTAGTTGAAGCAGACGGTTGCTCCAACAGCCGGCAGCACGGCGACCGAGACAAATCCGAGCGTCTCGACCACCGGACCGAGGGTGCGGAAGAGATCTGTGCCGCCGGCCACCTGCGAAAGCACGAACACCGGCAGAGGCTCCACCGCCATGCCCGCGAGCCTGCCCACGAACGCCCACCCGGCACCTCATCCACACCGGCTAGGCACGCGCCCTGTCCCCCAACCACGCGGCCAGAGGAGGGTCTCTGCTTCAGGATCGTGCCCCCGGCTCGTCCTTGAGTGCTGGCGAACGAGCCAGTCCCTTGGGCTCCCGGAAGCAGGTAGCAATGAGGAGACAGAGGACGAGGAGGCCCGTCAGGATCAACAAGGACGAGGTCATCGAGCCGGTGCCCGGAGCCTTGAGTACGTCCATTCCCACGATGAACAGGATGCCCGAGACCTGCCCCGCCAAGAGCAGAAGGCCGTTTGACGTTCCCTCCGGAACGGGGTGGGTGATCTCCGCGGCATACTGGAACCCGATCGGACCGGAGGAGAGGAGGAAGAACCCAAACACGAAGGCCGACAGAAGGAGGAGGCCGTAGCTCTCAAGAAGCGCCAGCCCCAGGAGACCCGGGACCGCGCCGCTAAGCGCGATCAGCATGAAGGGAACCCTTTTCCCTAGGCGATCCGAGAGCGCGGGAAGGACGATCGCCCCCAGAATGCCCCCGGCCAGGATCACCCCGCCGACCCACCCGGCCTGGGCGCTTGTGAACCCGCGCGGTCTCACGATGTCCTCGATCCAGGTCGTCGCCGCGTTGAAAGCTCCCAGGCCGATGAAGAAGAGAAGGACGAGGAGAAGGAATGTGCGATCGTGCAGGATCGCCTTGAGCCCGTCCAAGACGAGCGAGCGCTCCTCGCTGCCGGCCGGAGTGGGAGGGCGTTCCCGCACGAGCGCGAAGAAGGCCGCCGCAAACAACACGGCGGCGATCCCGTAGGCCTTGAGCGCCGTGGGCAGGCTCGTGCTCGCAACGAGTGCGGGCGTGAGGATAAGTCCCACCAGGATCCCCAGGTAGATCGCCAGCATTCCCAATCCCGCCGCGGTCGCCCGCTCCCGGGCCGGGAACCAACGCGCGGCCGTCTTGGTGACGGCGTTGAGGATGAACGGCTGTCCAACAGCGATGCCGATCTGAGCGCCGAGAACCCAGGCATAGTCCCCCGGCACGAGGCCTCTCAAGAGGGCGAACCCGCCGGTCAGGGCTGCGCCAACGCCCACGCCGACTCGAATCCCGTAGGTATCGATGACCCACGACGCGGGAAAGGACATGACGATGAACACCGCCATGAACACGAGCGAAAGGAGCCCGATCTCCAGGTCCGAGACCCCGTAGAACGCGGCCGCTTGGCTGGTGATCGGGGCAAACGTGATCCAGGCCAACTGATTCACCGCCGCCACCAGCATGAAGACGCCGAGGACCACCCACCGATACCCGTACGCCCGATAGGACGGATTGTCCATGTCGTAGCTCAACCCCCTCTGCCCGTAGGAACACCTCCGTAGTAAGGCATCCCGAGTATACCGGTCGGACCCCACTGCCACCTCGACACGGGATCGGCGCCAGGACCGGTTGGCACTCCGGCTCCGGCCGGGCCGCAACAACGGGCTTGACTCGGCCTTCGGTCTCCGCTAGAACCTACGCATTCGTCCGGCGCCAATAGACATAGGAGGAGGCACGCCGTAGAAAAGAGAGACCTGGCCAGAGAACTGAAGGGACTCTACCTGCCGCCGAAGGAGCGATTTGCCGCCGTCGAGGTCCCGGAGCTCTCTTTCTTGATGATCGACGGGACGGGGAGTCCGGAGGCCTCGCCCGCCTTCCAGGAGGCGATCGGGGCTCTCTACTCCGTCGCCTACACCCTCAAGTTCGCCTCGAAGAAGGAACAGGGATTGGACTGGAAGGTGATGCCTCTGGAGGGGCTGTTCTGGACGGACGACGAGGGCCGCCTCGCTCTCGACGGGAAGGGTAACTGGAACTGGACCCTTCTCTTGCTCCAGCCGGAATTCGTGACGAGCGAGGACGTTGCCCGGGCCATCGCGGCGGCGGGAAAGAAGCAACCGCTCCCTGGCTCGAGGAAACTGCGTCTTGAGTCATTCACTGAGGGGCCCTCCGTCCAGACCCTGTACCTCGGGGCGTACGCCGACGAAGGGCCGACGATCGAGCGGATGCACGCCTTCATCACCGAACAGGGCTACGAGCCTCGCGGAAAGCACCACGAGATCTACCTCGGCGACCCACGTCGCACCGCGCCCGAGCGCCTGAGGACCGTGATCCGCCAACCCGTGCGAAGGGCCTGAGGAGGCCGCTACTCGCGCAGCACCTGAGTCGCAAGCTCTAACCCAGGCCGGAGTTCCTTCGCGTAAGCGTGCCCGATCTCGTCAGGGCGCATGCCCGCCTTCTTGACCCGACGGTGCAGGCTAGAGCCAGGGTTGGATGTCGGCGTCCTTGAGTTCTTCGGGCTTGCCGGTGAAGCGGATGACGCCGAGCCGGTCAATGAGGAAGACGTGGGGGACCCCGGTTACGTCGTACAGCTCCTGGACCGCGCGGGCATCCTTGAGAGATCCCCACAGGCAGACGAAATCCAAGAAACCGTTTGCGCGCAGGTAGTCAGCCGGAGTGGTCGCGTCCTTGTCGCTC
>Ga0315294_10003865_pt1 | contig 16331 bp, 13 predicted proteins | sample YL17G13_40_MG_FD_203626 | JGI IMG/M metagenome (GOLD analysis project Ga0315294, IMG submission 203626) | Sediment microbial communities from Yellowstone Lake, YNP, Wyoming, USA - YL17G13_40 | ecosystem: Environmental > Aquatic > Freshwater > Lake > Sediment | place: USA: Wyoming | collected... | reverse complement strand
GTCCGAAGGGGCAAGGGCGGCAAGAAAAGACTGGTGTGGTTCAACGGTTCTTTCAGGCGTCACTACAACAATTACATTCTTTGGAAACAAAGCACCGGCGAACCTACAGGTACATCCGACCCGCTGATTTTATCCAGCAATACGGGCGGCCATATGACAACAAGGGCAATAGAAAAGGCATTCAAGAGAGCAGCAGCAAGGGCAGATTTATCTTCACACTTTTCAATTCACTGCCTCAGGCATACCTACGCCTGTCATTTATACAAGGCCGGCGGCTACAACCTGCGGCTGGTCCAGAAGCAATTGGGGCACTCGAATTCCAAAACGACCGAAGTCTATGCGGATGTAATGAATGCCGATATGCACAAGGCATTGGAAAGGCTATATGCATCGTCTTCGAAACAATCCTGAAGATATTAAAGCGACCGCAACAAATACATAAAGGTCGGATACGGAGACTTGGATGGTGGTTATATGGGATTGGCCTGGATTTTCAAGAAGTTGTTGTGGGGCAATGCCTTTGCCACCGAACAGGGACGGATAAGGCTTTTTGGCAGGATGGACTGGACTTTGTTCCCATCAAGGGCGCTTGCTTTAAATCTCCAGACAATCGGCGAAAAACTCGGAGAGGATTTCGTTTACAAGCTTGGTTACGAGGCCGGCAAGGATGCTGCAAAGGAAATGGTCAAGTACATGGGATTGAAGCCCAGAGGGGGCTGGGTGACGCAGAAGGCCGTGATTGCGATGCTGGATTTCATCGGGTTTGGCAAGCCGGAGTTTGTACATGTGAAAGTCAAAAAAGGCGGCCATCATCATATCGTTGTTCACGTGCGGGACAATCCTGTCATCGAACATGGGGCAAGGATGTTTGGCGTCAAATCAATGGCATGCAAGTGGTTTATGGGTGTGTATGCCGCTCACGGCGAGATGGAACTGGGTGTCAAGCACGTGAAGCTCAAGGAAAACAGATGCATAAGGTTAGGAGCACCATACTGTGAATGGGAAACGAAATGGTAATAGAACCGGTTTTGTTGTTTCTTTGATTGCCAAGCTCGGCAGGCCTGTTATTCGGCATCTCAGTGAACTGGCGAGTGAGTCGTTGAAACAGCCCGGCAGTTGGCAGTGCCTGGAGATTGTCTATCGAAACGAACCCCGAAAAATACTTGACCGTTTTTTCCTGAACAGCCGTTCTGCACGCGGGGCGAGAAACAGGCTGCAAGTTCTGAAAGACGAGATATGTAAGTGCATTGAACAGCGAAGCCGGATTAACAATCCTGTCCGGATGATTAGCTTCGGCTCGGGGCCGGGGCACGAAGTCATTGGCTGCATTGAGAAGCTTCGAAATTGTATAAACATTGAGGCTATCTGCATAGATAAGGAGCCAAGTGCCCTGGCACAAGGAAGACTCCTGGCTGCACAAAAAGGACTCGACAAGTGTATCGAATACGTTCAGGGGAACATCCTGCACACGAACTCCAATACCGTAAGGCACGACATTGGCATATTGTCCGGCTTGATTGATTACTTCAGCTTTGAAACAGCGATTTCTGTACTGAAGATGATTAAGGAACAGCTTTTGCCGGGCGGAACCGTGCTCATAGCCAATATGAGGCGGCATAAACTTGCTTCGACGATGAGTGTCTTGGGAAATTGGAATTTGGTGTACAGGGAACCCGAAGACGTTGAAAGTATCCTCACAGAAAGCGGATATGAAGATATTGAGGTATGGCTTGAGCCGGAAAAGGTTTTCTGCATCGGCAAGGCGAGAAAGCTGGGCTAATATCAATTTCGTTTATGAGGAGAAGTTATGAACGCTCTAAACTTGTTATTTGGAGAATTAGGGTAATCGTTAGTTTTGAAAAGTAACTATTTTTTGAAAGGGTATTGCGATGAAACGCAGGACATTTCTGATTGTTATTATATTGCCGATTATCATGGTTATGACCGGTTGCGACGGGGGCTACTCCGAAACGCAAAATCCAAACGAGCAGCATATCTATGTTCATCAGATGGATGACCCGACTTACGATATGTATTTGCAGCAGCAGATGCAAAGGCAAAGCATGCAGGATTTCCAAAGAGGCTTGAACAACACCATGAATGGTTTTGATGATAGCATCAGGAGGATGCAGCAAAACAACGCGGGTATGTTTAACATACTCAATGGCGCACGACAGCAGCGGCCTTAAGGACAGTAAAAAGGCGACAACGCAAAGCGGAATAGGCGGCACAAAAACTTGCCTCAACGATGAGCATTTTGGGCAACTGGGACTTGGTATACAGGGAACCGAATGAGGTTGAAAGTATCCTTGCAGAAAGCGGCTATGAAAATATCGACGTATGGCTTGAGCCGGAAAAGGTCTTCTGCATCGGCAAGGCAAGTAAACCTAATTGCATCTTTTAACTCACTTATGAATTATACCATCCAATCAACTGATTTCAACCGTCACCATTATATAGCTTGGTTGATAAACCTGGTTTTTGTCGCACAAACATGCCAAGAAGATTACCGAGAAGTGGCATGTTGATTACAACAACAAAGGACCGCACAGTTCGCTGGAATACCTTGCGCCAGAGGAATTTATAAGACAGGAGAATGAAAAGTATTCCATAGCCAAGCCTGTGGAGACGGGATTAATTAATGCTGGATACTTCAATTCGTAGTGATATAATAAATGGGGTAAGGTTAGAAAAATTCCAGAGAAACAGAGTCTGTTGGTATTGAAATTGTCTAGGGAGAAAATACATCCGGTTAATAGGAGTCTTGGCTCAAGGAGGGGTTCCGGTTATGGAATACTTAGAATGGAATGATTTAATAGCAAGGCATTTTTTTAACGAGGAGAAGGCTGGACGGGAAGTATTACTTTATGTGAATGAAGAACTTATTGAAACGCTGGGTTCTGATTATGGTGCAAGTAAAGCTGACTTTATTGAAGCTCTAAAAAAAGGCCCTCCTTGGGCGACAAGATCCGGCTTATGCCAAAAGGCCCTTCAAACCTATTCAGATTGGCGATCCAGAAAAGAATTGAATTATCCTCCATATATAGGCTATCTAGCCTTTTTTGTGCTTGCTGCGGGAGTAGAAACTGACTTTAGACCATATGCGTATTATCCGCCTCTTTGGACACTTTTGGGCGAACCAGCCAATAGCGGCACTCCACCATCATTTGATGAGATGATTCAGCTATGGAAAGACCTTGAAAAGTGGAGCAGGGAAGATAAGCATGAAACCTTGGGCAAGTTTGTTAAACGTATAAGAGGAGGATGGTGGAAGGTTGGTTTGCCTCGGTCTCAGACTATCATTTCTGAGGAAGAGCGAAAGCGTCTTCCTTGGCTTTTTGAAGAAGCTAATATAGACCCTACTGATCCACCTTCTCCGGACGTTATGGCAAAATTATGCAGTGCTTACGGTAGTAATATTTTTGAAAAGAAGACCATTAGGCTTCTTCAAAGCACGGAGGAAGAATTTAGCATTCTCAAACAAGCGTTAATAGAACTAGTTCTTGATGAGTTGGAAAATTGGGACGGAATAGTAATTCTTGAAGAAAAAGAAACAGAAGCTGGCGAGCCTATACGTCGCAGTATGCAAGCTGCTGCTTTGCGTGTTTGCATGAATTACGACGCTGTAGCGCAAGAAGTTAAGTATTATTTAAGGTTTAAAACAGGAAAATTCTTCCCGGAAGAAGGGTTGCATTTTGAGCGTAACAACGACTCTAGAGTTTATTCTTGTATGGAAACATTCCAAGGATGGTCTACTCCACTTAAGTATAACGAAAATGATTCAATAAAGAGACTGGATGCAGTTTCTGTGGATTGGATTCTGGGGGAAAATTTTATCGACAAGGAAAATGGGTGGCGGGCAAAATTACGCGGCGTAAAAACCCGTTTATTCAGACTTGGTACAGATAGCTTGCCAGATTGGGTTGAATCGCAAATGCTTGAAAGGGGAATCGAGTTTTATATCGCTTCTTGTGGACCAGATATCGAAGCAATCCGGAATTGGGGAAGCAAATATTGTGAACGATTTAAAGAACTCAAGGTTTTGGGTTTGCCGCAGGGATGGATGCTATTTTATGGAAAGAATGCAAGAGAATCTTGTAATGGCATTGATGTGCTATCAGTCTCATCTCAAGTAAGATTGACCCTCAGGGAAGGAATACGAGCCGGGAGAGGTAATGTGTTTTTTAATTTTGCACCTCCTAAAATAGTTGTTGAAAACGGGAGAGGTGATGAAAAAGTTACTGTTAATGACAAGCCTATGATACATAAAAATATTATAGAACCTATCTGGACATTACCCGAAGAATTCTTGAGAAGCGAGGTTTCATCATTTGGAGAGCCGCTTCGCATTGAGGTAAAATTAGAGAACCTGTGTTCGAGTAAAATAATCAAACTTGTTACTTTTGGTCTTCCTGCTTCCTGTGATGCTACTCCATTTAGAAATAAATCAGGTGAATTATGCAGTCAAACCGAATCTCCCCGGGTACGCGGCGTCTGCACTATAGATACTTTATCAAATGTGTCTTATCCGCTACTTCTGCCATTTCATTTATCAAATAGAATCATTTTTATTGGCCGCAGACCTGGTGAAGTTGCCGAATGGCCAACTGATTGCATTCCTAAAGAATGGCAACCTGTTTGGGCCTTAGCATATAAGAAGAGAAATTTATGGGTAGCAAATTTCTGCGGTACCATGGAAGATGCAAAAATTGATTCCCTCCCAGGACACCCTGTAAGCGATAAAAAGAATTTAAAAAGGTGGCGGGAAGCTTTATGGATAAAGCGAAAAATTACTGATGAACCAAAACTTGGCCAATTAAAAAAAGTTTGGAAGAAATATGTGGAGGCATCGCTTGATGCTTATTTAACGGCACATTTTGAGGAGATGCATTTTTGGTTATGCTCCTTCCGTGATATTACACAGAATATGGCTTCGAAGAGAATTCGCCAGAAAAACTTCCGCTACGCTGCCAACGGGGATAACATAGAAGCAGATGATATATCAAAGCGATTGCAACAAATCTCCGGGGAGATCGGGGTTGTGCAAACCGCTTTGCAGAAAGATGAAACCCTATTAAAGCTCAACCATGGAAAATCCGGCCTCATTCAAAATTACCTTCCCGGCAAAATCGCTGAACAAAGGCAGTGCCTTGCCAAACTTCAGATACAAAAAAGGGCATTAACTCAGCAGTTGACTGTTCAGGGATACCTGCAAAACCAATATTCGCGAGATGCTGAAGGAGTCGGATTGTTCTTTGCTATTCCTTCCAATATTCAAATAACTAATAAGGAGCAGGATTTTATAGATGCCGTTCATAATGTTATCAAGGAACTCCAGGACATCCATAGGTATCAAATCCAGCAAAAACTGCAAGGTGGAAAACTGCGCATCTACGTTGAAGAAATTGACGCACCAGCAGTTTCACTTCTAACACGCTGGACAGGAGCAGCCTTGAATCCAAGGCAGATAGCCAAACTCGGACCTGAATTCGCTGAATTATCTGTAATGGCAGAAGAACAACTCATGGTACTACCACGGAAAGACATTCTTATGGGTGGTTCTATCCAGGACGAGAAAAAGTTAGTGAGCGCAAGAGTCGTGCAGAATTTTTTGAAGCGGCTTGAAGTTGTTCCAACAGCATCAACCAAATCTGCCCAAGGCGTAAAGAGCAACATGCCGGTTTGGATCGGTAATATTATAGACCCGCTTAAACCATCCGGGATCCCCTGGGAATTGCCTCTGGATGGGATGCGGCATATGTACATTTCAGGCTCGACCGGCTCAGGGAAATCCTATCTTGCACGTGTTATCGTGGAAGGATGCACCATTCACAAAAACTTAGGTGTTGTGGTCATAGACCCCCGAAACCAATGGGGCGGGTTGATGTCCCCAGAAGACCGCCCGGAGATTCTCGCTCGGTATGAATCATTCGGCCTCAAACCGCAGCAGGCAAGAAATTTTGATTTCAAGTATTATGGTATTGCTCAAGGAATTGGAGAACCATTGCCGGCAGATAAGCGTGTTTTGGCAACCGGTTTTCATATACTTTGTCTGAAGGGATTGGATGACCGGAGAAAGTCCGAAATTTCCGATGATGTCCTCAGATCGCTGTTCGATGCTTGCAGCCATTCAGAATCGGAGCAGCCTCGTGTTATTGTCGTACTTGAGGAAACACCCAGCCTTATGAAAAAACACACAGACAATGATGCGCAGGATGCGGCCAGTCGAACCGAGAAATCTATTGACCTGATTACACGGGAAGGCCGTAAATACGGTCTTTATCTGGCCATACTTAGCCAAACCATTCGCGATTTCTCTTATGGTCTTGGAGCAATTCGACAAAACGTATCAACATGGGTGTTCATGCACAACAGCGACCGTGAGGTCGACTTCGCTTCGAGTTTCTTAAGCGATGGCAAGGCAATAATCTCGTTACTTCCAGGAGAAGCGATTGTTTACAATCCCGAATGGGGCGAAGTAAAGATTTCTGTCCGTCCGCCGCTCTCGAAAGTCTGGGAGCCGACTGACGAGGAAACTAAAAAACTTTTAGGGTCTGTTTGTCAGAATTTGCCGGCGATATCTTATGAAGCACAAGCTGTGCTTGATATAGCGTTGGAGCAGCAGGGTCAATCCGGCAAACCCGCAAAGTTATCTTTGATTGCTGAAAAAATTGGGATTACCAGCCGTCGGAAGCTTCATAATATCATCGAAGAACTGGAGAAAGCTCACGTTGCCAGATTTGAGCGTCTGGAAGAACGAGGGAAGCCATTGGTTGTTGTTCCTATTAGTGTGCAGAAAGGTGTACAAAAACGTACGTAAATGCGGACACAAACGCGCACAAAAGGAAATGTGTGATGAAAAGCGGACAATATAAGTTATTTCTAAACAGGCACTTAGATAAGCTTGATTTGTGTGCACAAAACCCTTTTTGTCCGGGTTTTGAGGTTTTAACCATAGGGTTCAACTCACACTCTGTCCTTGCCAATAAAATGAAGTTTGACCGGATTTGTTTTGCTGCACTCTAAAGTCGTTTTTTATCGAGAGTAACAAGGAGAATACGCTAAATATGGAACAGAATTATGTAATTGGGTCGGACGTTAATCAGGTTAAGATAACAACCCTGTCTCATATTCGAGGCCAGCCGCAGGTCATCAACGCATTGGAAGTTCACCTCCGCGCACATTTTAACATCAGGTCGGCTTCGGGTAATTCGGATATATCATTCGGACCGATTATCCTGTGCGGCCCCAGTGGAACAGGAAAAACAATGGTAGCCAAAGCCCTGCATGCAGAATTAGGCAATCTGAGATTAATTGAAACCAACGGTGTAACGGTAAATAACAAGTTAGAGTTGTTTTCTATTCTTATAAATGCTGATGGGAATACAACCATATTTATTGATGAAGCTCAGGGGATGATCCCAAAAACTCAGCACATTCTCTTGACTGCTCTTTCCGAGAAAAAGCTGTACGTACCGGCTGGTGTCTCTTCAATGTGCTCGTACACCGTGCCTCTTGCCGGTTTTACAATGATTCTTGCCACGACCCACGAATATCTGCTTCAGGAAGCCCTCAGAAACAGAATGAGGATTTATTGCCGGTTTGATTATTACACAGTGGAAGACCTTGTGGAAATCGTACGTCAAAGAGCGGATATCTTAAATTGGCATTATGAATCAGAAGATGTGTTACGGATTATTGCCCAACGGGCCAAGAGAATACCCAGACTGGCCCTTCATAGGAATCTGCAAACATGCTGGCATGTGGCTAAAAGTCATGACCGGAACATAATTACGCTTGAAGATGCAATGGAGGCCTTTTGCCACCTGCAAATCGATGAATTAGGATTGGATCAACTGGACCGTTCCTACCTCGAAATTTTGCTTAAATTTGGTCAAACATCTTTAGGGGTATTGAGTTCGAAATTGTCGCTTCCGGCTCTGACGATACAAAGGGTGGTTGAGCCGTACCTGCTTTAAAGAAGGATTCATCATCAAGGACAGGTCATCTGTCAGGGCAATAACAGAGAAGGGTAGGGAACATATCAAGAGGACTTCACTGCCTTCTTTTCAAATGTGTTTGGAGGATACTGAAAATGCTGCCGGATAACAACCTTAAGGCGGTTTGCTCGGTTACGGGGATGGCGAAAAAGCTGGATATGTCCAGAGCAAGATTTTACCAGCTTCAGAAGATGGGTGTATTCCCCGGGCCGGTTTATTGTACTCGCACCAAGCGGCCTTTTTATCCTCTGGATTTGCAAAAGAAATGCGTCGATATTCGCGAAACCGGAATCGGCTATAATGGCCAGCCAGTCCTTTTCTATGCAACACGGAAAGATGCTCCCGGGAAATTACAGAACCAGCCAGACCACCAATACGGGAAACTTACAGGTATTCTAAGGCAAATGGGGCTAAATGTAAGTCTCAAGAAAGTCAAAAACGCAGTTAAATCACTATATCCCGAAGGATTGACATCCTCTTCTGTTGAAGGGCCTGTTATCCGGGATTTGTTCAGATATTTCGATCAGCGAGTGTAATAATGATGTCTGATTTTCGTAAAGATGCTGTGTTAAAGTCGGCGAATAGCAGTGAAATAATTGTCTGGTTCGTAAGCCGTTTTGGAGTTTTTTTGAAAATTTTTTCAAAAAACAGTTGCGCTATTTTCGGTGAGCGCTACAATGAATAGAAAGCTGACACAACTTGAGTTGAATGCGGCATTAAATAACTTGCCGCCGGTTCTGACCCCACAGGAGGCAGCAGAAGTGGTGATGCTCAAAGTTTCGACCTTGTATCGCCATATATCTGAGGGTCGTTACGGCGGAGCAGTTAAAAGAGGTAAGCCATTGCGTTTTTGGCGTGATAGATTGGTACAGGAGTTTATGCAATGAAACTTGTAGATCGCGAAAGAGTCGATGGAACCCAGGTTACTATAGGCCGCCGGGTATATTACAGAAATAGAGAACCTGAAGTCTCCCATCGTTATGCCGCAGAATACTGTGATTTGGATGGAGCACAATTGTGCAGAAATCTTGGAACAAGCAGCCGGGCAAAGGCAAAACGGATGGCGGTTGAGATTCAGCAGGAACTGGAATCTGGAATTGAACGTGTGCCTGAAGTTAACCTTCTTATAACTGACCTTATTGACCAGTACCGCCAGGCAGTTAAGGCAAAAGGTATTGCACCGAAAACCGGTCTGAAATACAAAGCCGATCTCGATAAGCTCAAGGAATACTGCACAGAAAACAATATTCGGCTGACCAAGCATCTTTCGGAAAATCACCTTTATTGTTACCGGCAGTGGCTTGTTGAAAAAGGTTATGCCGACAAGACCATACAAGGTGCTGTCGTTTTGGTCAAACAAATGTTCAAATGGGCGTGGCGTCAGAAATTAGTGAAGGACTATAGATTTTCAGGTGTATCTTTCCCCAAAGCTAAGGCCAAGCCGCAGCCGTGTTTTACCTCCGAACAGGTTGATAAACTTATTGAAGCAGGAATTGGCGAAGAAAAACCAGCCTTTGCCTTTATGGGCTATGCGGGTCTGAGAATCGGAGAAGTAGAGCAACTCTGCTGGGAAGATTTGCATACAGCCAGCGGCTGTTACACTATGACTCACGTGCATAGAGGCGGGTCGACTGGCACTACTACTAAGGACAAGGATGACCGCTTTGTCCCGATTCATCCGAAGATTGCATTGATGTTAGGGTCTGTAAAGAAAAAGACCGGCCTTATATTCAAATCGATAACGGAGCGTCAGCTTCTCAAGCGGCTTAAGGAATTGTGCAAGTTATGCAAGTTTGATAATCCCAATCAGTACAAGTTGCATTCGTTCCGCCATCATTTTGCAAGCCTTTGTGCGAATCACAATGTTGCATATCGAAAGGCCCTTGCTTGGCTGGGACACAGTTCTTCACAGATGCTTGACCTTTATTATCATCTTCATGATGAAGACAGCCAGCAGGCGATGATGGCACTGGCAAAATCAGGTGGAACAACGATTTCTGAGAGCGGGGAAGGTTCTGCATATGAGGGCAATTTGAGGGCAATTAGCCAGTCAAAAATCGAGAAAACTTTGCAAGTCCCTGAAGTTAAGGAACTTGTAGAGTGTCTCTCTTCAGTAACGGAGAGGGCGGGATTCGAACCCGCGGTACTCTCAAAAGAGCACACCGGTTTTCGAAACCGGCTCCTTCAGCCGCTCGGACACCTCTCCAAATCATCAAAATCTGCAAATAATCTACACCCATAGAATTGATTTTGCAAGAAGATTAGAGGACGGCTTACAGCCGGACTTATACGACTGCTGCCGTTTCGGCGGGTATTCGCGCTGATGACAGGTTGTCGGGGCCGTTGCTAATCAGCGATTTGAAAACATCAAATACGGTAACCAGCCCTTCTATATTGCCGTGTCCATCTGCCACGGGCAGCGCACGCCGGCCAAACCGGCGCATATTCTCCATTATTACCACAAGAGGAGTGTCCAGTCTTATGACTTGAACGGGCCTGCTCATCACCCATTTGATTTTGATATGGAGCGTGGCATCGTCTAATGGCCGGCGCCACCTCGCAAATTCAGGCCTAAGATAGGGACTTATATTTCCCGTCAGGTCCGACTTCGACACGATGCCTGCCACCAGTTTGTTCTCTCCTACCAGCATATAATTTGTATTATGCTCCTGCATCTTTTCGAGGGCCTGCTGAATGCTGTAGTCTCCTCTGCCCCAGACCACATTTCTTTGCATAATATCTTCCGCACATAGTGATACCATCGGCTCGCTGTCCTGCGAGGGCAATGGTGCGGCAAAAATATCCTCATCCGCCGGCATAGAAAGTTCCTTCCCTGCTGCGCCAGGGGACAAAATCATCTCCTCGATAGTTTCGGAAACTGATTGCCTCTCCCTTTTGGTCATTGTGCCTCTTACCTTATTATAAAGTCGGAAGGGCCAGTACTTTTTCAAGTTTTTATATTCCGGCATAAACGCTTTTATTGAAATTATCTTGCTTTCTCTTACAGCCTCGATTTCCCCTCTCTGGCTGATTGCGACATCGGTCGTCTCTTGAACTTCGGTCTCATCGGCGGTTTTTTCTTCCGCTTCAAGTTTCGCCTTTTCTTCAGCGTATCTGCTCATTATATACGCCTCGGCCTTTGCCGGCACGTCGGCCCGGCCTTTTTCTCTTGCTTTTGTCCTTGCCTTTTTTTCGGCTATTCTTCTCGCCTTTTCTTGCGCCCTGGCTGCTGCTCTTGCTGTTCTTTCAGCCTCAGCTTTTGCTCTTGCCTCCTCTTCCGCTTTTGCTATAGCTTCCATCCGTGTTTTCCTTTCAGTCTCCGCTCTGGCCTTCTCCCCTGCTTTCGCTCTCATCTTCGCTTCAGCCTCCAACCTTGACCTTATCTTCGCCTCAGCTTTGGCCTTTTCCTCGGCCTCAATCTTCGCTTTTTCTTCCGCTTCTGCCTTTACCTGCAGTTCCGCTTCAAGCCTTGCCCTTTCTCGTGCTTCAGCCTTTGCTCTTTTCTCTGCCTTGATTCTCGCCCGCCTCTCAAGTTTTGCCTTCGCCTTCGCTTCAGACTTGGCCCTTCTTTCAGCTTCAATCTTCACCTTAGCCTTAGCCTTGGCCTTTGCTATAGCTTCAATTCTTGCCTTTTTTTCAGCCTCTATCTTCGCCTTTCTTTTGGCTGTCTCTTTTGCCTTCACTTCTGCCTTGACTCTTCTTTCAACCCTTGCCTTTTCTTTGGCTATTTCCTTCGCCCTTGCCTCCATCTCGGCCTTGGCCTTTAACCATTCTTCCACCTTGGCCTTTTCTTCTGCTATGGCCTTGGCTCTTGCTTTAGCTTCTGCTCTTGCCCTTGCTTCCAATTCAGCTTTCGCCTTCTTTTCTGACTTTATTTTTGCCTTTGCTTCATATTTCGCTTTTCTTTCAGCCTCTTTTCTCGTCTTCGTATCAGCTGTTTCTTTTGCCTTCGCTTCAGCCTTGGCTTTTCCTTCGGCCTCGGCCTTTGCTTTTGCCTCTGCTCTGGCCATTGCTATAGCTTCAAGCTGTGCTCTCCTCTCAGCCTCGGCTTTGGCTTTTTCTTCAGCTTCCGCTCTTGTTCTTTCTTCCGCCTCAGCCTTTGCTCTTATTTCCGCATCTATTTTTGCTTTAACCTCCGCTTCAATTCTTGCTTTTCTTTCAGCTTCAATCCTTGCCTTTTCTTCTGCTTCCGCCTTTGCTTTCAGCTCCGCTTCAAGTCTGGCTTTTGCTCGTGCTTCGTCTGTTGCTTTTTTTACAACCTCTATTTTTGCCTTTTTCTCAGCTATTTCTTTTGCTTTTGTATCAGAATGGACTGCCCTTTCAGCCTCGATTTTTGCTCTCATTTCCGCCCTTGCTTTTTCTATAGCTTCAAGTTTTGCCTTTCTTTCAGCCTCCACCCTGCCTTTTTCTTCGGCTGTTCTTTCAGCTTCTGTTTTTCCCCTTTTAGCGGTTTCAATTTCGATTTTTGGCTCAGGCCCGGCTGGTTTACTTAAATTGCCTTTTGGAAAGATAAAGCCGCACTTAAAAGGCGAATAGGAGGCGATTTTTATTTTATAGGGGATGAATACCAATTCCTGATTATCAGCCAGACCTGTTTCTGCTGTTGCCCTATCCGGGAGATTGCCCACGAAAACGTTTTTTTGCATAAAATAATTGGGGCCGGGCGATTCTTTACGATAAGCCTTGTTCCACGCATTTGCCATCATATCGCCGGCCTGTTTTATAGTGTCGCTTATCTCTAAAGCTTTTTTGGCTGTGCCGGATTTTCTGTTTTCCAGAATTCTCTGTCTGGGCAGCACAATCATAACCCCGCCGAGGGTGAATAACCCTTCTTTGCCGAAAATCAACTGAATTATCTGGTTATTCAAAATACCATCAGCTTTGACTGAGCAGATGGCCGCAACATCCTTGAAGTATCTTTTGAGTTTTTTGACAGTTTCGGTGCGGGGGGGCTGTTTTTCATAAGTTGTTTCTACGCCGTAGATTGAGGAAAAATCCTTGCAGAAACACTGAAATGCTTCGGCGGACAATTTCGCAAGCTGCGACTCAATTTCTCTTTGTGACGTTGCCATTTCGATTATATTTTTCTATCCCCTGTGCCGGCCTAAAATTACAACGTATCTGTATTTTTTAAAAACACACCCATCCTCTTTATTTTCGTTTAATTTCGCCGATACTTTAGGACTTTCTGCCCTCCGGGAGGATATTACCGTCAGTCTTCTTTTTGGTAAGATGGGTAAAATTTTACCCATTTTAACAAAGGGTCTTTTTGCACCCTCTGTGTGTATGATTGACCAAAGGCGTCAAAATAAATTTTTTGGAAAATATTTAGGCCTCTGCCTCTGAAGTGAAGTCGATATGTAAGTGCTTATAGCATATACGGATAGGCAAAGTTAGCGAGCGGAGAATAAGCGAATATTCCGAAAATTTTAATAAAATTTTACTTCCCTTTGGAACAAAATTCCGTATATACTACTAATATAGTAGGAATTGTAGGATATAGGTTATGAAGCTCTCAACTCGAACAAGATATGGAATCCGGGCGATTTTGGAACTGGCCGGCCATTATAACCAGGGGCCGTTGCAAATAAACGTTATTGCCAAACGGCAGGACATATCGGTCAAGTACCTGGAGCAGTTGATGACCGTCCTGCGGTCAGGCGGGTTTATTAAAAGCGTCAGAGGCTCCAAAGGCGGGTATATCCTTGCCAAAGCGCCGAATCAGATTAAACTTGACGAGGTTTTCAACTGCTTGGAAGGGCCGGTAACGACCGTTGAGTGCGTTCGGGACGAGAATTACTGCGGCCGTTTCGCTGATTGCATTGCCAGGGAAGTTTGGGTCAAGGTGCAGGATGCGATTACAGCAGTGCTGCGGTCGATAAGCCTCCAGGATTTGGTCGACAAGGCAAAGGGCAAAGAAGGGGTTGATTATCGTATTTAGAAAGGTGCTATATGAGTGCGGTGTTTGAGGATATAACGGCGGCGATTGGTTATACGCCATTGGTGAGAATCAATAAGCTGGGGTCAGGCAAAGCCGGTATACTGGCGAAGCTTGAGGCATTTAACCCGTGCGGGAGCGTCAAGGACAGGATAGCGCTGTCAATGATAGAGGAGGCCGAAAAGAAGGGGCTGATAAAGCCCGATACGGTGATAATTGAGCCGACCAGCGGGAACACGGGGATAGGGCTTGCGTTTGTCTGCGCTGCGAAGGGGTATCAATTGATACTGACGATGCCTGAATCAATGACCATTGAGAGAAGGAAGCTGCTTCGGCTGTTCGGGGCAAAGATTCTGCTGACGCCCGCTGAGAGCGGTATGACCGGGGCGGTTAAAAGGGCTGAGCAGCTTGTGGCAGAGACACCGAACAGTATTATGCTACAACAGTTTATCAATCCTGCGAACCCGCAGATTCACCGGGAGACGACAGCACAGGAGATTTGGGTAGATTCCGACGGGAGGTTTGATATTTTTGTGTCCGGCGTAGGGACAGGCGGGACGATAACCGGCTGTGGCGAGGTGTTTAAACAGAAAAATAAAAATATAAAGATAGTGGCGGTGGAGCCGAAGGATTCAGCGGTCCTGTCGGGGTGCCAGGCCGGCAGACACAAGATACAGGGAATCGGAGCAGGGTTTGTGCCGCAGGTGCTGAACAGGGGTGTTATCGATGAGATTATTCAGGTATCGAATGAAGATGCGATAGAAACAGCTCGGCAACTGGCGCTGAAGGAAGGGATACTGGCAGGGATAAGCTCCGGTGCGGCGATGTGGGCGGCGATGCAAATATCCAATCGGCAGGAAAACGAGGGCAAAACGATAATTGTGGTTCTGCCGGACACGGGAGAACGGTATATATCGACAGAGATGTTTGATTAAAAACAAAATAGAGGATTTGACGATGCAGAACGACGAATTCATAAACGGCAATATGGAAGAGCTTGTCGGGCAGATTGTCCGGACGTATCAGGACGATACCGGCATAAATTTTATCGATGCGTTAAATCTGCCCGTGCGGGGCAAGATTCTGGAAGCTCTTGATTTGCTTACCGAACTGCTCTTTCCCGGCTATACGGGCAAAAGAAGCATTACGAAATCGAACATAAACTTTGTTGTTATAGATATACTCTATCATGTTTACACGGAGCTGGTCGAGCAGATTGAGCGGGCTTATAAATATCGCTGCAGGATGGAGAAGTGCGACAGCGGCGACTGCCGGCGAATGGCTGAGGATGCAACGAGGCATCTGCTTTCGCGGCTTCCGACAATTCGCGAATCGCTCAAAGGGGACGTCGGGGCGGCGTTTGACGGCGACCCGGCGGCAAAGTCATACGAGGAAATCGTAATCAGCTACCCCTGCATCGACGCTATTGCAACATACCGCATCGCCCACGAGCTGTATGTAAAAGAGGTGCCTTTAATTCCCCGAATAATGACCGAATTTGCGCATTCAAAGACAGGCATCGATATACATCCCGGCGCAAAGATAGGCAAAAACTTTTTCATCGACCACGGCACGGGAGTTGTAATAGGCGAAACCACGGTTATAGGCGATAATGTGAAGATTTATCAGGGCGTGACGCTCGGAGCGCTGAGTTTTCCGAAAGACGAAAGAGGAAATATAATAAAGGGAGGCAAGAGACATCCGACGATAGAGGACAACGTGGTGATATATGCCGAGGCGACGATACTGGGTGACGTGGTAATCGGAAAGGACGCTGTTATAGGAGGCAATGTGTGGCTGAAGGAGTCGGTGCCGGCGGGCGTAACGGTCTCGATGGCGAAGTCGGAACTGGTATATACGAAACATAAATAACGTATAGCGTATAGCGGGTAGCGGATAGAATAAAAGGAAAAGGTGTTTTTTGGACAAAAAGTTGGTTGAGCGGATAAAGCAGTTAAAAGTTGAGCGCAAGGCTGTGATACTTGCGCATAATTATCAGCCTGCCGAAATTCAGGACATTGCAGATTTTTGCGAGGACTCGCTGGGACTGAGCGTTAAGGCGGCGGGGACCGATGCAGAAGTGATAGTATTCTGCGGCGTGAAATTTATGGCTGAAACGGCTGCAATACTGTCGCCGGGGAAAACAGTGCTTCTGCCGGAAAAAACTGCGGGCTGTCCCCTGGCGGATATGATAACCGCAGAACAATTAGCGGAACTGAAGAAGCAGCATCCTGATGCCCTGGTGGCCTGTTATGTCAACAGTTCAGCGGAGGTAAAGGCACAGAGCGATTATTGCTGCACAAGCTCAAATGCGGTAGAGTTGGTGAAGTCACTGCCGAGAGACAGGAAAATTATATTTGTGCCGGACCAGCATTTGGGTCGGTTTGTTGCGG
>Ga0315294_10003864_pt1 | contig 16335 bp, 22 predicted proteins | sample YL17G13_40_MG_FD_203626 | JGI IMG/M metagenome (GOLD analysis project Ga0315294, IMG submission 203626) | Sediment microbial communities from Yellowstone Lake, YNP, Wyoming, USA - YL17G13_40 | ecosystem: Environmental > Aquatic > Freshwater > Lake > Sediment | place: USA: Wyoming | collected... | reverse complement strand
AACTTCTGGACTGAACAGAAACTGATTAGGTCCTTAAATAAAAAGGATATCAGTACTGCACAAAATGCGAATAGCATGTACTTTGACATAACTGGTCAGAGTAAAGAGAAGATGCAGCAGGATGCGGCCACGCAAGCGGCCCTGGGCCCCTTAGGATTCAAGTCCTCCAGCGGTCTTACTCTAAGTTCAGACCCGACAAAAGTAACCGGCATGGTTACAGACATTGTGGACATGAAGGACCTACTTGACCCTGCCAAGAATAAGGGTCAGCTGCCCGTTTCCTTGAAGGACAGAATCGCTGGCGTTAATAAAGAAATGAACGATTTTGCCGCAACGGGCGATGCTGTAACCAAAGCAATTTCATCCGTAATTTTACAAAAACATGGGCCACTTGATTTGGCTGATGTGAACAAATTGGTTCCGAACTTCAAGACTGTAGCGGAATTGATAGCCTTGGGACAAAAAACAGGCACCTTGGACAAGCTTCAGGATACCGCAATCAAGGATGCAGCCATCAACGAACTGAATGGCAAGAGCAATATTCCTGAAATCTGGAGAGTAGACATGGAAGCCACCTCTTCTCCTGAAAAGGCGGGAGCATGGGCGGACCAGTTGCTTAAATCAGCAGTGGGAATTGATAGTCCTGCTCTTCAAAAATTGGTTAAGGATAAAGTTGCCAGTCTTCGTAAGATTGCCTCAAACTACGCAGATAAACAGCAAGCGGATGCCAAAGCGCGAGAAGAACAGGAAAAAAGGGACAAGGAAGAACGCGAAAAGAAGAATCTAGCCAATACCCTCATTCAGGGCGCCGTACCTTCACTTCCCATTGGAAATTTGCAAACATTAGTGAATAGTTCAACCGGTCAGGCCGCAGGAAACGCCCTTGATAATGTTGGAAGAAGCCTAGGACTAGGACGTAGGAGGTAAGCAAGATGCCAAGTTTACTAGATACAGTAAAACAGAACTCTATCGCACTTTCCGCAGCTACTCCTGCGTCCAATCCCCTATTGTCCGCAACAGGGCTGCAGCCTACTGGTGGGGAGGCAACGCAGGGCACGGCAAAACTTATGGCCGTGGGTCAGACGGGTAAGGATGTTGGCCTTAGCGGGCAGACCCCCCAGATGTCCAGCCTTAGCGAGCGCCTAGCCTCCCTTCAGACCCTGAACCAGGCGAAGGAAGTCACACAGGAAGCGCAGCTGCAGGGCGTCTCCTTGGACCAGCAGCATGACCAAATGCAGCAGGAGTTCTCCCAAGCAAGTACCCAGTTGACAGAACAGCAAGTTGGCGCTCAGGAGCAGTTCAATCAGCAGTTCAAGGGCATGCTTTTTGAGCAGACCAATCAACTTAAGAGTCTTGACCTAACCAAAGATAAGGCAAGAATGGAGCAGATGGGCTTCATGCTGCGTTTAGGGAATACCCAGTACATAGACCAATTGCAGAATGCTGGAAAGCGGGCAAGACTTGACAACGCCGCATCTTTCAACGAGAATCTTCAACGGAGCATCTTTTCGGAAGAGATGGACCTCTTCTCCAACTCCTTGGAATTCCGTAACTATATGTACGCCGATGCCCGGGACGCGACACGCCAACTTGCCGACATGGACCTTGACTTCGCTATGGAAATTGCCAACGCAGATAGTAAGGCCGCAAATTCGCAGATGATGTGGAGTGGATTTGGGAATATAGCGTCGGCAGGAATGAGCTACGCGGCAAAAAGTCCTGCCGCGCCTGCGCCGGATACAACCAGTCCTATAGGTATGGCTGGTCCTCCAAGTTCCGCCGCGCAACCAGGTGCCGCCTCCTTTGCGGGCCCTCCTGCATCCGCTCAGTTTTATGGACCGCCTAGCTCTGCTCAGTTCTCGGGCCCCCCAAGTTCGGCTCAATTTGGGGTTACAGGAAACGTAGAGCAAACTTCCGGGTTTGGCGGAATGAATCCCTTAATACGAAGGTCAACGTAGTATGGCCGATTTAAACTTCCAACCTACCAGTACTAGAAGTCAACAGCTGCAGAAGCTGTCCGGCCAATTGCCAGGTCAGTCCGCTTTGCAGGCGCAAGGCCAGCAGCAACAACAGGTCGCACAGAATCAGCAAGCCATCCAGACTGCGGTTATGGGTGGGGCGCAAGCTACCGCCGGTCAAATTCAGCAGGCAGGCGGGCAGCAAGCTCAGCAAAGAGGGCAAATTGCTGTCCAGGCCGCACAGAAGAATGCGCAACAGCAAGGCCAGATTGGGCAGATGGGGCTTCAGGAACAGCAGGCTGGAATGAAGCAGCAGCTATTCCAGAAGCAGGTAGCCGCACAGCAGGAGAATCGGAAGCTTACTGCCGAGTTGTCCAGCACAAACATGCAGCTTAAACAGGAACTCTTCGATAAGCAGACCCAGTTTCAAAAAGATGAGATGGGCAGAACCTTATTCAACGAGAGGCAACTCCTGGACTATCAGCTGACCAAAGCGAAGTCGGATGAGGACCTTGCGGACTATGAACAGAAAGTTCAGCAGGCATCCCAGAAAAGGATGGCTCTTCTTAAGATGGCCCAGGCAAAGATTCAGCAGCAAATGGAACAGGCGAATGCGTCCTATAACCAGGAGCAGAATCAGCAAATGCAACAGGATTTAGCGAAGGCTAAACAGGCCCTTCAGATGAAAATAAAAAGAGAGAGAGCGAAACAGGCAAACCGTGCTAGTATGATGCAGGCCGGTGGCTTGATTCTTGGCGTGGCAGCTGTTGCGGCGGTGGGTGTAGCTACCGGGGGCGTGGGTATTGCCGCCCTTGCCGCCGGCGGGTCCGTGGGCATGGGTGTCGGCGGGATGGCCGCAGGGGCAACGGCAGAGTAATTGAAATAAGTTATAGAACAGGGAGTGGAATATGGCAGGCGAGCAATTTAAAAAGGGCGCGATTAACTGGTTACTAAATAACCCGACTGCGGAAAAGTTTGTTAATCGGTTAATGCAGAAAGAGGAACTGTCCTTCGGAGAAGCCGTTAAGAAAGCAATGGCGCAGAGGGAAGCCGGTATACTTGATAAAGCCGGTGCCCTTAGTTCTGCTCAAAAGAAGCAGGTATCACAGGATGTCACAGGGGGCAAGACTGTGGCAGAGGCCGTAAAGCATGCGACTACCCCAGCCCCTGCACACGAGCCAGAATTTCCCCGAACACATCCATACCAAGGACCGGCGACCGCAGCGGAGCAAAGGGAAATTGAGGGACCGGCTATAAAGGCAGCTCAACAGGATTTAGATGCTGTCCACGCGCATCTTGGGCCGCTACCCGGGCCTCCCGCCCCTTCGGTTACTCCTGCTGTTAATCCAGTCGCCGCTGGTCCTAAGTCGGGCTCATTAATGAACAAAGTAAATCAGTACGGAAAGTTGGCGGCAGGTGGGGGGTTGGCTTTAGCTGGACTAGGCGCTGTTTCCGGAACAGGCCAGGAGCCTGAGGCCGCTCGCTCCAAGTATGTAACTGAAAAGCGGGGGATTCCCACTTTAGGAGAAGACGGGCGCACTTTAAAAGACACAGTGAAAGCCGCTACCGCGCCAGAACAGGAAGAAAAGAAAGTCACTCTCGAACAAATCGCCAATATGCTTCCTGAAAATCAGATTTATGGACCGCCTAGCTCTGCTCAGTTCTCGGGCCCCCCAAGTTCGGCTCAATTGAAGCCGGAAGAAAAGAAAGTCACTCCCGAACAAATCGCCAGTATGCTTCCTGAAAATCAGATGAAGCCGGAAAAAAAGAAGGCTGCTACTAAAGAAGAAAAAGAGGAAGGTGGCGAAGGAGAAGAAGGCGAAGAAGGAGAAGAGGAACAGACGCCCGTTCAAAAGATTCTCTCGCATTTCTCAGATAAGCTAAAAGAGACCCGCGGAGGCCTTAAGAAGGACCTTGAAGGTCAATTAGATAAGATGCAAACGCTGGAAACCACCTATAGGACCGAAGCTAAGGAAGCGAAGGATTCGGTTGCGAGACAGGAACTGGCGGAGAAGATGGGCCATGCTTTGGCTCAATTAGGCGCTGGTATGCAGGGCATTAAAACTGGCGTGGATATGACCAGCGGACTCAAGTTCGATAAGACCGACTGGAACAAGCGATATGAGACCGCTTTAGACGAGTTGAAGGCAAACCTCACAGACCTAAGAGAGAAGCGCCAGGAAGCCCGTTTAACGTCCCAGGAGGCGATGCGTGAAACGGAACGCGAAGCTGAGCGTGGGATGAGCCTTGCTACCCAGGAGCAAATCCGGGGCGAGGACAGGACAGAACGCGCTAAAGAGAAAAAGGACCAACTAGACGCTGCCGCCGCCCTCAGAAAAGAGGACATCGCCTTCCGCGGCCAGGAGTCCAAGCTGCAAAGAGATTGGGAACAGAAGAAATTTGGCGACACTATAGAGTTCAAGAAAGAAGCGCTGGACTGGAACGAGCAACAGCGTAATTTGGACCGGGAATTCAAGAAAGGAGCGCTGCACTGGAACGAGCAACAGCGTAATTTGGACCGGAAATCAAAAGAGAAAATTGCGCAATTCAAGGCTTCTGTAGAACAATCTGCAGTTGATAAGAAATTAACGGAACAGGACCAAGCAAGTCAGGACGCTGCGTCCGGTTCTTTGTTAGGCGCATGGGCCGCGGTAGACGATGCGGAAGGTCCCAAGGAAAAGTCACTGGCTGAAAAGAGAGCCATGCAGCTTGAATCAGACCTCCGGGTAACTAAGTACTTAACTCCAACGGCTATTCAGCAGGCGCGTAAAACGGCGCAAGGCACTCCTTCCACCCTCTGGAATTTCTGGAAAGGGAAAGAGGGAGACATATCCGCCGCAGAAAGACAACTTAATATAGGTAGGATTGTCAGGACTGGAGGGGCATCCCAGGCCAGTGCTCCTGTAGCGCCTACAAACCAAGCCTCGGCTGGACAAGCGCCGGCTGTAGGTGGTATGGTAAATATGGTCGCACCAGATGGTCGCAGATTAAAAGTTCCGGCAGACAAAGTACAAGAGCTTGAATCCCAAGGCGCTAAGAGGGCCTAATTGTGGCTACACGTAAGACTAAAGACCCATTTGCGGAATTCGCGGTTCCTGCGGAAAAGCCAGTCGGCGCTCCTGCAGCGAACCAGGACCCATTTGCGGAATTTGTAGCACCAGCAACCGCATCCGCTCCGGAAACCAAAAAGGATGAATTCTCCGAGTACTTGGCAGAAAAGCCGGCAGATACCACTGAAGCTGCCCCGGAGCGCGAACCATACCGTCCAACGGAAGAGTTTGAAGGACAGCACGCTGAACTCAAAAGCCAGAATGCTATTACCGAAAAAGAGATTAAGGAAATCGCTGCCAGGTATCCTGATGTGGACCCTAAAGCGCTTGCTTCCTACGCACCCTACCAGGGCGTTCGTGTTCTCGGCCCAAACTACCGCAAGGACAGTTTAGAGCCCCTGATTCAGGGCGCCAAGATGACAGCCGGTCAAGTCGGTGATGCCTTCTTCGGTATCCCGCAGCGTATTGCTAAAGAGTTGAAGTCCCAGAATACTCAATATGCAATTGATGACTTGAACGAACTTATCGCTACCCGGAAGCCGATAGGCAAAGTCCTAAGTGAAGTAGGCACCGGCCTTGTATTCGGGGCAGGCGCTGGTAAAGTTATCGGCGGGGCAATGGATGCAGGGAAGGCCGCATTCGGCTTGGGCAAAGTTGCCGCTCCCGCCATTGCTGCCACTGAAGCCGGCATGCCCACAGGCCGTACCCTTGCCACTCAATTCGGAAAAACGGTTGCCCACGGCGTCGCAACAGGCGTTGGTTTTGGTGCAGCTTCGGGAGCCATTCATGCCAAAGAAGGGGAAGCTCTTGAATCCGCCGCAAAAGAAGGCGTTGTTGGAGGCGTCGTCGGCGGTGCGTTCGGCGTGCTGGTGGGGGCTCTCAAAGCTGGCGGTCAAATCCGACAGGCCTTGGGAGTTCGGGGAGAACAGGAAGTCACTCTTCTCGAAGAGACAGAGAAAGCGATGGCCGCGCCCGAAGTGGCAGAACAAATACGTGCAGGCGAGGAGCGGGTCTCCCACATTGGAGTAAGAGGAGAAGCACCTGCAGCCACGATTGCCCTTGAGAGAAGGAATGTTACCCGGGAAGTGGAACGCCTGAAGGCGGACGAAGAATATATGTACAAGATGGCGGATGCGAATCCGGACCTGATTCAGTACATGGAGCGGAACGCGGGAAGACAGCTTTCAGAGGATGAGATGTACACGCTGCTGGCGAAAGAAGTCAGCAGAAATAAAGCGGAAGGTGAGCTTGTCGAGTTTGCTAGGTATCTGGATAATCCAACAGGAAAGCTGCCTAGTACAATGGAAGAGCTCACGGAAGTAACCCGGCCAACCAATCTGCGGAAGGCAGGCGATAGGATTCGTGAATGGACCTCCCAGGGTAGGGATGAGACCTTCCTCCGCCAAGAGTACCGCAATTTCAAAGCAGTACAAACGGCAACAGACTTGAACCTAGATAAAGTTGCCAGGGAGGCAGGAGTCACTTCCTCCGAACTAACCAGGAAAGTCAGGACGTACTTTCGCGTTCGTGGGCAGTTCAAGATTATAGATAACAGGTCCGGCACTGCCTTGGAGCCGCTTGCGGATTCCTTTGTCCAGGCTGACAATCTTAAGAACCTGGCGCTCAATCGGACTATCTCCGAGGCCATGCCTGTCCTGGATGCATCTTCAAAGACAGGACTTCGTACACTATCCGTGGCGCAGATAGAAGCCTTAGAACGAACAGGAGACGTATCCAAGCTTAGCGAGGAACAACGTCCCGTTATGCAAGCCTTCTCTGAGCTGTTCGAGGGCGCAAGAAAAAAGGTGGCCAAGCTTGGAGTGACGATTCAGGAAATCTCTACTGAAAAAGCAAAGATTTACGTTCCTAGAATGCAGGTGGACGCAGTTACCACCACGGGCCGAGTTCGGGATAGAATACGCCAGGTGGAAGAAGCCTCCGGAATCTCCTTTAAATCTCATTTTCAGGACGAGGACATAGTAAAGATGCGCGAGAAGGGCGGGACTGCGTTCTCCGAACTCCTTCAGGCGCATGAATTCATGACCGGGGAACAGATTAAGACCGCCGCTCAACTATCCAAGTTTGTCGCGGAAGCGAGAACGGTAGACGGTTCAGCTAGGATGATAGCAGCAAAGTCCTCTCGACAAGCGCTTTCCCTAGCGAAGGCCCGCGCCGAGGTAGGTATCCCCTCATTTCTACGCGAAACTGACTTGAACAAACTGTACATACGATGGAACGCGGATGCACTGAAGCAGGCGTATTGGCGCAATTCCCTGCAGGACCTAACCAAGCAACGGGGCCTTCTGGCTGCGAGCGGGGACCGGGCGGGCGTGGAATATGTAGACGCATATCTTAAGGAAATAGCCGGCGGGAAGCGGGGTCTCGCACGTTGGGCTATTCAAACAAAAAATGAACTAGGCGCCAATCTTACTGCCAGGATGCAGGCGGCGGAACGGGCGGGCGATAAGAAGTCCGCAATTCTTCTCAGCACGCTTCAAAGCGGGCTAGAACTTCCTGGCATACTTACAGGAGTCATGTACGGCAACATCTTTGCTCTGAACCCGAAAGCTCTTGTTCAGAACTTAATGCAGCCCTTGGTAACTACTCTGCCAGAGTTATCCCTCGGCGGAAACGGCTGGGCCATGGCAAAAGGCCTGAAGGGATATTTCGAGACCCTCAAGGCACTTAGGAATCCATCTCAATTGAGCAAGATACTTGAGGAACGCGGGTATATCGCCCCTCATTTCTCGGATGAGATGTCCGGTGCTTTCAGGACCGGAGTAGAAAAGGGCGCTGTCAGCCGGATGTCCCTGGCCGCGCTGGATAAAATGACTCAGTACGGTATGTTTCTAATGCAGACTTCTGAAACAATAAACCGTGTCGCCACGATGAAAATGGCGGAAAGTGTTGCGGAGGACTTGATGCGTGGAAGTCAGTCCGCTAAGTACTTCTTGAACGGTGTCGGTAGCGGTTATCGGTATCAATTCAAGAAGCTTGTGCAGGCTGGGGACCTCCCTGCTTTGCAGACGAAAATGGCAGATTACTTAGTGGCCAAGACAATGTTCCACTATTCTCCGTTAATGGCTTCCCAGCTGGGCAACTACCTAGGCAGAATTGGAACTGCGTTCTCAACGTGGCCTACTACGATTACTGCTGACGCAGTTGGGGACTTCGCAAATAAGAACCAGATGGCAGGTCGCTATCTTCTTGTCAAGAAGTATATGGCCCCCCTGGCAGGGCTGCTTGCGTTGGACCACATAGCTAAAGGACTGCACGTAGGACCGGATGAGTCCCCTAGAACGAAAGCGCTGATAGGTCAACAAGGATTTTCCGGAGGTGCGCCAATTCGTTCCATGACTGATATCGCTACCCGCGGTGTGTTCTCCTCTCCTTATGTAGAGGAGGCCTTCAAGGGCTTCGCTGCCGCCGCATCCGGAGATGCGGATGGCTGGTGGAAAGCTACCAAAGGTATGGGCTCTCTCATAATTCCCGGCGCAGGATATCTCCATGCCGCGCAGGTAACTGCCCCTCGCCTGTTCCTGAATCAGGAGCCAGAAAAATGAAATCTGTCTGGTACTCACGCCGCACCTTTATCTCTTTTCTTGGCATCTTAGCCCTGCTTGTGTTAGGATTCAAGGGCGAGGAGGTTGGCTTCCACATTGTGGCTATCGTCCTTGGCATTGTTGGTGCTAACGCGGCGGAAGGGGCCTTTGTCGGAAATACCGTAAGGACCCAGACCCCGGCACCCGAGAAAGTGCAGAATAAATCAAGGAAGCTAAGATGACCCGAACCCACACTGTCGCATACATTTCCTTAGCTTCTAGTCTAGTTTTTGTTGGCTGGCTCCTGAATGACTCTAAAAGACAGGAATCCCAGCTGAAGGAAAAGCTTCGGGAATCCCAGACACAGGAAGCCCGTTTGACTGTACAGCTGACAGAACAAAAGACCCAGAATGAGAGTCTTAGTAGGGAAAAGCGGAAAGTGATAGTGGTCACAAAGCCGGACGGCACTAGAATCGAGACTCAGGAGACGACTACCAGCACCAAAGAAACCCATCTGGAGCAAGGCCGGACGTCGGTTAAGAACGAGGAGACTTCCTCAAAGTCGGATAAAGAGACAGAAACTAAAAAGAGTACTAGGTCCCCCCTGTCCAAGTACTCTGTTACCCCCGAGTGGAGGGCCCTGGACCCCTACGGAATGCCAACTGGCGCATCCGTTGGTGCACGTCTAGGCGCTCTCCCTCTTTGGGTGGAAACTGGCTGGGACCGCAAGGCTGGGGCGCATCTTGGCCTGAGGGTAGAATGGTAAGTTGAGTAGAATACACATATATTGTGTACAGTACCTATATAAAAGTTAGGGCAAATTAGCACGGTTTAGCAGTACCCAGTTCAATAGTATGCTCATAAGCATATAAATTCGCCGAATAGTATGCATAAATACTTACAAAACAGCATAAAAGAAGGAGTGTCAAGATGGCGTTAGATACCAAGGGGAGAGCCGCAGGACTAAAGGACATCCTACGGCGTCTCCGGGGGGAAGCCCCGCGGCCATTACAGCCGGAGGACCAAATAGAAGGTATGGTAGAGGGGAAACCGGAAGAGACTAGTCCTCAGATTCCCGAAGAAGACGAAGAAGTTTTAGAAAGTGCTTCTCCATTGAAGAAACGCGTTCCTCCAATTCTTCCACGTATTGGACGATAGTCCAGTTATTCTTCTCCACCAAATCAATCCGCTCTGAAACCGGCCTTAAAGCCGGCGGCAGTGCGGGCAATCCCTTTTCGGGGGATGCCTTAGGCTTGTGCAATCTGGCTGACAGGCTTATTATCTTCGCCATCTGCTGTCTCCAGTACTGCAACCAGTGAGCTAAGTAGGAAGTTGACGCCTTCAGCTGCCCCGTCCAAGCGCTGCTTAGCTTGGTCCACTTCTCCGTGCTTAGTTTGAATCACAGCTAGGCACTGCTGGGCTAGGTCATTAAGTGTGTCTTTTGTTAGTGACATATTATCCCCTTTTAAGTAAAAAGTAACCGAATAAAACTGCTGCGGAAATGGCCGGTCCTAACATATATCCGAACATGATGAAGTTAGCGAAAACGTCCTGACTCATCCTGGTCTCCTATTCAAATAAGTAGAGGCGACAGAACCAGGCAAAAGAAGCCAGGTCTACCTCTTTGTGGGCGTTGATTACGATATCCAGGATGACTTCCTCTTTCGGTTCGAGGATTCCGATAGGTGCCACCGTAGCTACCGCGTTGAATGCCGGATTCATCGTAACGATGGCTTGATATTTATACGGGTGAACGGTGCCTAATGTCAAGATTGCCCTTTGATTTGGCGCAATTTTCGTTACAACCTGACCGCTATCCTTGCCTGAGATAAGGACGGCAGCCGCTTCCAGGCCTTCTACGGTCCTGAATTCGATGCCAAATTTGCTGCGTGTGCCAACCGCCTCAAAAGGACCTAGTGGTTCCGGACGAAGGTGCAGCTTCCTCCTTGTGGGGTTGGGTAAATGAACTAAGGCGGACATAATGAACTCCTTCATGATTTATGAACTAGGAACTGGGAACCCTGAATACACTAAAGCATATTCAGACTTACTTATCGGCAGATTCGTCAGAAAACTTTAGGGAAATATTTGTGGGGACTGGATAGTCAGGTAAGTGCGGCTTTACCGGGTGCTTAGGGCAGATGCCTTGGGAGACTAGAACGAATGCCGCCTTGCGACCCTCTACTCCCGCTGCCCTCATCTTGAGCAGCTTCTCCCAGCGATACGCCTCACGCCTATCCTGAAAGCCGGACAAGTAGCCGATGCGGACCCAATACTTCTGTTCCCGCTTAGTACTCTTGGCGCCACCTACCAACTCGCCTCGATGCTGGCGTAACCGCCTATCGGGGTTAGTGGTGGCACCAATATATGTCCTTTTGGTTCTGGTGTTCCAAAGGAGATAGACGTGCCAGTTATTTGTTTTCTGAGTCTTTTGCACGTTCTTCCTGTTCCCGTGAAGTCTTCATGACTTGTACGATTCTGAGACCCAAAGCCTCGACCATACCGCGCTTGAATCCTTCCCGGATGCCTAGGCGATATGAGTAGAGGAGGCCGACTGCGACGATAAATAGTTGTAAGTAAAACATTCAGAACTCCTGGTTATGACTTCTTTTCGTAAATCTTATCTCGTTCCATTGCTAGCTTCAACTTATCTGGACCGCTTCTGGTGTTCTCCATTTCCCGTTCTATCTTATCCTGTTCTCGAAGCTTTTGGAAGCCTGGTCTCTTATGCCCGTCCGGTAAGGTGCGCTTCATGTGGTTCGGAACGCTCATGATTCTTTTGCCCGCGGGTTCCTGACAATCCTGACATGGCAGGTCCGTCCTATCTTTATCTTCTTTTAGAATCACTTCATCCCATACGTGCCCGCACTTACTGCACTGTATGTCGATAGAAAAAAACATCGCTTCGTTCTCCACGTAAATTTAGATTATTAGAGAACAGCTTATCTATTAGGAGCGCCCAGTTCTCGGCGAGCGATTCCTCGTCCAGCATAAACGGAGTCATGATATTTGTCGAGTTATCTGTTGCATGGTCCAGGTGCAGGGTGCAATGACCTAGTTCATGGAACAGGACCGCCTTATTCATAAGGAGGCCGTTCGTATCCCACGCATCCTTGTTCAATGCAATCAGGCCGGACTCCGTGCAGTATCCTAGCGTACGCCCAATAGGTTCTTTTATGTCCTGCTGAATTTGTTCTTGCGTGCGGAACTCTATGCTACTTGTCCGGAAACAGGTCGCACCTCTCTTCCTTGCCTCGAAAAAGAATTCCTTGACAAAGGGAAGCAATGCTGGGTCTACGCTGGGTGCCGCATGGGGAATGCTGCAGGGGACCGTATGCTTGTTCACATAAAGAGGTACGGAAGAAGTGGCACAGCCTTGTAAGGAAAAGAACAAAAGTAGGCATTTCATTGTATAGTCTCCTCGTCTTTGAACCCGACCTGCTTTACCATCCAGTCCACGAATTCATCCACGTCCTCGAACAAGGTGTCCCTGGTAAATACTTCCTCCAGAATGTTCCGAAAGTCAGATTCATCGATGGTAACTGTCTGCTTTTTCATTTCAATTGTTCCTCTGTGTACAGGTCCTGCAGGTCCGCTCTTTTCACCCGGTAACCTTGGGTAATCCACCCCTTGTTCGGGATATTGTGAATATACGCCTTCTCGGTCAGCTGGTCCAGCCTTGCCAGCAGGGCGGGCATGTCCCGGAATATGAACCACTTCTTGTGCGTAATGAAAAGGTAGACGAATACCTGAACACCCTTCCCGTGCGCCTGCCAAGGGCCGCCTGGGTGCTTCTTCTCCGCGTTGGACCAGCGCTCAATGAAGAAGTTGGGCGTTTTGTCCATGTCGTATGTATCCGTTTTGAGTTCTATTACGGTGCCCTGGGTATCCACAAAGTCCGGTCCCTTGAATATCTCGTGCTTTCTTACGGGTTCCTTCCAATGCTTCAGAAGAAGCTTCTCGCCTTTCGCGCCTACGCCGAGTTGGGTCTTCATGTCCCACGTTTTTGGACGGGCGCTCATACTGTCTCTCCTGCTTCGAGGGCTTGTCGGAACCACGCGGGCATCAGCTCTTCTGGGATATTCTGAAAGGTCCGGTCCAGGATGTAGGTAATCCCGTAGTCCGTTGGCGTTCTGCAAACGCGGCCAGCGCCTTGCATCACAGTCTTCAACGTCTCGTAACAGTACCTATCTCTGTCAGTCTGTGCAAGGTATTTGTACGCAGGTTCCGCGAGATTGGGCCACGGCACTTTCGTGATTATCTGGAACCTCCCCAAGTCGCCAGGAAGGTCTATCCCCTCGTAAAGACCGGCACAAATGAGGATAGCATCCGACTTTCCTGTAAGAAATTCTGCGTACTTTTCTTTCTTGTTTTCTTTGTTATGAATCAAGAACCTGCCGCCTTCCTGGATTATTCCTTCTTTACCCAACGCTTGCATTAGAGAATACGTGGTATGGACGATGCCTCTCTGTCCTGGGTGCTTATCGGCAATCCGGCCAATTTCCTTTAGCAGATTCGGTAGCTCCTTCTGAATACCTGCATAAGAGAGGTCCAGTCCTGGCTCCTGTACCACGATAGGCCTGTTCTGCGGAGGTATTGGGGATGGGGTAGCTATCCAGGAAACCCGGCGCCCATCCAGCCCTAATTGTTCTAAGTCTTTTGGTCCTATGGTGGCGGAAAGTAAGATGAGCTTCCTTACCTGATTCGGCCAGAGGATGGGCGGCTGGTCCGAGGTATCAATTGGAAGAAGTTTCAGGAGGGACTTCTCCTTACCGAAGTGCAAATCCACGCCCTTTTCTACTAGGTACTTGGGGGCACCAGAATTCAGGTCCTTGTACAAGGCCTCCAGTTTAGAATCCTGTGGGTATCCTGCGTCCTGCAACTCGAAGCGCTTATCCTTGACCCACTTCAGAAGGCTGGAGTAGTCCCTTATGTAGTCGGGGTACTGATAGACGTGCTGCCAAAGTTTCTTAGCGGCGAAGTCCCGAAGCATACCCAATAAATTGTGTGCCTCGTCAATCACTAAAGCGTCCGGATAAAGTCGGTGCGCGAGGTATGTGTAGAAGTTTACGACCCCGTAGGGAACGGCCCTAATCTTCCGGTTTGCGGCGGTGTAGGGGCACACTCCTTTGCATGTGTGGCCCATCTTCGCGGAGTACTCTTTGCAGGACATCTTGCCGGTGAGTTCGGTGCTGCCATGGGCGCACTCGTAATCATGCTTCCCTCGGATAGTGGCCATCCTAGGATTCGAGTCCAGGTACTGTTGTAGAAGGACATTATTAGGAACAATACACATGCCCTTCTGCTTATGCTGCGCGGAAGCCCAACGGAGTAGGGTCAAGGCCAAGTCCGATTTACCACCGCCGGTGGGTATCTCAACCACAAATACATCCGTTTTCGCCCAATCTTTCTCGATGCGCTCAAGCGCTAACTTCTGACCTTCCCGCGGCTGTCTTCCTGGCGTGAAGTAGGACAGGATGCTCCTGGACTTTTCCTTTTCGGAACTCGCTCTCGGCGTCTTTTTTGCAGCGGCCACCTGGAACTCCTCCTTACTATTTTTGTTCTGGCAAGAACCTTGTGTCCTTCAACTTACCTAACCGCTCAAGTTCTATTAGCATCGAAAGGCAGCACCTGGCATGGCCTAGATGAGAGAGCCCGGATTCTGGGTCCTTATCCTCGCCCTGCCAGTAGGCGCCAATATGTCTCATCGCCGCAGCAACCAGACGGTGGGACTCCATTCCTGCCTTGAAGTTGTCCCGGCCGTATTTTTGCGCTCCGAATTGAAATACGAGAGCCTCCACACATTGGGCGCTGTATGGTACTAAGCTCAAGTCTGGTTTTCCTTGGTCATGCTTAGTGCCTGACTGAGGTGCGGGACTGGGGACCAGATTGGGAGCAGCGCCCTCATACTTGAATATGACTCCATTTGCCCAACTATTCTCAAGTGAGTCCTTTTGCTGTGACATATAAATTCCTTTCTTAATTAAAAAGAGCAGGTCTATCAGGTAGCCTACTCCTTATCGGTTTTTCTTCTCTATAACTTTAGCTATTTCTAGCAACTATTTGTGATTGGGCGACGCGGCTCCGCAAACCACCTGATAGTCCAGCTTATTCTGGCGCGCAACCGTCTTAGCACACGGTGATTTGGAATAGAGTTCCCGGCAGTGCTTCCTGGCCCGCTTCACGGTGGCGAGGTCCAGCTGATTCGGCCTCTCTCCCTCGGGAAGGACAAGCTTGGTGAATGGGCAGGTCAGGTTACCTGCGATTAGTAGGCTTGCTATCAGGTTCATAGTCCTAACTCCTCCGCCAGCGCGTTTCGGTGTCGCTCGGTCCAACCGTTTCGCCTCATCGGCAATGCGTTATCCCAGGCCGCATCAAACTGCTCGCGAGTAATCGTTACTGACTTTTCTTCCACCTCAAAGTCGTCGGCCAATAAGTCGTCGGGCCATATCTCGTAGTACCCATCTGGATTGCGTAGGTCCGCCGCAGGACAGTACTCAAACCAGTCTGGTCTCCTGAATCTTTTTCCGCTTTTGATTGCTTCCTGAATGTTCATTCTAGAACCTCCCCAGTTTCGGTGTCCACCTTAACATACTCTGGGACTAGCGCAACTTTCTTTCCAAAAAGCCCATACCCTATCCTGGCATGGTTGGCCGTCCCCTTGAATATCCACTCGATATAGCAGTAGGAGCAAGGGCACAGGACTGGCGAGTTCACCTGCTTAGGGTAAATCACCTTCTTGCATCTCGGGCACTTGATTCCTGTGACTAACATTTTAAGGCCCTGTCAGTTCAATTGTCGTAAATCCTGTATTCGCATGATAAAAAATAAACACCACACCACGTGTACTATAGCACTTCTTTATTCGCCGGTCCTCATCTATTCTAGCGTCCTTTGAAAGCGTGGTTTTACCGGCAGAAACCATCGGTATGCCTTCCCAGTAGGCAGGCTCACCAGTCCACAATCGACAGTTTTCCAGGTTCATTATAGGCCTCGTGGGATACAGGATATGTACCCCTTAGGGTATATTAGGTACGTATTCTAAGTTATTATACCCGTGCGGGGGGAATAAGGGTCAGGAACAAGCTTCTTTCAGATTCCCTTCTTCTCGTCAGACCCGACATCACCCTCTTCGCTGCCTTGTTCCACTTCAGGAACTCATCCGCTGCGCCTAGTCGGTCCCCTTCATTCAGCTTCCTGAGCAGAGTGGAGTTCTGCAGGTTCTTGAATCCGAGGTTAAAGACAAAGGACAGAAGGGCAGAGAATTCGTTGTTGTTCAATTCTACAGTTACCAATTTCTCCACGTACCTACCAGCTTCCTCCAGGTCCAGCTTCAGAAGCTTAACAGCCATGTCCACACCGATGTGGGTATCCTTAAAAACACCCGCAGTGTGGCCGTATCCTACGGTGTACGGCGCACCCCGCGTGCCCGGGTCCGGATAGGCAACCAGGCGAAGGCCTTCAAACTCACGCACTATATCATAAGCTGCTTTAGGGATTGCGCGAGGTGTTCTTGGTTTTATGTCTTTTGGGTTTCCTGGGTTCATCTAAAAATCCTCACAATCAAGTCGGCTATGTGTGGTGCTACTCTTAAACAGAAGATAGTCCAGATTCCGGTTATGTAGAATAGTATGCGTTTTTCAGGTTCCATCCTAATCCTCATTCCGGGAATCATCTAGGACCACATTTCCTAATTCCCAGCGGCCTGACTTATCGCACAGTTTGCACCATGTTTTTCTGGCGCCGGTATCCACCCACTCATGTTTTAAACACACGTGCTCTTTA
>Ga0315294_10003863_pt1 | contig 16336 bp, 14 predicted proteins | sample YL17G13_40_MG_FD_203626 | JGI IMG/M metagenome (GOLD analysis project Ga0315294, IMG submission 203626) | Sediment microbial communities from Yellowstone Lake, YNP, Wyoming, USA - YL17G13_40 | ecosystem: Environmental > Aquatic > Freshwater > Lake > Sediment | place: USA: Wyoming | collected... | reverse complement strand
TGCGTCCTCGATGGCCCGGTCGGTCACCTGCCCGATCGTCTGCCCGATCGTCCCTTGGGCCGGGCCAAGGCCACGGGGCATGCTCTGTCGGCGGAGACCCCTCGCCAGCGTTGCACCCGGAGCCTCACGACCGACCTGCGGCATGCACCCACCGCGCCCGAGGCGGCCGTTCGTCCGCCCGATCCGGCCGTCGACGACCTCGAACCCGATCTGTCCGACCTCCGCCCGGAGGTTTCCGCGCGCGCTGGCCATGTCGGCGGCCGGCGGCACGGGCGGGTGCCCGGCGGCGAGCCCGGCCGTCGGAACGCCGGGGAGCCTGGCCGGCGGAGCCGTCATCGACGCGGCGGTTCCAGCCCTGGGCGAGGCAACCGGGACGCACGATGGCCCCGGCCCGCGGCCATCGACGCACTCCATGCGTCGCGGCCGCCCCAAACCCCGGCCGCCGCGGCCCAGCGCCTGGTCGTGCAGCGCGACGGCCCCCAGCAGGCCACGCCGAACTTCGTGATCCCCATCGAGCCCGGGAAGACGAAGTGGGATCTCACCAGCGAGACCTCGTACGTCCGCGGATCGGTCGCCTTCAAGGGCGAGATCAAGGGCGAGCTGGTCCGTAAGGGCCAGGACAGCGCGGCGGTTGGCGCGGGGGGCACGTCGAACCTGGGCGGGCAGACGGAGATCACGCTCGCCCAGCAGAAGGGGTTCGCGATCTTCGCCGGGCTCGAGGTCGAGAAGGTCAAGGAGACGCTGGCCTTCGGGCTATCGAAGAAGAAGCTCGACGTCTCGCTCGCGGCCGCCATCGCGATGGGCTATGGCGTCTGGCAGGGGATGAAGAACGCCAGGGCCACCCGCGACGCGGCGGGCTGCGGCGTGATCGCCCGCAAGAAGGCCGAGGAGTGCGCCAAAGGGTTCGCCCGGACGCTGACCGGAAGCTCCCCCGGCAGCGACGAGAGCTGGGCAGAGGCGGAGGCCCAGATCCAGGCTGCGATGGCCTCCACCAGCGCGCCGCGCGAGATGGTCGTCGCGGCGGCCACCCAGGAGCAGGGTGGCCACTCGGCCATCTACGAGAAGAACCTGAAGCGGATCAAGGACAAGCTCTACGCCGAGGGCTGCGCGAAGTACGACGAGCAGAGCAAGCCGGACTGGGGCTTCATCGAGGAGATCGGGCCCGAGTGGGGGATGCGGGGCGTCTTCCGCAACACCTTCCGGATCGTCCTCCTGGGCGACGGGTAGCGGTCAGGTCGGGCCGGGCCGGGCGATCTCCACCCCATCGCCCTCGAAGGCGGCGATGGTGATCCGGTATTCGTCCGGGATCGGAGTCGGGCGCCGCGTTGCCACGTCGACGAGGACGAGCGTCATCCGCGTGGTACACATCAGCCGGTCGTCATCGACCCGGTAGGCGGCTCCCTCCGTCGTGACGCTCGTACGCCCGATCCGCGTCGTGCGGACGAAGACCTCCAGGAGATCGTCGAAGCGGGCCGGGGCGTCGTACTCCGCCTCCAGGGCCCGCATCACGAACTCGCGCTCCCCCTGCCAGTAGCCGATCAGGCCAAGGTGGCGGAGGTACTCCAGCCGCGAGTTGTCGAAGTACGGCAGGTAGCGGCCGTAGTAGACGACGCCCTGGGCGTCGGTGTCGGAGAACCAGACGCGGGCCAGCGCCGCGTACCGGTACGGCGGATGGCGGTCGGAGAGGCGCCCGGTCTCGAGGTTCGTCACGGCGCGATCGTACGCCGCGTGGCGCGATCGGCGACACCCTCTCCGAAATGATGCCCGTGGCCGCATCGCCGGCGCATCAGGCGGCGGGCTCGACCGACGGGCTGCGCTACGATGCGCCTCTGCGCGCCCGTAGCTCAGCGGACAGAGCATCTGACTTCGGATCAGATGGTCGGGGGTTCGAATCCCTCCGGGCGCGCCATGACAACCTGAGGCAGAGCGAGCGCCAGGCCGTTCGAGTAGGCAGCCGGCGTCAGGCGTGCCGCGACGATCGTTCGGCCGACCACGGTGATGCGCTCGTAGATCGCGTGCAGCAGGTCCGCCCTGGCTTCCGGGACGTCGGCGTTGACCCACGTGTCCGCCAGCACCCGTAGCCACTCCACCGCCCGCTTCGCGGCCAGCTCACCTCGCGGGGTGGTATCGACCGTCGCAAGGTCCGTGCGGAAGTGCCCGAGACGATCGAGGTAGGCCGAGTCGTCGATCCGTTCCGCAACGTGGTCCAGAGCGAGGTCGCGCATCTGGCGTTCGATCCTGGCTCGGTCGAGACCGACCGGTCGGTCGGGCGAACCCAGCGCGGCCACGACCCGCGCGATGACCCCGTCGTCGATGGTCAGTCCGGCGACCTGCGCGAGCACCGGTACCTCCCACGTCTCGTCGCCGTAGCGCGCTTGCGGTCCCCATGCCTCGCAGGGGTTGACGTGGAGCTTGCGGTGACGCCCGTCGCCAAATGTCCCGTCGCTGCGCAGCCGTCGTCCGCAGACACACTCGAGCAGGCCCGCGAGCAGGTCGATGTGCCCGCTCCGGCGTGGTCCCCCACCCTGCGTCTTCGACCGCCGGACATCCTCGACCCGCGCCCACAGCTCGTCGGACACAGGCGGGTTGGCACGCCAGGCCGCGACACGCCGGGTCTCGGCTGCCCCGCGGTGACGGCGGATCCAGCCGTTGTAGAGGGGGTTGCGCAGGATGTAGCGGATGCGGTCGGGCTCGAGACCCGTCTCGCGGCCGACCTGCTCGATGCTGACCGTGCCGATCGCATAGCGCTCGAAGAGCGCGACCGCGTTGTGGATCGTCGCCGGATCGACCTCCAACGTGTACGGCGGCTCCGCCAAACGCCGGAAGCCCAGGGGCGGATTGCCGGCCTGGTCGTCGTGGCGGTCGAACTTTGCCGCGTAGCCATCGGTCACTCGCTCGGCGAGGCGGAGGGTGTATCTCTCTGCCGCCGCCGACTCGGCGACGAGCTCGTCCCGGTCGTGGGGATCGGACGAGAGGATGCGGCGGTCGCACATGACGAGCGCCACCCCGGCCGGATGGAGGTGGTCCTCGAGGAGTTCGAGGGTCCGGCGCAGGTTGCGCTGCCAGCGATCCGAGTACCCGGCCAGGATCAGGTCGAAGGCGCCGGCCTTGGCCCCGGCGAGCATCTCGTTCATCGTCGGCGATCGCCAGACCGTGGTGCCGCTCTGGGCGACCTGGAACACGAGGCCGGTGTCGACGAGGCCGTGGCGCTCGATGAAGCGGTCCTGCTGCTCGCGCTGGCTGGCCGGGCCGTAGCGGTCGTACTGGCCGGCCGTCGACTCGCGGATCCAGCGGGCGACGCGCAGCCCGCGGATGTCGTCGAGCGAGCGCGGCAGCCGCTTCACGCCGCGGTGTCCTTCTTTCGAGGGTGCATCCCGGTGATGGTTGCTCTGCCGTCAAGGCCCTCCCGGCGCATCTGGTCGGGGCCCTCCGGGTAGCGCCGGTGGAGCGCCTCGACATAGCGGGCGAGGGCGGCGACGAGCGGATCACGCTCCACCGGCCGCCGCGCCTGCTCGCTCATGCCGCGTCGACGCTCCCGCCGCTGAGGGCGTAGGTGACCGCGATTGCGAGGGCCGACCAGACGTCGCGACTGATCCCGTACGGCGGGCCGGGCGCCGCCTTCCGGCCGACCGCGGTCACGCTGGGTCCTCCGGCGAGCAGATGCCGCAGCGCCAGCCGGCGTTGGTGTAGAAGTGCCTGGTCTGGTGATCGCGGTAGGCGTCGCAGTCGACGAAGAGGTCCTGGGCTCGCCGAACGTCCTCGCGTGCGTGTCCCCCTTCACTCACTTCACTCCCCTCACTCTCTTCACTCTGTGAGTGAGTGGAGTGAAGGGGGAGAGAAAGGGGAATCGGGCGATCGGAGTGAACTCCGGAGTGAGGATCGTCACTCTCGAGGATCACGCCGGCGACCACGTAGCCGCCGCGGACCCGGGCCACGGCGCCCTTCTCGACGAGGCCGCCGATGACGTGCTGAACCGCCGTGCGCTCCATCCCGAGCTCGTCGGCCACGCGCTTGGCGAACACCGGCCCCCGATCCTCGATGACGCGGTAGACCTCGGTCCGCTCGAACGAGGCGGCGGACAGCGCGCCCGGGGCCGCGGTCCAGGTCAGCTCGTCGAACCGGGCCGGGATCTGCTCGTCGGCGACGTCGCGCCCGGTCACGTGGATCGTCCCGAACGCCTCGTTGCGCTTGCGCCGGATGACGACGACCGTGTCGGCCGACCCGGTGATGCCGTACGTGCCCGACACGGACGCCAGGAAGTCGTCGGTCGACTCCTTGCGCGCGTGATGGACGATGACCAGGCCGACCGGGCGGTCCCGGAACAGGTTCTGGAGCTCGTTCATGGCGGCCACGTCCACCTCGTAGGCGTTGCGCCGCCCATCGCCGGCCGGGCGCACCTTGCCCAGGGTGTCGACCGCGACCATGACGGCGTCGGGGTGGCCGTCGAGCCACTCGCGGATGTCCTCCTCGAGGCCGGCCCCGATGGCGCGCGCATCCCACTGCACCTCGAGCCTGCCACGCGGCATCGTCCGACCCGCCAGGGCCGCGAGGAGCCGCTGCTGCCCACGCCGCTTGCCGTCCTCGAGCGCGAGGTACAGCACGCTGCCCGGGGTCACGCGCCGCGCCAGGACGTCGCCGCCGATCGAGGCCTCGACGGCGATCTGGTAGACGAGGCAGGACTTGCCCACCTTGGGCGGGGCCGCGAGGATCGTCGTCCCCTCGGGGATGAGCCCGGGCACGATCCACCGGATGGGCGCGAGGTCGAGCGCGAGCAGGTCGGCCGCGTCCATCCGGGGGCCGGCGACCCTGGCCGGCTTCGCCGTCGCCGCACCGGCCGCCGCGGGCGCCGATTCCGTGATGAGCCCGAGCGCCGCCTTGAAGTCCTGCCAGCCCCTGCCCGCGCCACGGTTGTGGAAGCAGTGCCCGAGTCCCTTGCCTTGGGCATCCTCGCCGACGCCGCAGTCGCCGCCCTGGTCGTCGTCGGGATGGAACGGGCACCGGCTGAGGCGGTACCAGGTCTGCTGGCCGCGCGTGCCGGCGCGGTACGGGATGGCGGCGGCGTCGAGCAGCGTGCCGACCCAGCCCGGGGGCATCCGGTCGCCCGTCACGACGATCGGGCCGGGAGCGGCGGCGGGCGGAGTGGGCGGCGCGAGCTCGGCGAGCAGGTGCACGGGGACCGGCACGAGCTCGGCCGGCTCCCGGAGCAGCCCGGAGCGCCGGTGCGGGCGATCCTTCGTCGCGTCGCCCTTGACCTTGAGCGTCCCGATCAGGGCCACGATGCGCGCGGCGTTCGAGACGGTCGTGTCGATCGACACCTGCGCGGTGTCGAAGCGGTCCGCGAGGTGGGCGAGCACGCCGTCGACCAGGCGCTTCGACCCCGGGTCGTTCGGCAGGTCGACCGGGTACAGGAGCCAGTAGCCGTTGCCGCTCATGGCCGTGACGGGCTCGGGCCAGCCGAGGCCGGCAAGGTACGTCCAGACCCTACGCGTGACCTCGAGGGCGGCCTCGCGCTCGGCCTCGCTCGCGCTGATGTCGGACGGTCGCACTGGGTCGATGTCGATCGGCAGCCAGCGGCGCTCGGTGATGTTCGCGTCCGACGTCGTCGTGCGGACCCTCGCCTTGATCCGGTTCGCGGCCCGCGCGACCAGGGCGGGATCCACCGGGTTGACGGTCACGTAGACGTTCTGCCGCCCGTCGACGGCCTCGACGGCGCGCACCAGCTCGTCCGGGCTGTCGAAGTAGCCGGCGTCGGTCCGCCCAGGCCCCGGGATGCGGACCTCGCGGACGTCGCCCGGGCGCCACAGGAGCGCGGCGAACCGCTCGAGGTCGGTCGGGGCTCCGGGCATCGCGATCACCGCTCGCGGGCGGGGTCGGCGAGGTAGGCCTCGAGGTCCGCCGGCAGGACGCGCACGGCCCGGCCGATGCGCACCGAGCGCAGCGCGCCCGAGTCGATGAGCTTCCAGGCCATCGACCGGCTCACGGACAGCCGCTCGGCGACCGCCTCGATCCGGAGCAGGCGCCCCTGCCCCTCGTCCATTGCGTCCACGGGCTTCCATTGCATCGACACGTGCGTTATCCTTCCTGTCATCGCGTCCATGCACATTGCTGGTGACGCTCAGGACAGTCTAGAGGCGCGGAATGTCCACGGCAACAGTGAATGTATCGATGACACGACCCGAGGACCCGCGGTCGTGACGCTCCGTCCCCGCTTCGCCGGCGACGGCCGCCTGCGGCTTCCGCTTGACGTGAAGATCCTGTACCGGGGCAGCGGCCGCACCGGAAACCAGGACGACGTCATCGGCGAGCTCGGCGACGCGGGATACGACCCCTTCGAGCGAGTGGCGAGCGACCTGCTGCTGGCGGAGGAGTTCGCCCGCGTCGACCTGACGGACCGGAAGGCCGCCCGGCAGTGGTACCGGGACCACGGGGTGCTCGACCTCCGGGGCTTCTTCCCCGGCGACGACTTCGAGTCCCACGACTGGCCGCCCGAGGACGGGCAGTTCCGAGACGCGCTGGTGGACGTCCTGCAGCAGCAGGCGAACGTGCGCTGGCACCTCGCGGCGCTGGCTCGCCTGAGCGCCGAGCGCGAGCGGGCCGACCCCCCGCGTCCCGGCTGGGAGCCGCATGACGGATGGGACCCCGCGTGGGCGCAGCCCGCGCTCCTGGATCCCACCGGTGGGGCGCTCTGGCTCGGCGGGTCGTCGAACTTCGAGATGCGCATCACCCCGCTGATGCAGATGTACGCGCACTCCGAGGACGTGGTCAAGGACGGCTCGGCCAGGGCGTACGGCCGCGCCGGCGTGACGCGCGAGCAATACACCGCGGAGTGGTGGCCGACCGCGCACGCTGCCTGGCAGCGCATCACCAGGGAGGACATCCCGGTCCTGTGGGTCCCGCTCGCGAGCTGGTACCAGGAGGACTGGGTCGACTACGACATCGAACTGGGGCCGCCCTCGGGGCGCTCGAGCGTCGGTCGGCTCAGCGCCGACTGGTGGGGCCTGGTGGAGTTGGAGCGCCGTCTCCTGGCCCCGTATGTCCGTCGATCGGCCGAGTACGAGGTCGAGATCCGGCAAGCGGGGTTTGAGCGCGACCTCTCACGGGAGGGCGAGCGCATGACCGACCTCTTCCCAGCCCCCCTCGTCGTCCACGAGCGCCGCTGGTGGAGCTCGCTCCTCGCGCCCGTCTACCTGCAGCTGCTCGAGGGCCTGCGCCGGGTGACCGAGGGCCAGCGCGGCGCCGGGCTCTGCCGCGAGTGCGGACAGCCGTTCCTCACGCTCGATGCGCGCCGCTCGAGCTTCTGCACCGACCGCGAGCGGTTCCGCTTCTCGCAGCGGGAGCGGCGGAAGCGGCTCAGCGCTCCCGCTAGACTCGCCTGACCGACACGATTGGGGAGCTGACTTGGCACGATCTCGGACGGCTGGCACTCGGGAGGCGGGCGCGAACCTCGGCTTCGAGGCAAAGCTCTGGCAGGCAGCCGACGCCCTGCGCAACAACATGGACGCTGCCGAGTACAAGCACGTCGTCCTGGGACTGATCTTCCTCAAGTACATCAGCGACGCCTTCGAGGCCAAGCACGCCGAGCTCGACGCCGATCGGGCGCACGGCGCGGATCCCGAGGACCCCGACGAGTACCGCGCCGCCACGATCTTCTGGGTGCCCAAGGAGGCGCGCTGGTCGGCCCTCAAGGCTGCGGCCCCGCAGCCGACCATCGGCACGCTCGTCGACGACGCGATGGCCGCCATCGAGCGCGACAACCCCTCGCTCAAGGGCGTGCTGCCCAAGGACTATGCCCGGCCCGGCCTCGACAAGGCGCGTCTCGGCCAACTCATCAACCTCGTGTCGGACATCGCCCTCGGTGCGCCGGCCGATCGGGCCAAGGACACCCTGGGCCGCGTCTACGAGTACTTCCTCGCCCAATTCGCGTCCGCCGAGGGCAAGCAGAGCGGCCAGTTCTACACGCCGCGACACGTCGTCCGGGTGCTCGTCGAGATGCTCGCCCCGTACAAGGGGCGGGTGTACGACCCGTGCTGCGGCAGCGGCGGCATGTTCGTCCAGAGCGAGCGGTTCATCGAGGCGCACGCGGGGCGCATCGGCGACATCAGCATCTACGGCCAGGAGTCCAACTACACGACCTGGCGGCTCGCGAAGATGAACCTCGCCATCCGCGGCATCGACGCCCAGATCGCGCACGGCGACACGTTCCACAACGACCGCCACCCCGACCTCAAGGCCGACTACGTCCTCGCCAACCCGCCGTTCAACGACTCGGACTGGCGGGGAGGGCTCCTCAAGGACGACAGGCGCTGGGTCTACGGCGTGCCGCCGGCCGGCAATGCCAACTTCGCCTGGGTCCAGCACTTCGTCAGCCACCTCGCGCCGACCGGGATCGCCGGGTTTGTCCTGGCAAACGGCTCCATGTCGTCCAGCCAGTCGGGTGAGGGCGAGATCCGCAAGAACATCGTCGAGGCCGACCTGGTCGACTGCATGGTCGCGCTGCCGGGCCAGCTCTTCTACTCCACCCAGATCCCGGTCTGCCTCTGGTTCCTCGCCCGCGACAGGCGCAACGGTCGCTTGCGCGACCGACGGGGCGAGACACTGTTCATCGATGCTCGCAGGCTTGGATCGCTCGTGGACCGGACCCATCGCGAGCTGAGCGACGAGGAGATCACCCGCGTTGCCGGCGTCTACCACGCGTGGCGCGGCGATCCCGGCGCCGCCGAGTACGCAGACGAGCCTGGCTTCTGCCGATCAGCCACGCTCGACGAGATCCGCGGCCACGGCCACGTCCTGACGCCGGGCCGCTACGTCGGGGCCGCCGATGCCGAGGAAGACGACGAGCCGTTCGAGGACAAGATAGCGCGCCTCTCTTCGCTCCTGCGCGAGCAGACGGCCGAGGCACGACGGCTCGACGCGCTCATCGAGGCGAACCTACAGGAGCTTGGCTTCGGTGAGTGAGGCGCGCGTGGCAACTGTTGCCGAGTTGCAGGCGGAGGGCATCCTGCTCGTCGAAGACGGGAACCACGGCGAATGCCGTCCTCGGCCCGACGAGTTCGTACCGGCCGGAGTCGCGTTCATCCGAGCTGCCGACATGGACGCCGGCCGCGTCGACTTCGATGCGGCTTCACATATCAATGACCGTGCTCGGCGCCGCATCACCAAGGGGATCGGGGCACCGGGCGACGTCCTCCTGTCCCACAAGGGCACGGTAGGCAAGGTTGCGATCGTGCCTGGCGACGCCCCTCCGTTCGTGTGCAGTCCGCAGACCACCTTCTGGAGGACACTGCGGCCCGAGGTGCTCGATCGCGGCTACCTTTATGCGTACCTGCGTTCACGTCCGTTCCACGACCAGCTCGCGGCCAGAGCCGGCGAGACCGACATGGCGCCCTACGTCAGCCTCACTTCCCAGCGTGGCCTAGCGGTCATGGTTCCGCCGATTGGGCGGCAGCGCCGTATCGCCGGCATCCTCGGCGCGCTCGACGACAAGATTGAGCTCAACCATCGGCTTGCCGAGCGGCTGGATGGAGCTGCCCGGGCGATCTTCCACGGGTGGTTCATCGCGAACCCTGCGGCGGCCGCTTGGCCCGTCACCAGTCTGGCGGACGTATTCGATGTGAACCCCTCACGGCCGCTGCCCCGCACAGCGCCCGCGCCGTACCTGGACATGGCGAATATGCCCACCAGCGGTCCGTCCGCGCTCGGGGTAGCCATGCGGATCCCCGGGTCGGGAGCGCGGTTCGAGAACGGTGACACGCTGCTCGCGCGCATCACTCCGTGTCTTGAGAACGGCAAGACGGCACTCGTCGACTTCTTGCCGCCCGGCGAGCGCGGATGGGGCTCGACGGAGTACATCGTGCTCAGGCCCCACCAGCCCCTCCCGGAGCCGTTCGCCTACTGCCTGGCGCGGCAACCCGAGTTCGTCGCTTATGCCGTGGCGCGGATGAACGGGTCCAGTGGCCGTCAGCGGGTGTCGGCTGCGGCGATCAGAGAATTCGAGATCCGAACGCCGCCGCCCGAGCTCGCTACGCGGTTCGGCAACGTCGTCCGTCCGATGTTCGACCGCATTGCTGGGGCTCGACGGGAGTCACGGACGCTTGTCGCATTGAGAGACGCCCTGCTGCCTCGCCTCCTGAGCGGTGAGAAGAGTCCCTCCTTCGGCAGGGGCCAAGTTGCATGAGCACGCCTGCGGTCTCGACGCTCGAGCTGCGCGCGATCGACACCGTCCTCGGGATGGGCGGCGGGTACGTTCTCGACTTCACGGACCGCACTTTCGCGGAGTTCTTCCGCGACCACGGGGTGCAGATCGACGACCCGAGGTACAGCGTCGAAGGCGCCTCGAAGGCGAAGCGGCTGAGGTACTTCCTTCGGATCACACCGCCGCCGCTGGCCGGCAAGGTGCTCGCGGGGCTCCTGGAATACCGCTTGACGTCCAGCGGGGAGGTTGATCCGGGCGCCTGGGACACCGCGGCCATGGTGGCTGACCGACTCGGCGGTGTCCCCCCGAGAGTCAAGCAGCAGCGGCCGGAGCCACCCGCGGCCATGACTGAGCAGGAACTCCTGGCTCGCTCGCTTCGGGCCGAGGCTGTGGCAGGTGCGACTCGAGACCCGACGATGGCGGCCATCTTCCTCGACCGCCTGCGGGAGGCCGAGCGATGCATCAGCGTTGAGGCGTACCTGGCGGCGGTGATCCTGGCCGGCAGCGTCCTCGAGGCGCTCTGCCTCGACTTCGGAGCCCAGCACCCCGAACGCGTAAACCGGGCCTTCGAGGCAGCGTACGACAAGCCGCCGCCCAAGCTGCCGGACTGGCACCTGCGGCAGTGGATCGACGTCCTCGGCTCGACGGGCGACCTTTCGCCGAACATCGAGAAGTTCGGCCACGGGCTGCGCGACTTCCGCAACTATGTCCACCCAGCGCAGCAGCGCGCGTCGGGCTTCCGGCCGGACAAGCACACCGCGAACATCAGCCTCCGCGTAGTGGTCGCAGCGATCGACGACCTGGCCGCGGCGTACGCGCGCCCTGGGAAGGCGTCGCTATGAGCCGCAGGAGCTGTCCTCTTTCCCGGGCAAGCGGCGGCAGCTTGACATCTTTACACTTAGACCTATCTTTACAGACATTGTGAAGAACGGTGCTTCTGTAAAGAACGAGGGCCTCGCAGCGTGGGCAATCACCCTTCTGCGGGGGCTTCCAGGCGCCCCGGTGGTCGGCGAGGCGCTGCCCGGTGCCGCCGACGACGGAGGCCTCCGGTTCCCCGACTCCGGGTTGGTCCTGCGGGTGGAGCAGACGGCCCACGTCGACGCGGTGGTCGCACACTCGATTGGGGCGGGCAGCGCCGGCCGGCCTGGGCCGCTCCTGGTCGTCGCCAGGACGACCACCTCCGGCGCGCGCGAGATCCTCGAGGCGCACGGCATCGGCTACGTGGACGCCGCGGGCAACGCTGCGATCGACCTGCCGGGGCTGCATGTGCGCACGGGTTCCCTCGTGCGATCCGGGTCGTTCACCGCCGCGGCCGAGATCGTCGGGGGACCGCGCAGCTCGTCGTCGCCGCGCCTCGCGGGCAAGGCGGGGCTCATCGCCCAGGCGCTCATCCTCGAGCCGGAGCGCGCCTGGACGCTCGATGCCATGGCCGAGAGCGCAGGGGTGTCGACCGCACTCGCCCACCGCGTATTCACTCGGCTCGAGCGGGCGACGGTGCTCGCGGCAGCAGGCCGCGGGCCGCGCAAGACCCGTCGGGTGGCCTCCCCCGGGGCACTGCTGGACCTCTGGGCGGAGGAGGCCGTCGAGCCGAAGGAGCAGCGGACCCCGGCCTACGCGCTGATGCGGGGCGACGGGGCCCGGGCAGTCTCCCAGCGCCTGGCGGAGCGTGACCTGCTCCATGCCGTGACGGGCGTCGCAGCAGCGGCGCGGCGCGTGGCCTTCCTGACGTCGGTCCTCGTCATGGAGATTCGCGTGACGGCGGCTCGGACCCCGGCCGAGGTGGCCGCTGCCGCCGAGGCGCGACTCGTGGAGGAGGGAGCCAACCTCGTGTTCGTCCAGGGGGCCGACGATGCGGAGCTTCGGTTCAGGCGCGAGGTCGAGAGCGTCTGGCTGGCGGCCGAGACGCGGGTGTACCTCGACGCCCTCCGCGACCCCCGGCGGGGCGCCGAGCAGGCCCGCGAGTACCGCAGCCAGGTGTTCGGGTTCTGATGGCCCTCTCCGCCGCCGACTACGACCCTACCGTCACGGAGCTGTGCGAGCGCGCGCTCGTCACGATCCTCGGGAACGCGGGCTGGTGGGGCCAGCACCTCTACCTTGTCGGCGGACTCGTTCCGCGCTACTTGACGGTCCCGCCGACCCCAGGTCGACGGCCGCACGCGGGCACTCGCGACGTCGACCTCGGGTTTGCACTCGCCTTCCCGGCGAACACCCGCGCGGACTATGAGAAGCTCGCACAGTGCCTCCAGCGTGCCGGCTTCGGTCAGACCCGCGACGAGCCGGCGTTCACGTGGACCCGCGCCGAGGATGGCGACAGGCTCAAGGTCGACCTCCTGAGCGAAACCGACGAGGTGGCGCCGGGCGATAGCTTCAAGCCACGCGCGAACACCGGATCGAGGCTCCAAGCGCTGAACGCGCGCGGGATCCACCTCCTGCCGCTCGATCACCGAGTCGTCGAGGTGACAGCCGAGCGACTCGACGGCCAGGGGGTGTCGAGCGTCAGCGTCCGCGTGGCCGGTCCGCTCCCGTTCGTCGCGCTCAAGGTCAACGCGCTTCAGCTGCGTCACCTCACGAAGGACGCCTACGACATCGTGTACACGCTGGACAGCCTCGGGCCAACGGACAGCCCGCACCCCGCGGAAGCTGGACGCCTGCTGGCGCAGAGCCCGATTGCTCGAGACCCGTTCATCGCGGAGTCGATCGAGCTGCTCCGGGCGCGCTTCGCCGAGCCGCACCTCGACGGGCCCGGGGCATACGCACAGTTCCTGGGCGTCGGGCCGTCCGACGACGCGAGGCTGCGCAACGAGGCCGTGGCGATCATCGGCGAGGTTCTTGCGGCCTTCGATCGGGCGCTCGAGGGTCACGAGTGACGACGTTCACCGAGTCGATCGTCGAGGAGGCGGCCCTGGCCGTCCTCGGCCGGCTCGGCTGGACGGTCCTCCACGGTCCGGAGATCGCGGTCGGCACGTCGGCCGCTGAGCGTGCTGACCCCGGGTACCGCGACGTCATCCTCGAGCGGCGGCTGCGCGCCGCGCTGGCGCGCATGAACCCCGGGCTGCCGGCCAGCGCCGTGGACGACGCGCTCCGCAAAGTCACCCGGGTGGCCGGGCCGACGCTCATCGAGCGCAACCGAGCGCTCCACCGGATGCTCGTCGACGGCGTGACGGTGGAGTACCGCCGGCCGGACGGCTCGATCGCCGGCGCGCAGGCCCAGGTGTTCGACTTCGAGCGGCCGGAGGCCAACGACTGGCTCGCGGTCAACCAGTTCACGGTGGTCGACGGCGGCCACGAGCGCCGGCCGGACGTCGTGCTGTTCGTCAACGGCCTGCCGGTCGCGGTGATCGAGCTCAAGAACCCGGCCGACGAGCAGGCGACAATCCACTCGGCGCACCGCCAGCTGGTGACGTACCAGGCCCAGATCCCGGCCCTGTTCGAATCGAACGCCGTCCTAGTCGCCTCTGACGGAACAACAGCGCGGATCGGCGCGCTCGGCGCAGGCGAGGAGTGGTTCAAGCCCTGGCGGACGATCGACGGTACGGCCGACGCGCCGCCGGCGATGCCCGAGCTCCGCGTGCTGCTCGAGGGCGTCTTCGAGCACCGCCGGTTCCTCGACCTGCTGCGCCACTTCGTCGTGTTTGAGGACGCCGGGGGCGGGGCGATCGCCAAGAAGATCGCCGGGTACCACCAGTTCCACGCGGTCAACGCCGCGGTCGAGGAGACGATCCGGGCGACCGGCGCGCTCTCGGAGCCGCACCTCCGCGCCGCCGAGGAGCGCGGCCGGTACGAGACGCCGTCGAACCCGGGAGGCGAACACGGCGACCGGAGAGTCGGCGTCATCTGGCACACGCAGGGGTCGGGCAAGAGCCTGACGATGGCCTTCTACGCGGGGCGCATCGTCCTCGAGCCCGCGATGGCGAACCCGACGCTCGTCGTCCTGACCGACCGCAACGACCTCGACGACCAGCTGTTCGGAACGTTCGCCCGCTGCCACGACCTGCTGCGCCAGGAGCCGGTTCAGGCGCAGGACCGCGCCGACCTGCGGGCGAAGCTCGCCGTCGGCTCGGGCGGGGTCGTGTTCACGACGATCCAGAAGTTCCTGCCCGACGAGCGGGGGGACACCCACCCCGTCCTGTCAGACCGGCGGAACATCGTGGTGATCGCGGACGAGGCGCACCGGAGCCAGTACGACTTCATCGACGGCTTCGCGCGCCACCTGCGGGACGCGCTGCCGGGCGCCTCGTTCATCGGCTTCACCGGCACCCCGATCGAGCTCACGGACGCCAACACCCGCTCGGTGTTCGGCGACTACATCAGCGTCTACGACATCGAGCGCTCGGTCCGCGACGGCGCGACGGTCCCGATCTACTACGAGAGCCGGCTCGCGAAGCTCGCCCTCGCCGAGGCCGAGCGCCCCAAGATCGACCCGGCGTTCGAGGAGGTCACCGAGGGCGAGGAGGTCGATCGCAAGGAGCAGCTCAAGAGCCGCTGGGCCCAGCTCGAGGCGCTCGTCGGGGCCGAGCATCGGGTCCGCCTCGTCGCCGCCGACCTCGTCGCGCACTTCGAGGACCGCCTCGCCACGATGGACGGCAAGGCCATGGTCGTCACGATGAGCCGGCGAATCGCGGTCGACCTGTACCGCGAGATCGCCGCGCTCCGGCCCGAGTGGGTCGGGACGGGCGACGACGACGGCGCCCTCAAGGTCGTGATGACCGGGTCGGCCTCGGACCCGCTCGACTGGCAGGACCACATCCGCAACAAGCCGCGGCGCGAGGCGCTCGCCGCCCGCTTCCGGAATCCGGCGGACCCGTTTCGGGTCGTGATCGTGCGCGACATGTGGCTGACCGGGTTCGACGCCCCGAGCCTGCACACGATGTACCTCGACAAGCCGATGCGCGGGCACGGCCTGATGCAGGCGATCGCCCGGGTGAACCGGGTCTTCCGCGACAAGCCGGGCGGCCTCGTCGTGGACTACTTGGGCATTGCCGACGAGCTGCGCAAGGCGCTCGCCGCGTACACGGAGTCCGGCGGGACCGGCAAGGCCGCGATCGACCAGGCCGAGGCGGTCGCACTCATGCTCGAGAAGCACGAGATCTGCGCCGGCCTGTTCCACGGCTTCGACCACAGCGCCTGGGTGACTGGCGACGCCGATGAGCGCCTCGCGCTGCTCCCAGCGGCACAGGAGCACATCCTCGCGCAGGAGGACGGCAAGGCGCGCCTGCTGCAGGCCGTGACCGAGCTTTCGGCCGCGTTCGCCCTGTCCGTCCCGGCCGACGAGGCGCTCGCGATCCGCGACGACGTCGGCTTCTACCAGGCGGTGCGTGCGGTGCTCGCCAAGAGCGTCACGGGCGAGCGGAAGACCGACGAGCAGCTCGACCACGCGATCCGCCAGATCGTGAGCCAGGCGATCGTGTCCGACGAGGTCATCGACATCTTCGCCGCAGCCGGCCTGCGGAAGCCGGACATCTCGATCCTGTCCGACGAGTTCCTCGCCGACGTCCGCGGCCTCCCGCAGCGCAACGTTGCCGTCGAGCTGCTGCGCAAGCTGCTGGCGGGCGAGATCAAGTCCCGCGGCCGGCGGAACGTCGTCCAGGCGCGCTCCTTTGCGGACCTCCTCGAGCAGGCGCTCCGCCGCTACCAGAACCGGGCGATCGAGACGGCCCAGGTGATCGAGGAGCTGATCGCGCTCGCCAGGGAGATCCGCCAGGCGTCGGCCCGCGGCGAGGCGCTCGGCCTCACCGACGACGAGCTCGCCTTCTACGACGCCCTCGAGACCAACGACAGCGCGGTCGCGGTGCTGGGCGAGCCCGAGCTCCTCGCCATCGCCCGCGAGCTGACCGAGCAGGTCCGGGCCAATGTCACGATCGACTGGACCGTCCGCGAGAACGTGCGCGCCCAGCTCCGCGTCCTCGTCAAGCGGATCCTCCGCAAGCACGGCTACCCGCCCGACAAGCAGGCCCGGGCGACGGAGCTCGTGCTCGAGCAGGCCGAGGTGCTCTCGGAGCTCTGGGCGGTCGCGTAGTCGCGGCGACGGTCAGCCGGGAGGGCGACCTCGCCCGTCGGCGTCAGATGACCGAGCTGAAGGTGGACACGTTCCGGATTGGTAGCGGGCAGGTCAGGGGGCCGTGTGACCGAGGTTGTCGATGTCGG
>Ga0315294_10003862_pt1 | contig 16336 bp, 32 predicted proteins | sample YL17G13_40_MG_FD_203626 | JGI IMG/M metagenome (GOLD analysis project Ga0315294, IMG submission 203626) | Sediment microbial communities from Yellowstone Lake, YNP, Wyoming, USA - YL17G13_40 | ecosystem: Environmental > Aquatic > Freshwater > Lake > Sediment | place: USA: Wyoming | collected... | reverse complement strand
GGAAAGTTTTGCAGGAGATTTCGAGCAATATGTTATAGACAAGTACGAGGAATTATGTCGTGACTTGTATAGACAATTAAATGAAGGTTATGACCATCTAACCTCTGACGAGGTTGTTGCAGAGACTCTTATTTGTAACGAGTATGAATTTATAGAAAACGGAGAAATGCAATGAGTGAAGTAGAGAAATTTCATGAGTGGATGTTGCAAATGGGTAGCATCCACCTCTCGGATAATCAAGGTATGTGTAACGCTTACAGCATTGTATATGAGAACAACAAGTAATTATTATCAAACAGTCACCAACTACGGTGCGTGGCAAGTACCAACAAATATAAACTATCATTATGAAAAAGATTTTATTTAGTGCTGTGTTATTCGCAGCAACAAGCACAATGGCTCAAACGGTAACACCATTTATAATTGAGCACTGCATCGACAAGATGACTGACAAGGAGTATTATTTCGCTAAGAAGAAATTGATATGTGCAAATGAGAGCAAGACAAGAGGCTTCACTATAATTCCAGACTTCAGGTCTACTGGAGGAGCCTACGTTAATAGCGGCTTCTCGTGTAGGAATGTGGGCATAGGTACATGCGATGAGAATGATGAGTTGATTATCTTGTTTGACGACGACAGTAAAATTACGCTCACCTCTTGGAATAAGTTCAACTGTGAGGGCAATGCATACTTCAGGTTATCAGACGAAGAACTGGTTGACTTGTCGACAAAGAAGGTGAACTCAATTAGGTTCATGAACGGAAGGTCATACGATAGCCTTACCTCAACGCTCAAGGCAGACCAAAAAGACTATTTCATCCGAGCATATACCAATCAAAGGGTAGTAGAGATAGACTGTTCAAATTAATATTACAATGACTACAACAGAAAAACTACTAAAGCAAGTTGAGTTACAAGAGGAGATACAACACAACTCTAGAATCAACATAGTAAGTTGCGGTAACTGTGGAGATGTATTTCTCCACAGAATTGCCGTAACAGATATTAACTGTCCTTATTGTGATTTCACTAGCGACCCTTGTGACTTCCCGGACTTATTACACAGAGGAATATTATGAATATCGAAATAAACTTACTAGAAGCAGCGTCTGAATTGGCGCACGAAGTTGTATGTGCAAAGTTTGAAGACGATGACAATGCCATATACGAGAACACGACTGATACAATTACTGTATATACAGAAGAAGCACAAGACTTATTCAATGAATGGTATGACCACTATTATGACCTATTAAACAACATAGCACTATGAAAGTAACAGCAGACAATTTCGTTTGGAAATTAGTAACAGAAGAGCAAGCAGAGTTTATATTTTCACTAAATTTATTCCCTCTGTACGCTTTGTATGACCACGACTACGAGTCTTTAATTGAGCATTACGATGAGATAAAAGAGTACTCCGAGAATGGGTGCAGCCTAGGTATTGAGGTAGGACATTTAAATAAACAAGAACATGAACATATTTAAGATACAAACAACAACATACGAGCAAGAAGACTTCTTCTTGCATACAGAGTTAGAAGAGCAAGACATCGTAGAGGTCATTAACCCTATTGTAATGTCCGAACGTGACGGTTATGAGGTATATGATAACGAGTCATTACTTAATGCCTTAGAGAAGAGATTTCCTAGAAAGAAAATAGAACTACATGTGGAGTTTCCTACAATAACTTTTTAAAGCCGATTAGTGTTTTGAGATTCCTTGCTTGTCGGCAATGTAGGCCTCTGTAATGCCAATGGTTAAATTAGCTGCTAGTCGGTGATGTGTTTCATGAAAGCTAAAATTACAGTAAGACTGACTGATGGAAAGACATCAATGAGCGAGTGGCGAAATTGGTAGACGCTTTATTATTTGAGGCGATTGATATGCCAAAAGATAAATATCATGAGTGCCGGTTCGAGTCCGGCCTCGCTCACTAACCTTTAAATTAAAATCAAATGAATGCAAATGACATTGAAGTAAATGACTTCATCGAACTGACTCCTCAAGAGAGTCAAGACTGGATTGAGATTCAGCAAGCCAAGAAAGTATTAGAGAAACACGGCTATCTAATACACCACATGTGGAACATAGTGGACATCACTGTGAACTTCGACTGCACAGACGAGCAAGCAGAGTATGTATTAGACCGAGTGCTCTCTAGTGAGTCAGTAAATAGTGATATATGGGAAACTATCACGAATGAATGTAACGCTTTAAACTTAAAACCAACCGAATAATGAAAGACTATTTTGAATTAGAGGCCTGCATAGAACAGTGGGCACACGACAAGGGCATCTTATCAAAGGGCAACCCGATGAAGCAAGCTATGAAGACTCAAGAAGAGGTGACGGAGCTATGCAACGCTATACTAGACAATAATCTCGACGAGGTTAAAGATGCTATTGGAGATATTGTGGTAACGCTTATCATCCAGGCTAAGATGCAAGGTATGACTATCGAGGAGTGTTTGAACGCGGCCTATGATGTTATAAGTAAACGGACTGGTACAATGGTCAATGGACAATTTATAAAAAACAAATAAGATGACAGCAGTAGAATGGTTGTACAAAAATTTATTAGAAAATCCAATATCAAATCAAGATATAGAGTATAATGAAGCAGTATTTCATAATGCCAAAGAAATGGAAAAGGAACAATTAAAAGAAATGTATTTGAAAGGTATTGAGAATTATGACCCAACATTTAAAAGAAAAAATAACCTTTCACAACAAGATAAACCCTAAATTTTGGGGTTTATGTAACAACAAAAAGTAAGATGACACTAAAAGAAAAGTTTGATTGGTATTTATCTGGAGGAGAAAATTGTAGAGAAGTAGAAGAATGTTCTAAAATAGCAGAAGATTTTGCTATTGGATTTGCAGAGTGGTTATTGATTATATACAATGAAGATATTATTTATGATGCTTACTCAAAAGAAGAACTATTAGAAATCTATAAAAAAGAAAAAGGATTATGACGGCAATTGAATGGCTAGAAGAAGAACTTGGAGCTTATTTACCAACCAGTATTAAAGAAGTTCAGTTAATAATAAAACGAGCAAAGGAAATGGAAAAGCAACAGATAATTGATGCCCATGGTGTACAGACCAAACATAACGCTGGCGTAAGTAATTACATATACCAGTTATCAGGAGAGAAGTATTATGAACAAACATTTAAACAAGAATCATGAAGAAAATATTATTTGAAACAAATATGGGTAGTGGTTACATAGAATACACTCATAGGGATGATACGTTTAAGAATGATACATTTGATATTATAATAGAAGAAGTATATTCTTTTTACTCCGAAGACAATGTAATAATGGATATAGAAAAAAACATTTATAAATACATATAATCATGAAAGACAAATTCGTAGAAGAAGTAATGCGCAAGTATGAGATGCGCTCCGTGGCCGGCATATTAAAGTACGGCACCACGCTAGAACGTAACGACCTGAGCTTAGTAGAGTGGCTTAATCACCTACAAGAAGAACTAATGGATGCCACACTGTATATACAGAAACTAAAGTCTGAACTACCCGATGGACTTATTATTACAAAGGACTCCTGGAATAGTGCAGACAAGATAACCCTTGATGGTTTCGTGTATGTGAAGTATAACGACTTATATTTTATCAATGAAGTATAAAATAATCAGCGCACTGTTTTGGCTAATAGCCTTAGGCTCAATAATCTTGTCTTTAATGGCAATATTTAACACAATTTAATATACAACTTATATATTTTTTTTATTACTTTTGTGATAAATAAATAAATTTAATCAAATGAAAGAAGACGTATTCAACCAGTATGTGCAGAAGATAACAAAGTTATTTGGTGTCACAAAAGAAGAGTTATTCTCTAAGACAAGGAAAAGAAATATCGTAGACGCAAGACAGTTACTATACTACTTGTGCTTTAACCGGCAGATGCAAATCGTAATCATAAAAGACTTTATGCTTCACAACGGTTACAAAATTGACTACCCTTCTGTTGTCAATGGTATACATAAAGTTGACCAAAAGATAAAAGAAGACAGAGACTACAAGGTAGTAGTCAGAGACATTGACGAATCAGTATTTATATAATCAAATCAAATTAAAATGGAAAATAAAAAAACAACGTTTGAATTGTTATCATCAATAAATGTTAACTCTAAAGTAGAAAAGAAAAGTGGATTGACTTATCTCTCTTGGTCGTTCGCCTGGAGCGAAACTAAAAAAGCCTGCCCGGATGCAACCTACAAAATTGGAATGACAGATTATGACGAAGCTCTTGGCTTTATGTGTCACACCGAGGTTACTATCGCAGGTGAAACCCTAGAGATGTGGCTGCCGGTTATGGATGGCGCCAACAAATCTATGAAGAAAGAAGCTTACACCTACTCAACAAGATACGGAGAGAAGTCAGTTGAGGGAGCAACCACATTCGACATCAACAAAACAATCATGAGATGTCTAGTGAAGAACCTGGCTATGTTTGGTATGGGTATCTATATCTATGCCGGAGAAGACTTGCCTGACTCAGAGACCACTACAAATGCCACAATTACACCTGTTGAAGCTAATGCTGGGTCTATAAATCTTGTGAAAGAACTATCGGACCTGAAGAAGGGTACAGATAATTGGGATAACGTAGTAAAATATGTGACTGCTAATAAAGACCTAGGCATTGTTAAGATAGGTCAACAGCTCTCACGTAAATACAAAATCAGTCCAGCACTTAAAAAAGAAATCACTAATCTAATATCACAATAACATGCAAGAGGTTATCAACTTATTAAAAAACGACAACGAGTATTACAATGGTATAGGTAAGAACTACCTATCAAACTCCGACATAGGCACGCTATTAAACAACCCAAAAGAGTTTGGTCAATCTCGCGAGGATAACAAAGCGTTTGCAGAAGGCAGATACTTTCATCAGTCAATACTTGAGCCTGAGAAGGTCAAAGACGTACCATTTGTAGATGTGAGTACTCGTACTACAAAAGAGTACAAAGCTTTTTGCGAAGCAAACAAACTATCATTCTGTCTTTTGAAAAAGGAAATCGACGATGTTAAAAACCTGGTGAGTATCATCAATGGTAACATCTCCTTCTTCGAGCAGATATACAAAAAAGGTAATCAGTTTGAGGTACCAGCCATTGGAGAGATACAAGGAATGATGTGGAAAGGCAAAGCCGATATTGTTACTGATGAGTTTGTTATTGACCTTAAGACCACCTCTGACATTCAGAAGTTCAAGTGGAACTCAAAGACGTACAACTACGACTCACAGTGCTACATATACCAAAAGTTATTCGGGAAACCTTTAGTGTTCTATGTGATTGATAAAGTAACTGGTATCTTAGCGGTATTCAAACCTACAGAAGATTTCGTATCTGGAGGAGAACACAAGGTAGCTAGAGCTATTGATATGTATCAGAGATACTTCTCTGCTAACCCATCAGACAGCATTGACAACTACTTCATTGAGGAGTTTCTATACTAATAGCTATGAGCCAAAGAGCAATCTTATTTACCACTGGATTTGTACAAATTTACTTTGTGGCTGTTAATACCATATTCTTATCAAAGCATATATATGTCGGGGTATTAATCTCAGCATTTCTGATAAGTCTGATATGGTCATTCAACGTAAAGAAGGTTGCCTTTGGCTCTACACTAGATAGAGTAATCTATGCCTGTGGCGCATCATTAGGCAGCGTTGCAGGTTTATTCTCTGTTTCATTGGTACTATAACGTTTCCGCTATGAGTAGTGGCGGATTAGAACTACTCACTATCAAAATACAATAAATGACAATAGAAAGCACAAACGATAACACACCCACTACACCCGCCATTACTTATAGCGAGTGTTATAGTGCGTTGTTTTTAAAACCTGACATTCTTTGTCATCCACATATTCCAAAACCTTTACATGGAGTTGCTCCTAGGGAAATAAAGGGTCAAATTTGGTGGGATGAAACAAGGCAAAACGCATACAAAAGCACGAATTGCCATTGTGTAGCTTGTGGAGTTGCAAAATCAGAAGCTAAAAAACATAAATGGTTAGAAGCACACGAGTTTTGGAATATTGACTATAATACTGGAATATGTGAAGTAAAAAGTATTGAACCGCTTTGCCACTATTGCCATAACTTTATACATAGCGGAAGATTATCGATGATTATCGGTAAAGAAAAAAGCAAACAAGAAGTAGTTGATATTTTAGAACACGGATTTAAAGTATTGGCAGAAAATAATTTAAAGGCTTTTTGCTTTACTATTGACTTTGCAAAACGAATAGGTGCGAAAACATTTGAAGTTGAAAAATATACCCCAATTGTAAACAATAAATTAAAATGGACTGATTTTAAATTGATATTTGAAGGCAATGAATACTTTTCAAAGTTCAAGTCTCAATCGGAGTGGCAGTCTTTTTACAATGCACTATAACGGTATTCGGCTTTGCTTTGTTGCGGAAAAGTAAGCCAAAAGTTTAGATTTAAAAACAAAATTAACAAACACAAACCAAACATTCCGTTAAGCCTAAAACCGCAATTGAGCAAAACCGATGTTATAAGTAGCTTTTTATTATGGGATTATTTAGAGTAACTACAAATACTATTATTGTTAATTATTGCGGAAATAGTGTTTTTATTTGTGAAAAAATACAGTCGAATGATTATATATTTTACCGAAGTATTGAATGTGAAGAAAATAAACACTGTGTAACTTTTACGGAAAAAGAAATAATTAAAATTGAAAAAATATGAAAGGTATTCAAAATTATGCGACAAAGGTTTTTTATAGCGAAAAACACGCATTAGATTTTAAAAACAAGTTGGGTGAAAATTCAAAACAAACTATAAAAACTGATAAACTTGGTAGATTTAAAGTTAGATTTCTAATTGACAAAACTACTATAAAATTTCAGCAGTAGTAATTTTAACCGCAATGTTGAGTAAAGTTACTTATAACGTTTACAGCTATACGTCAGGTTTTGTTTTTCACAAAACTTGCGTATAGGTGGTGTTAGCAGTAGTACGGATTTAAACCACAAATGCTCATTCGGAGAACCGAACCTTTTTCTTTTCTTTTTTGAGCGATGGCAAAAATAATTTTGAAAAAATTAAATAGATTTATGAAGTATATGGGAAGTAAGGCACGATTTGCCAAAGAAATATTACCAATAACATTGCAAGGCAGAAAGCCAAACCAATATTATGTAGAGCCATTTGTAGGTGGTTGTAACATTATGGATAAAGTGAAAGGAAATAGAATTGGTGCTGATAGCAATAAATACCTAATTGCATTATGGAAAGGATTACAAGATGGTAGAGAATTGATAATGGAAATATCAAAACAACTTTATAGTGAAGCAAGAAACGAATACAATAACCGAACAAATATAAAGTTTGATGATTTTGAACTTGGTTGGATTGGCTTTATGGGTGGATTTAATGGTAGATTTTATGGCGGTGGATATAGTGGAACTCACGGAAACAGAAACTATGTTGCTGAACAAATAAGAAACACCTTGAAGCAATTAGAACTAATAAAAGATGTTGATTTTTACAACTGCACTTACTCTGAATTAGAAATACCAAACGAAAGTATTATCTATTGCGATATTCCATATCAAGGCACAAAAGAATATGATACAAAGGATAAATTTAATCATACTTTATTTTGGGATTGGTGCAGAAAAAAGAGTGCTGAAGGACACGAAATTTATGTAAGTGAATATACTGCACCTGATGACTTTGAGTGTATTTGGGAAAAGAAAGTAAATGTATCAATTAGACCAAATAAGACTTTACAACAAACTGAAAAACTCTTTGTTTTAAAAAGCGAAGGAAAAAAAAGAAAAGAAAAAGATTTAATGCAGAAAACTCTATTCGGAGAACAAATGTAGTATTACTGCTAACGTATGGTGCTATACGAAGGAGGCGATTGATAGCACTAAAGTTGATGCGGAGTACAAAATTTGATTATAGCAGAATGTTTCTGCGGAACACTAAACCGCCTCTTTTGTATAGCACGTGTTATGTGCCGTTTTTATTCACGAATTTAATTTAGAAATATGAAGAAATATCAAGTAATTTATGCCGACCCTGCTTGGCAATATGGAAGTAAAGAACTCTACGGAGATAAAATAAAAGGTAGTGATAAAAGAGAAAACCGATTTAGAAATATTGAAAGGATTTATACCACAATGACTATTCCTCAAATAAAAGAGCTTAAAGTAAAAGAAATTGCAGACAAAAATAGTGCTTGTTTTATGTGGGTTACTGATAGTCATTTAAAACAAGGAATTGAAGTAATGGAAGCGTGGGGATTTAAGTATAAAACGATTGCTTTTGTTTGGTTAAAGAAAACAAGCACAGGAAAAACTGTTTTAAATTTTGCACCACATACGCTAAAATCAACTGAAATATGTTTACTTGGTATAAAAGGAAGTATGAAAGACTTTAAGAAATCAAATAATGTAAGACAGTTAATTGAAGCAGAAAGAACCGAACATAGTAAAAAACCGAATGAAGCAAGGTTGAGAATTAAAGAACTATATCCAAACGCTGAAATGATTGAACTATTTGCTCGTGAAATGTACGAAGGTTGGGATTGTTGGGGAAATGAAGTTGAGAGTAGTGTCGCTCTTTAAAATGGCACATAACGTATAGCTACAACTGATAAACTAAGACCTATACATCTATTTGAATAGATAGGTCTAATAATACACCAATTATTTCTTTAGCTTTGGGGAGAGGTATTTGGTTCAAATAGACCAAAGCAAACTTAAAAATTATTTACAATGGCACAAGACGAAAAAATCTTTGCAGACGGTTTCTTATTTAAAAGAAACGAAAAGGCTCCTGAATTTGTAGTAGGGAGAATGAGTATTAAAATTGAAGAGGCTGTTGCCTTTATGAAAAAACACGAGAAAGGTGGTTGGGTAAACCTAGATGTCAAGACAGCTCGTAGTGGAAACTACTACATTGAGTTAGATACCTTTGAGTCAAAAGGAAAAGAAAGTGCTGTCGATAAATACGAAGCAAAAGCTAAACCGACAGTTCAAAAACAACAGCAAGAAGAGGAAGAAGAAGACCTCCCCTTTTAGCAACTAACTGATTGCTAGATACTTAAAAGAGGAATTTAACCGTTCCTCTTTTTTTACCAACAGCTTATACCAATTATGACAATAAATTTCCCTATTACTACTATATATATATTTCTATATATTCTTTTTTTTTATTTTAAATAAAAGAGAAAATAATTAACATTATCGACAGTAGTACTAATAATCAATTAGTTACAAAAAATAAATCGACATTAAACAGTAAAAAATCGACACAAGATGACGCATACAGTAACAATCTTCCAAAACATACGAGATACAGACACTCCGTTCTTCAGAGATGTGAATGTTATTCTCGATAGGATTAAGAACGGAGATGGTGCCACTAAAGACATTGTCAAGAGAATTAGAGCAGAAAAAAACAAATCAGAACGTAATGAGATTAAGAAACTATTGCCGGCCATTTGCTTTAGTGGTATGTTCAAGAAAAGACTCGACTCTGCAATAGAGCAACACTCTGGACTTATATGCCTTGACTTTGATGGATACGCAAAGCAGAAAGAACTTCTTCAAGATAAAGAGACTATCTCTAAAAGTAAATATGTTTTCTCTGTATTTATATCACCATCAGGTAATGGTTTGAAAGTCCTAGTAAAGATTCCTGCAGATGTAGATAATCATACAAACTACTTCAATAGCCTAGAAAAGCATTTTAACAGCCCTTATTTCGATAAAACAAGTAAAAACATATCTAGGGTTTGTTACGAGTCTTATGACCCCTTAATTCACGTAAATGAAAACTCATCTATTTGGGATGTGATTGAGGAGCCTGAGTACACCGAGATAAATAAAGTTAGAGACCAGGCTACGATACCAATCACAGATGAGAATAAGATTGTGGAGATACTTGTTAGGTGGTGGGAGAAAAAGTATCCTATGGAAGAAGGTCAGAGAAACCACAACGCCTACATACTTGCCATGGCTTTCAATGACTTTGGTATTAACAAGAGCCTGGCAGGTTATGTTCTAAACCAATTCGCTAATAGCGATTTTACAATATCAGAGATTGCAACCACAATAGATTCAGCATACAAACATACTGCAAACTTCGGCACCAAGTACTATGAGGATGAAGAGCGTATCAATCAGATTCGTGGTAAGCTAAGACGAGGTGTATCAAAAAAGGAGATTCGCTATCAGCTGCAGGACTCTAACTTAGATAGCGAGACCATTGATGCAGTCCTAAACAAAGTCGAGGATGAGAATAGCAAGATGACATTCTGGACCAAGAACGACAAAGGTGTTATCAAGATAGAGCATATTCTATTCAAACAATTCCTAGAAGACTCAGGGTTCTATAAGTTCTGCCCGGAAGGCAGTCGTAACTATGTGTTTGTGAAAGTAACCAATAACCTTATCGACCATACCTCAGAGAAGGAGATTAAAGATTATATCCTTAGCCATCTAATCGAGCTTGATGACTATAGTGTTTACAATTACTTTGCTGACAATACAAGGTTCTTTAAAGATGAGTTCTTAACATTGTTATCAACAATTGAGATATACTTCATATCCGACAACAAGGACACAGCCTACCTCTATTACAAGAACTGCGCGGTTAGAATATCTAAGGAAGGAATCAAGACAATAGACTACCTTGACCTTGGTGGGTATGTTTGGAAGGACCACGTTATAGACAGAAACTTCAATATTTGCGATGTAACCGGCAACTGCGACTTCAAACAATTCATATCTAACATCAACGGAAATGATGATAGTAGGATAAAGACAATGGAGAGCACCATTGGATTCTTAATGCATGGATACAAGAACTTATCATTCTGTCCTGCAGTTATACTTAATGATGAGGTTATTAGCGACAACCCCGAGGGCGGTACCGGAAAGGGTCTTATCATGAACGCACTAAGCAATATGAAGAAGCTAGTGGTTATCGATGGCAAGTCATTCAACTTTGAGAAGTCTTTCCCTTATCAGTTGGTATCAGCAGACACTCAGATACTTTGTTTTGATGATGTTAAGAAGCACTTTGATTTCGAGAGATTGTTCAGTGTTATTACAGAAGGGCTTACCCTAGAGAAGAAGAACAAGGATGCTATTAAGATACCATTTGGCAAGTCCCCAAAGGTTGCTATAACAACCAACTATGCCATCAAGGGTGCTGGTAATTCATTTGCAAGACGTAAGTGGGAACTAGAGCTTCATCAGTATTACACTATGAATTTTACTCCTAGAGATGAGTTTGGAAGAATGATGTTTGGAGATTGGAATGATGACGACTGGTGCGAGTTTGATAACTACATGATTGGATGTTTGAGTTTATATTTAGTTAGTGGCCTTATCAAATCTAAGTTCGTAAACCTAAAGATTCGTCAACTGTCTGCCGAGACGTGCCATGAGTTCATCGAATGGGTAGGCCTAGTAGATACCAATGACAAGAGCAACAACCTACCTGTGAATGTAAGGCTGTATAAGAACGAAATTTATAATAACTTTGTTGATGAGTATCCTGATTATGGCGCGCGCGGTAAGATGACAATAAGCCGCACTAAGTTCTACAAATGGTTGATAGCTTACGCTATTTACAAAGAAGGCATTATGCCTGAGGAAGATAGAGACCATCTAGGTAGATGGATAATCATCAAGAAGAGAGCAGATAATGATACACAAATTCAATTAAATTAATTATGACAACATTACAATACGAAGATGGTGGATATAGAAAAAAGCAAGAGCAAGAAGAGAGAGATAAATTTGCTATTGGATTTGCAGAGTGGATTCACTCTAATGCTGGTTATGCTGGAAATGGACATTATGTAGTGATAGGAAATACTTCTTATCATACAATACCAGAAATATTACAAATTTATAAAATAGAAAAAGGATTATGACACCAAAAGAAAAAGCCAATGAGTTGATTGATAAGATGTATTTCTCTAGTTTAAAAATTACTAAGAAAGATGCTAAGAATTGTACGTTAATAGCAATTAATGAGATTATGGAACAATTAGACGAAGTAAGAAATATAACTGGTAGTAGCTATGTATTAAGAATGATAGATTACTGGCAAGATGTTAAAACTGAAATAGAGAAGTTATGAAGGAAAAAAATAAAAAAGAATTAGAGTTTGTGATGCGAACAGCATTTAGAGTGCTGTTGATATTCGTGTACTTTTTCATCATTGCAATAATACTAATGTTAGCACGATGAGAGAGGCTCAGATGATTCATCTAGGTATGGTTAATTCCTTCAACGTACTTACAGAAGTAGCTACAGTAGAAGATGTGGTAAGCTCAGGCATAGGAGTATTCGCTCACTCTCTAAATGAGCATGATGCTCTTGAGAGTATTGAGTTTATGATTCTTTACTTCAAAGGTCTTGAGATGTATGAGAGATGCGCTAAGCTAAAGGCTTACATAGAAGAAACCTTCGATGAAGATGGGAACTACAAAGAGCCGTTCTGCAAGTGTGAACTTCCAGAAGTTTTAAAATATACATCAAAAGTAAAATGCACTACATGCAACCTGAGACTGAAAAGACAATAATCGATAAGAGACTAGGGTTTAGTAACCACGATATGCAAAAGCATTGTGAGTTGCTGAATCTTGTAGTGTCTCAAACTATCGAAACATCATCCGGTAGAGGCAGAAACGTGATAAAAATAACTCAGTTCAAGCACAACACAGACTCAGAGATTAGAGAGCAAATAAAAAATAGCTGTGAGCATTATAAGAAACTACACGAAGAAGATATGAAAGTAAAAGAAGTACTTACAAATGGAACCATACAGTTCAGAGATTACCAAACAAAGATTATCTATGATGGAACTAAAATACTAAAGGAACATGGGTTCTTATATCTCGCAATGGAAGTGAGAACAGGTAAGACACTTACAAGCCTTGGTATAGCATCAACCATTTCAAGTTACAACGTATTGTTTTTAACAAAGAAGAAAGCAATCTCCAGTATTCAAAAGGACTACGAAGCATTAGCTCCGTTCTATGATTTAACAGTTACCAATTACGAGAATTTACATAATGCACCAAATACTAAATGGGATTTGATTATTTGTGATGAGGCTCACTCGATGGGTGCATTTGCTAAACCAAGCAATAGAGCAGTCCAGGTGAAAGACTTAATACAATCAACAAAAGCCAAGGCAATCCTATTGTCAGGAACACCAACTCCAGAGTCATACTCTCAGATGTATCATCAAGTTTATGGCATACCAAACAATCCATTCAAAGAGTTCAAAACTTTCTATAAATTTTGTGCTAAATTTGTAAATGTAAAAACCAAAATGATAAATGGTTTGTCGATGAATGATTACTCAGATGGCCTAGAGACCATTATTGAAGCCATGGCGCCATTCACGATAAATTACACTCAAGTACAAGCCGGGTTTGTAGCCAAGACCACTGAAGAGATATTTGAGGTTGAGCTAAAAGAATCAACTTATAAGCTGATTAAGAAACTCAAGCGTGATTTGGTTGTAGAAGGGAAAGAAGAGGTAATCTTGGGAGATACCCCAGTAAAGTTGATGAGCAAAGTGCACCAACTATACTCAGGAACAATAAAGTTTGAGAGTGGTAAGTCGATGGTGATTGATACCACTAAGGCAGAGTTCATAAGAGAGCAGTTCATGGGTTGTCAGATTGGTATATTCTATAAGTTCAAAGAAGAGTTACTTGCCTTGCAGCAGATATTCGCAGACGAACTAACGACAAGTCTTGATGAGTTCAATGATTCTTACAAGAACATAGCTCTTCAGATTGTATCAGGCCGAGAGGGTATATCTCTCAAGAAGGCAGAGTACCTTGTGTATTACAACATCGACTTTAGTGCGACAAGCTATTGGCAATCAAAAGATAGGATGACAACCAAAGAAAGACTAGAGAACCAAGTGTTCTGGATTTTTGCAAAAGGAGGAATAGAGTACGACATATACAAAGCAGTTAGTAAAAAGAAAAATTTCACATTATCACATTTCAAAAAAACTATATGAAAACAATTTATTTAAACAAGAAAGAATTTAATTACATCAACATCGATGAGTTATCAGATGAGTTGAGAAAGAACAACGTAAACCTAGGACTTAATTGCTCTATAGGAGACTATTGCTCTATTAGTAATAATGTATCCATAGAGAGCGATGTAACTATCGGTGGCTTTTGCATGATTGGAAGTGACATTACTATAAAGTCAAAATCTACTATTGGAAACAGATGCACTATTGGAAACAAATGTACCATCGGAAGTAATGTTAACATTTATTATAAGTCTAATATAGGTAATGATATTCAAATTGGAGACAATATTATCATAGGAGACTATTGCGTAATCTACAACAGGTCTATTATAAAAAGCAACTCTATAATAGGCAATGGAGTTATTATAAAAAACAATGTATCTGTAAACGAAGGAGTTAATATTAGAAAAGAATCAGTTATCGGCAATGATGCAAACATAGGATACAACTGCACAATATCCGAAGGCTCGAGAATTGCAGATTACTCTTTTGTTGATGACAATATAAGTCTTCAAAATAATATTTATATTGTAGGGTCTTTTGGAGTATCTTCTGCACTTAATTATACCGGAGGAAATTCTGTAATAATAGGATGTTTGGAGTACGACATTGACTATGTACTTGAAAACTATAATACACTAATTAAATCTGATGTTCCTGAAGGCGTTAATCCAACAGCAAAACAAATTAAAGAGTACCATGAATATTTTTTATTAATCAAAAAATTTAGCGAGATATGAGTTGGTACGAATGGGGTTTTGAGTATAATGAATGTACCTGCAAATTTTGCGGTGAGAGTTCAGAAAAAGAATTTTGTAATAAAGAATGTGCGAAAGCATATAAATCAGAAAACTAATGAGAAACAAATTAGCTGGGAATCACCCATCTTATGACAAGCTAGGCATGTCTGAGGAAAGAAAGAAAAAGAAATTGGCCTACGACAAGAAGTACCAAGACAATCCAAAGAGAGTCAAGTATCGTCAAGAGCTAAACAAAGCCAATCGAGATGCCGGAACATACGGCAAAATGACAGCTATGGGTAAAGACCGAAGCCATAAAAAAGATGGGTCAATGACTTTAGAAAATCGTTTTAATAATCGTAGAAGAAATGGACAAGACGGAAATTCAAGTAAAAAATAAAACTTGTAGTAAGTGCAATAAAACACTTATTGCAAATACTACTAATTTTTACAAAGACTCTATTAAGAAAGATGGACTATCTCCTTCTTGTGCGGATTGTTGTAGAAAACAAAAATCTGAAACATATAAAAGAATAACATCAATACGATTAAAAAACGAGAGAGACATAAAAATACAAGAATATTTAAAATCTGATTTATTTATTATTAATAAACAGAAAACTAAAGAAAAAATAAAGCAAACAAAAAAAAGATATAGAGATAAAAATAGAGAAATTCTTAATAAAAAAGCAAGAGAGTCTATAAAAAGAGAAGTTCCTGTAGAGAAGAAGATTCAGTATAAAAAAACTGAATACAAAAAAATAATGAATTGTCCTTATAAAAAACAAATTCATTATTTAAGAGTAAGGATTAATGATATATTAAAACAAAATAAAGGTAATTTTTCTGTATCTAAAAGTATTACTTTTAATAAGGAACAACTTATTGAACATCTTGAAAAAAAATTTAAAAATGGTATGAGTTGGAATAATTATGGTAGAGGAGGTTGGCATATAGACCATATAAAACCTTTAGCTTCTTTTGACAAAAATGATTCTAATTGGGCTTTACAAGCGTTTTCATTAGACAATCTTCAACCATTATATGAAAGCGAAAACTGTTCAAAAGGAAGTTTGTATAATGGAATTAGATATAGTAATAATAATAAATCTACTAAGAAATGATAAAATGTTTGTGCATAGACGCTAAAAACAAGCCTAGCGTCATACCTGCAGATAAATGGCTGGAGCAAGGGAAGGAATATACGTTAGCTTTCAGCATGACCGTTCTTCCTCAGAAGAAGTTGGCGTTCCAGGTGAATGAGATTGACCTTGATGATAGTTGTTCCCCATACACTTGGTTTTTAGCTAGACGCTTTGCGTTTAAAAAAGAAGACATGCAAAGCCTAATTGAATTTGTAAAAGACTGTAATCAAGTTACCTTGTCGGTAAATGACCTAATGAGAGAAACAAATGAGAGAAAGTCAGATACAGTCCAAAAAGATTAAGGAGCTTGAGGCCAAAGGGTACTATGT
>Ga0315294_10003861_pt1 | contig 16337 bp, 17 predicted proteins | sample YL17G13_40_MG_FD_203626 | JGI IMG/M metagenome (GOLD analysis project Ga0315294, IMG submission 203626) | Sediment microbial communities from Yellowstone Lake, YNP, Wyoming, USA - YL17G13_40 | ecosystem: Environmental > Aquatic > Freshwater > Lake > Sediment | place: USA: Wyoming | collected... | reverse complement strand
GGTGGGAGAGACATTGGCCATCAAACCGAGCAACGTGATCAAAAACCAGGGTTTCACCAAGCAGAAGATCCTCCAGTGGCAGAAAGGGCAGCAGCAGGTCATCTGGCCCTTTGAATTTTCCACGGCCAAGCTCGCTTATCCCTTCCCGGCGTGGGATAAACGGTAGAAAAAGCAAAGAGCTTGGAGCAGAGAGCGGAGAGTCGATACCCAAAGCGATTTCTAAAACCTCCCCTCACCCCACCCTCTCCCGCAAGGGGAGAGGGTAAACATACTGAAATAAAAAAATTCCCTCCCCCTTGATGGGGGAGGGGATAGGATGGGGGTGCTTTATGGGATTCATTCACAGCTTCAAGGGGGCAAGGGGGATTTGCGCGACGGGTAAGTCGATAAGAAACCTCCGCAGGGGGGTGCCTTTTCTCAAACGTGTCCTGCTGGGAGGATGAGGTAAGAACACTGGAGCCGGTCATGAGTCTAGTCAGCAAACTAAAACAGAGCAATTATCAGATTGCCATTATCAGCGTAATCCTGATCGTGGTCCTCGGCTCCTGGAAGCCTCACGTGCTCGTCGAAGGCTTTCAGAGGGCCTGCCTGTATGCCGTGATCGCCCTCCCCATGGCCCTCATTCTGGGAATTGTGGGCATCATCAATCTGGCTCACGGCGAATACATGATGCTGGGGGCGTACTTTGCCTACAGCCTCAACGTATATATCGGAATGGACCCGCTGGTGGCTATCGTGCCCGCTTTGATCGCCTTTTTCCTGATCGGAATGGCCAGCTACCGGGCCATCATCAAGTACGTCCTGGGAACCCCGGAGCTGAATCAGCTGTTATTGACCTTTGGCCTGGCTATGGTGTTGGAACAAATGGCCAACTTGATATGGACCTCCCGTCCCATCAAGTTGCCCTTACAATATGTCTCGGCCTCGGCCACCATCGGTTCTTTTACCTTCGGGACTTATGAATTTATCTACGTGGGCGCCGCCATGGTCGTGCTGGTGGGGCTCCAACTGTTCTTGAAACGAACCAGCATGGGACAGGCCGCTTTAGCTGTGGGTCAGAACCCCCGGGGGGCAAAATTGGTGGGCATCCATGTGGATCGAACCTATCTCCTGGTCTTCAGCCTCTCCATCGCCCTGGTGGGGGCCATCGGCGCGATCTTCATGACCCGCCATTCCATCTTCCCCCTGGTGGGCGCGCCCTTCACCATGAAATCGTTCTGTCTGATCGCCATGGCCGGGATCGGAAACCTCATGGGAATTCTGTGGTGCAGTCTGATCCTGGGGCTGGCGGAAAACTTCGTCCTCTCCTTCCGGGGGTACGCGGGCTGGGCGGACATTCTCTTCTTCGCCCTCATCGTTCTGGTGATCATGGTCCGCTCCCATCAGAGGGAGGTGAAATGAAAAAATCGAGACCCCTTCTCTACCTCATCGTTCTGGCGGTTCTTTTCACCCTGCCTCTCTACACGGGGGTCTATGTCCTCAACGTGATGGGCATCATCCTGATCTACATGGCCCTGGCCCTGAGCTGGGACATGCTGCTCCGGTCGGGGCAGATCTCCTTCGGCATGGCCGGCTTTTTCGGGGTGGGGGGATACGGGGCCGCGCTTCTTTTCCTGAACACGGGGGTCCATCCCCTGGTGAGCATCGTCCTGGGGGGCCTGTTGGCGGGGGTCCTCGCCTGGCTCATCGGTTCCGCGGTCCTGCAGCTTCGGGGCATGTACTTCGCCATCGTGACCCTGGCCCTGGCGGAGATCTTCCGGGTGATCGTGAGGAACCTGCCCGACCTCACCGGGGGGCCGGAGGGTACGATTCTTCCCCAGGCGATCTTCGCCGGGAATTCGACCTACACCTACTGGCTGGTTCTCACCGCGGCCGCGCTGAGCGTGGCGGTCTCCGAGGTCTTCCGGCATACGCGGATCCATTTTGCCCTCACCTCCATCCGCAACGATGAAATCGTGGCCAAGTCGAGCGGGATCGACGTGTTCAAATATCTGGTGTTCCTCTTTGCGGTGACCTCCGCCATCCAGGGAATCACCGGCGGGGCCTATGCCCACATCTACGGCTTCGTTTCGCCGGAAGGAAGCTTTTCCGTGGATTTCACGCTTCTGCCCATTGCCATGGCCCTCCTGGGAGGGATGCATTCCACCTGGGGCCCGGTGGTGGGGGCGGTGGTGCTGGGGGTGGTTTCCGAGTTCCTGAAGCTGCAGATTCCCTACGGCCATCTCATGGTGTACGGAATCATCATCGTCGTGGCCATCCTGTTTTTCCCCCAGGGGATCGTGGGGACCGTGGGGCAGAGATGGAAGAAAACGGGCAGCCATTAAAAGGGTAATCCCATGGCCATATTGAAAACCGAAAAATTAAGCAGGCAATTCGGCGGGCTGGCCGCCCTGTCCGGGGTCAGTATCGAGTTCCGGGACCACGAGATCCTGGGGATCATCGGCCCGAACGGGGCGGGAAAGACGACCTTCATCAACGTCATCGCCGGGATCTACCTTCCCACGGAGGGGAAAATCTTTTTTGAAAATCAGGAGGTGAGCGAATTTCCGGCCCACAAAAGATGCCACCTGGGCATCGGGCGGACCTTCCAGCTGGTGAGGCCTCTTCCCGGGCTCAGCCTGGCGGAAAACGTCATGGTGGGGGCGCTCTTCGGCAAGGGGCTGGGGAAGAGGGAAGCCCGGAAGAAGGCGGAGGATCTGTGCGGTTTCCTGGGGCTTGCCGACCTAGGCCGGGATATTACCCGGATGACCGCCCTGGAAATCAAGAAGATGGAGATCGCCCATGCCCTGGCCACCCAGCCCAAGCTTCTTTTCCTGGATGAAGTCATGGCCGGGCTTAACAGCGAGGAGACCATGGAGATGATCGACCTGGTGAGGAAGATTCACCGCCAGGGAATCACCATCGGGATTGTGGAACACGTGATGAGGGTCATCCGGGAGTTGACCGATCGGGTGGTCGTCCTGGACTGGGGAGAAGTGATTGCCGAGGGTCCCTATGGGGAAGTCTCCAACGATCCCCGGGTGATCACGGCCTACCTGGGCGAGGAAACGTGATGCTGGCGGTAAAAAATATCAACATCTTTTACGGCAAATTGCACATCCTCTGGGATCTTTCCCTGGAGGTGGGGAAAGAATCCGTCGGGCTATTCGGCCCGAACGGGGCCGGGAAGACGACCTTGATCAATGCCGTCCTGGGACTGGTGAAACCGGTGAACGGTGAGGTCCGGTTTGACGGCGAGGCCCTTCTTTCCCTGGAGACTTTCCAGAGGGTCCGACGGGGAATTTCCGTGGTTCCTCAGGAGAGGGAGTTATTTCCGGCAATGACCGTCCTGGAGAACTTGCGGTCCGGGGCGGCTTATATTCCCGAAGCCAAGGGCAAAGTCCAGGAGAGCCTGGATTTCGTCTTCGGAATCTTCCCCGCGCTCAAAGGGCGGCTGAAACAGCCGGCCGGGACGTTGAGCGGGGGAGGGCAGAGGATGCTGGCCATCGGCCGGGCCCTCATGGCCGGTCCGAAGCTGCTGATCCTCGACGAGCCCTCCTGCGGGCTGCAGCCGTCCCTGGTGTCCGACCTCTTTCACCGGCTGAAGGAGATCAAAGAAAAAGTCTCCCTCCTCATTGCCGAGCAGAACGTGCGCCAGTGTTTGAAGGCCATCGACCGCGGCTATGTCATCGAAAACGGAAAGATCGTCATCGAACAAAACGCCGGGGACCTGGCGGGGAATGACCACATCCGCCGGTCCTACCTGGGAATTTAGCTGAATACCAGATCCTGGATCCTGGATGAAAAAAACCTAATGGGACACAGATAAACCCAGCGCGGCTGCGCCGCAACCAAAAGCAGGTCATCCTTCTGGAAGAGTTTTGCTCAGGGTTACGGGTGACCCCAGAAATCCCCCCTTCGCCCCCCTTTTCTAAAGGGGGGTTGGGGGGGATTTCAGAGACGCGTTTCCCACCCACATATTCTTAACAAAATTTAAAGAGTTTGAACGTAAGCAGTACAGAGGAACACAGATTTTATTTTAGAAAAAGACCTAAAGACCAAAGATTGAATGGGACGCGGATGAACGCGGATAAACACGGATGAAGCGTTAAGGGAAAATACGAACGTCTGGGGAAGCTTATTGGAGCTTGGAGGGTTGTAAAGCGATTCTTATTCGTAGCATTTATATCTCTGTGCTCTCTGCGTAATCGGTGTAATCTGCGGATAAACAGTTTCAGATTTTTTTAATTTCCTGAGCAATAAAAAAATCAAGCATTCGATATCCAGCATCCAGTATCCAGAATCATTCATGGAGATTTCCTTACTGGAGCCAAGATGTCCAATCAAAAAGCCGCCGCCGGAATCCTCAGCCTGGCGGCCTACATCCCCAAGGCATACCACGATGCCGAATACATCGCCGCCCACTCGGAGACCCCGGCAGAAATCATCCGCACCAAACTGGGATGGTACCAGAAAACCGTCCCCGGACCGGATGATCACACCGTGGCCATGGGGCTGAAAGCCGCGCGCCGGGCGCTCTATTACTCCGGCCTGAAGCCGTCGGACATCGACCTGGTGATCTGGAGCGGGGAGGAAGTCAAGGAATACCGCAGCTGGCCCGTGGGCCCTAAGATCCAGAAAGAGCTGGGGCTGAAGAAGGCCTGGTCTTTCGACATGCAGCAGCGCTGCGGCACCACCCTGGTGGCCCTCAAACTCGCCCGGGACATGATCCGCGGCGACGATTCCATCCAGAACGTGCTCATCGCCACGGGCTACCGCAACAGCGACCTCATCGATTATGAAAACTCGCGCCTGCGATGGATGTACTATCTGGCCGCCGGCGGGGCGGCCTGCATTGTGCAGCGGGACTACCCCAAAAACCGGATCCTGGAAGGCCATTTCATGAGCGACGGCACTTTCGCCTATGATGTGTACGTTCCGGCCGGGGGGGCGGCCCAGCCCATGACTCCCGAGCTCTTGGAGAAACGCAGGCAGTACCTGGAAGTCTTCGACCCCGAAGGAATGAAAGACCGGCTGGGGAAAATATCGCTCTCCAACTGGCTCTTCTGTATCGACAAGGCCCTGGAAAAAAGCGGATATTCCCGCAGGGACGTCACTTACCTGGACACACTTCTGGTGAAACGGAGCGCCCATGACGCCCTGGTGAGAGAACTGGGGCTGAAGCCCCATCAGACGCGCTACCTCGCCGAATTCGGCCATCACGGACAGAACGACCAGATCCTCTCCCTGGAATTGGGGATCGAAGAGGGACGGATTCGGGACGGCGATCTCATCCTCATGATCTCCGCGGGGATCGGGTATGCCTGGGACGCCCTGGTGGTCCGGTGGGGGAAAGAAGGAAAGGGCAAGGGAGGAAGGTAAATGCTTTACGGAGACTGGATCGGCCGCTGGGGCAAGAGCTGCCCAGACCGGGAAGCCCTGGTGGATACCGTGGGGAATCGCCGTTACACCTACGGTCAATGGGCGAAAGACGTCTATCGGATGGTTCATCACCTGGATTTCCTGGGAATCCGGAAGGGAGATCGAGTCGCAGTCCTGTCCTCCAACCGGGCGGAATACCTGACCCTCTTTTTTGCCGCCAGCCGCCTGGGAGCCATCCTGGTCCCGCTGAACACCCGTCTGGCCCCGGGAGAGTTCACCTACTTCCTGGAAGACTCCACTCCCAAGGCCATTTTCTTCGACGAAGACCACCAGCCCATCGTGGAAAAGATGAAATCAAAAGTCCGGATGGAGCACCCCGTATGCTTCGACCGGAGCGAGGCGGTGGGCCGGAGTCTGGCTTCCCTCTGGGAAGGACTGCCCTCGGACGCCCCGCCGGATGTGGTTCTCGGACCCTCGGACCCCCAGCTGATCATTTACACTTCCGGGACCACCGGGGTCCCCAAAGGGGTTATCCTGACCTACGGCATGATCACCTGGAACTCCATCAATACCAACCTGGGCTGGGGACTTCGGCCGGAAGACCGGACGATTCTTCATTCCTCCCTTTTCTACACCGCGGGATGGAACGTTTTCACCCTTCCCCTCGTTCACCTCCGGGCGACGAACGTCCTGGTCAAAAGCTTCGACGCCGATCTGATCCTGGACCTCATCGAGCGGGAACGGGTGACCCTTTTCTTCGGGGTTCCCACCATGTTCCAGATGCTCCTCGAGTCGCCCCGGTTTGCCAAGACCGACTTTTCCTCCATCCGCTTCCTGGTCTCGGGAGGAGCCCCCCTGCCGAAAAGACTCATCGAAATGTACCAGGCCCAGAAGGGCATCCGGCTGTGGGAAGGTTTTGGACTGACCGAGGTGGGCCCCAATAACTTCATGGCCAACGGCAAACCCGGGACCGTGGGAAACCCCATGCCCCATGTGGACGTGCGGGTGGTGGATTCCCAGGGGAAAGAGGTGCCCCCGGGCCAGGACGGGGAGATGCTCCTCCGCGGGGATCACATGTGCAGCGGCTACTGGAAAAAGCCCGAGGCAACGGCGGAGGCCATCCGGGGCGGGTGGTTCCACACGGGGGATCTCGCCCGGATCGACGAAGACGGCCACGTCTCGATCGTGGGACGCAAAAAGGACATGATCATCTCCGGGGGAATCAACATCTACCCGGCCGAGGTCGAGAAGGCGATCGAGAGCCATCCCCGGGTGGCCGCGGCAGCGGTCATCGGGGTGGCCGACGAAAAGTGGGGAGAGGTGGGCAAGGCCTTCCTGGAGATGAAGCCGGGGGAAAAACTGACCCTGGAGGAGTTGCAGGGCTTTTTGAACGACCGGCTGGGAAAATACAAGATCCCCAAGTACGCGGTGATGGTGAAGGAACTACCCCGGACCGCGGCCTCGGGTAAAATCCAGAAGTTCATCCTCAAAGAGAAGCACGGGAAACCAAACAATGAATAAACACGTTGCCGGTTGCCCGTTGCCGGTTCCAAGTTATATAGAAAGACAAAAATATGGGGACATCGCGATGTGTCCGACATCTCCAGAAATCCCCCCTTGCCCCCCTTTTATAAAGGGGGGATGGGGGGATTTCTGGCTCGCATGGGCTTGATTCAAAATGCTGCCTTTGATCATGTCAACCTTTTTTGGCCGTTCCCTATAGAACATTTCTACGGAAGGCGTGAGAAAATTTTCCATGGGAACGAACGAATACCAGCTCGGAATCGTCAGCTACGGGCTGTACCTTCCCTCCGGGTTTGAGACTGCGGAGGAGATTGCCGGGCGGAGCGGGCTTTCCCGGGAACAGGTCGTCCGGGAACTGGGGATCGAAAAGAAATGCTTTCCTGCCGCCGAAGACCTGCCGGTGGTCATGGCGGTGAAGGCCGCCCGCCAAGCCCTGGAGCGGGCTCGGGAGATCGACCCTGGAGAAATCGACGTGGTCATCTGGTCGGGGGAGGAGTACAAGGACTACATCGCCCAGACGGCCGGCATCCGGGTCCAGGAAGAAGTGGGGGCCCGGAATGCATGGGCCTTTGACTTGATCGGCCAAGGAACCACCTCCCTGGTCGGGTTGCGGACGGCGCAGGATTTGATGATCGGGGATCCTTCCGTTCGCACCGTCCTTCTCGCCGGAGGGACTCGGAACATCGACCTGGTCGATTCTTCCAACCCCAACACCCGGTGGATGCTTCCGGTATCCGCAAGCGGCGCTGCCCTTCTCCTCCGGCGCCGGCATTCCCGCAACCGGCTGTTGGGAACGGCCTTCTCCGTGGATCCGGAGATGGCTGACGAGGTGTATGTGCCCGGAGGCGGGACCGTCCGGCCTTTCAGCCCGGAAATTCTAAACACCGAGGCGATGTTCTTCCAGATTGCCCGCCCGCAAGAGGTGGAAGCATATCTGGCCGACCGATTGGCCCCGCAGCTGGTGAGTTTGATCAAGAGGACCCTGGCTCAGGCGGGGTTCTCCGGGCAAAACCCGGACTACCTGGCGCTTCGACATCTGCGCCCGCAGGAGCGGGCGAGGGTTCTCGAAGGATTGAGACTCCGGGGAGAAGCAACCGATGCTCTTGCGGACGTGGGTCACCACGGTCCCAATGACGTGATCATCTCCCTGGATAGAGGGTTGAAGAGAGAAGTCGTAAAGGATGGGTCTCGAGTGCTTCTGGCCGCGGCAGGAATCGGTTTTACCTATGCTGCAGCACTCATCCAGTGGGGCCCGGCCTAATTGCGGATTGCGGATTTCTCCCCGATCTCCCTTTTCTTCATTTGAAACCCATAAATCGAAATTGGTATCTGGGGATTCTTCCGGCGTGAGAGGAGAAATAGAGGAGGAGCAATGCCTTATCTAAATCTGAAGGATGGCGCAAAGATTCACTATGAAGTACATGGAGAAGGCGAGCCGGTCATCTTTCTGCACGGGATCATGATGAGTACCCTGAGCTGGTTGGCTTTTATCCCCGAGCTGTCCAAGAGGTTCAAGCTGATCCTGGTCGATTTCAGGGATCAGGGCCAATCCTCCAGGATGAAGGAAGAGTACGGTCAAGACATCCATGTGGGAGACATCGTCAGCTTGCTCGATGAATTAAACCTTCCCCGGGTCCACATGATGGGGCTTTCTTACGGGGGGCAGGTGGCCCTGCGATTTGCCCTCCAACATCAAGAGAGAATAAAGTCATTCTGTCTTTTCAACACCCCCAACCTGGTCAGCAATCATTTGCGGGAAATCGGCAAGGCATGGGAGACGGCTGCAGAGCTCAATGACGGGGCGAGGTTTTTCCAGCTGGCCATTCCTTTTATCTATTCGGAGCCGTTTTATGAAAAAAACCTGGGTTTTCTGATGGAACGCCAGAAGATGTTCAAGTCCTTGTTGACCCAGGAATGGTTTGAGGGTTTTATCCGCCTCTCCAGAAGCGTCAAAGATTATTCCATATCCCGGGAAGAGCTGAAGACCATTCAAGTCCCCACGCTTCTTGTCGGAGCTGATCTGGATATCATTATATCGCCCCGTTCCATGAAAGATATCCACGAAAACATACCGAATTGCGAATTTATGATGATCCCCAATGCCGGACATGGAGCCTTTTTGGAGAGGATGAACGAATTCCTCACAATCCTGATTGGGTTTGTGACCAAGCATTCCTGATTATGCCGCAGCCGTCATTCTTGGGGGCAGGACCCGAAAGGACCCACCATGCCGTTTCACCGAGTGAATGGGATCCAGATCTATTTCGAAGAGCACGGACAGGGTGAGCCGCTCCTTCTCATTCAGGGGCTGGGCTACCCTTCCGGATTGTGGTTTCTTCAAATTCCTGCTCTTTCCAGGAATTTTCGTACGATCGTCTTCGACAATCGCGGGGTGGGTAAGACGGATAAGCCGGACGAGCCGTATTCCGTACCCCTCATGGCGTCCGACGCGGCCGGGTTGTTGGGAGCATTGGGTATTCAGAAGACCCATGTCGTCGGTGTATCTCTCGGCGGTTACATCGCCCAGGAATTGGCGCTGGGTTACCCGGATTTGGTGGATCGTCTGGTCCTCCTGTCCACCTCCTGCGGAGGCCCGAAATATGCTGAGCTGACCATGGCTTTTTGGGGGGAAGTTGCTACCCTGGCCGGCCTGCCCCCTAAAGAAATCATCCGCCAGGGAATGGCCCTTGCCACAACCGGAGAGTTCTACCGGGCAAATCCCCCTTTGATAGACCGGTGTGTCGCCATTCGGATGGAAAAGCTGCAACCCCTCCATGCCTTCACCCGCCAATCCAACGCGGCCATGAGTTTCGACAGCCGCGATCGGGCCCATCTGATTCGCCAGCCCACCCTGATTCTCGCCGGCGCCCGGGACCGGGTCATGCCCCCGGTTCTGACCGAAGAACTGGCGAAGAAGATCCCTCAGGCCCAGTTCAAGGTTTTCCCCAACGCCGCCCACCTCCTGTTCCTGGAGGAAGCCGACTCGGTAAATCGGGTTTTATTGGATTTTCTTCCGGGAAGGAAAGTAGAGTAGTCCCCCTGCCAACCCGCCGGCTTTGCCGGGGGACTTAGGGGTTTTGGGCTTTGCGGGGCGCCTGGGTCGGGGTCCGGGAGTAAGGACGGGGTGCGCAATAGGCAACGGCGGAAAAAATCGTTGGGGAAACCGTCCCCCTTTTGTCCGCCGAAGGAAGCGGGCCCGGGAGGCGACCCCGGCGTGTTTTGCAGGATCGCCCCGACAGGCGGGCAGAGTCCGGGTGATCCCGGCGCCCTTGACCGCCCCATCCAGGAAGTGACAAGAATCTTATGGTTTTGAGCACCCCGTCCTTGCTCCCGGGCCTGCAGGAAGCGCCAAATCCGCCTTTCGGTGGCGGATCCTGATGAAACTCCTTTGCGCGGTTCCCATCTTTCCGCGCCCCCGGCCGGCCGGGGGCGCGGGTTTCGCCTTTCATCGATAATGAGAAAGGGCAAAAGGATCGAATTTTTGCTTCAGGCAGAAATCTATTTCCCCGGGACTGGCCAGATAAAATTCAACTCTCTTCCCCGGCGGAAAAGTCTTTCTCAATTCATCCATGATAAACGGGTTGGGTTCGGCGAGAGCGAATCTGACTTTGGCGGAATCATTCTCCAGGACCACGATCTTATGCCTCAGGGCATAGGCTTCCCCCACGGCTCTTTGGAGGGAAGAGGAGGGGGAAAACGTCCTCAAAGAAATCATGGGCATATTGAAATGTTTGGAAAAAGCCTCCCGGAGGGTTTCATATCTGGTATACCCCATTTCGACGAGCAATTTCCCCAGGGGTCTGCGGATGCCCATCTTGGCCAGCTGACCTTGTTTATCCAGGGCCTTCCGCAATTGATCGGGCGTCAGGATTCTCAACTCCACCAGGATTTCCCCGAGGGGCTTTCTTTTTCCGTGGGCATCCAGGGCCTCATTGATCTTTCCCTGGGGGATCCCCATTTCCAGCAGGATTTCTCCGAGATACTTGCATTTGCCGTTCTGCTTTTTCTGCCGGTCCAGGGCCGCCTGAAGACGGAGGGGTGAAATAATATTCCTCTCCACCAGGATCTGGCCCAGCTTTTTCTCCGTGCTAGGAATGAATTTTTCTTTCATCGATCCCATGGAACGATTTTCCCTTCACCGAGTGAATCCCTCCGTCTCATCTCGCGACCCGTTCATGGGGCCCGATGATCTCCGGATTCTCCCGCGGGCTGGCAGGCATCAGGATGACCTTGACGGCATCCACCTTCCAGCCTTTCTGCCCGGCTTCGGCTTCGGAAGAAAAAATCTTCTCCCCGCCCAGCCACAAGGATCCGTTGGTTTTTTGCTCCACCTGGCGATGCCCCCCGTCTTTATGTACCAGGAGGATTTCTTTGGTTACCATCTTTCTCTTTTCTCTTTCCTTCTCCGAACCGGGGAGTTGCGGCTCCGCACCCGATGAAAGGCAGGAAATTTGCCCCCGATTCGCCAAACAACCCTTTCCCCCTGCCGGGTATTCATAGCGAAATGCGTGCCGCTTCAAGGCCAGCCCGCGGATTTAATATCTTTTTGATATTATTCTAAATTTTAAAAAGGAGGGAGGGATGAAACCCCGATCCTGTAAAAACATGTATAGAATCTTTTCCATATTTCAATTGCCGCCATGCCAGACCGGCTCCATTCCCCCTTTCAATTCTTCGTTCATCCTGTCGATAAAACTCATATGGTTACACTCGATGAAGGGCCCCCGGCGACTGGAGGCTCAAAAAGGGGGCTTCCGCCCCGGCGGGTGACCCATTTTCATCTGGAAGGAGAGACCTCTTATGGCGAAATCCCTTTCTCCCCGGTTTGGAAAAACTACCTACCATGTCAATGGAGTGGAATACCAGAACATCGATGAGGTGCCGGCGGAATACCGGGCCCTCGTCACGGAGATCGAAAAGAACCCGCCTAAAGACAGCCAAATAACGGTGACCAAGCAGAATTATGCCTTTTCAGCCCTGGCTGAAAAGGCAAAGACCCCGAATCAGAAAAAATTCCTGGAAGAGCTGGTTCTCCCGAATCTGCACTTGATGGATGATAAAGCAAAAAGCGAGGTCTTCAGAGAGTTGTACAAAACCCCTGCCGCACCGAAAGGATTTTCCTCCCGTCTTCATCCTTTGCTCTGGGTAGCGCTCGGAGTGGGGATGGTCATCGTTATGGCAATCATTTTGGGACGTTGACCCGGCGGTGAACCGAGGGGAGCCCTCCCGAGGCATGCCCCCTTTCCCCCTTCCCCTATTGGCCCGGTAGAAAGAGATTCAAGGGTCTCATAAATCCCAACCCGCTTTCCCTTGAATTCCATTACCCACTTCACTTTTCGCCAAGTAGGAGCAAGATGATTTGAGTTTCAGGCATTGCCCGGCCCGGAAGCAAGGGCGTTGAGCGCAAAAACCATGAGGCACGCTTCATTTCTTGGGCTGGGCGGGCAAGCCGTTCTTTCCCCAGGAACAGGGTGATTCCGATATAGGGGCGCCCGGTCGGGCGCCCGATGAGCCCGCCTCTCTTTGCGGAAGCACGGGGGGGTATCCTGAGCGAATTCTTTTCCCGCCGATGCTTTTCGCGCCCAACGCCCTTGCTTCCGGGCCACAAGCTTACTTTTCCGCAGCAAAAGGAATCGCAAAAGTGAGCAGGTTTGAATTCCTCCTTGCTTTTCAACACCGGCGCCGATACATTGGATCATGGAGGTTCAAGGGCATGACCATCCCCCGCGGAACCATCGCCATCATGGGTTCGGGAGAAACAACCGATTCGATGGTCCGCGTCCATCGGTACCTCCTGGAAAGGCTGAAGTCTCCCGCCAAGGCTGTTTTCATCGATACTCCTGCCGGTTTCCAGACGAATGCCGATGACCTCTTCGAAAAGGCCCGCGAGTACTTCCAGAAGCGCCTGAATCAAACTCTGCTGCCCGTTTCTTTCAAGTCGGCGAAGAACATATCCGCCTATGAGGCCGAGAAAGCCTACCATGCCCTTCGAGGGGCCGATTATCTTTTTGTCGGGCCGGGGAGCCCCACCTATGCTCTGAAAAACTGGGCGGGAACTCCCCTACCCCAAATTATTCAGGAAAGAATTCAGGAGGGAGGCATTTTTGTCGCCGCCAGCGCCGCGGCCCTGACCCTGGGAGCCTTTACCCTCCCCGTGTACGAAATCTACAAAGCAGGGGAAGACGTCCATTGGGTGGAAGGACTGAATTTGCTCGGCCCATTCGGCCTTCCGTTCGTGGTCATTCCCCATTGGAACAACGCCGAAGGGGGAACGCACGACACCCGCTTCTGCTACATGGGAGAATCGCGCCTGAGCCAGCTGGAAAGGATGCTCCCTTCCGGAACCCCAATCCTGGGGATCGACGAGCATACGGCCTGTATTCTCGACTTTTCGGCGGGACAGGTTTTGATCCGGGGGGTGGGGGAGGTTACCTTACGCCAGGGGGGAGGGCAGACGGTTCTTAAAGATGGCGAGGCTGTCTCCTTGGCCGAGTTGAAAAGAATGGCGCGGCCCTGCATTCAAGAAGAACCATCTGTTTCCTTGAAGATCCAAACGACGGAGCCGGTAACGCAGCCTTTCCTGGAACGGGTAAAATCTCTCCAGGAGTCGTTCGGGCGAGATCTTCAGGAGAACCGGGCGGACGCAATGATCAATACGCTGGTGTCCCTGGATAAATGGATCTGGAAGTCCTGCCGGGAATTTGAGGATGAAGAAAGAATTTCCCAGGCCCGGGAGACCCTTCGGGGGATGATCGTTCAACTGGGCTTGCGTTTCGATGAGCTCCCCAAGGATATTCCTTCCATCCTTGCCCCCCTGATGGCCATTTTTATGGAAATCAGAGGAAAACTCCGGTCCGCCGGGCTGTGGGAGCTGGCGGACCTGATCCGGGATAAGCTATTGCAGGAAGGAATCATCGTGGAGGATACGCCGGAAGGGCCCAGATGGCACCTCAAGGGAGCGCCCGCTGGAGCGGGCTCGAGGACCGTCCGCCAAGGGCGGACTTGAGGACCGTCACGCCGCCGGCGTGACTCGAGGACCGCTTCGCTTGAGGCATTTAAAAAAGCAGGACCAAGGTACGAGGAACGAGGAATAAGGAAAAAGCCGGTAGCTCATGGCTCATAGCTGATGGCTGATAGCTGATAGCTCATTGCTCAATACCCTGCACCCCGCACCCTGCCCCCTGCACCCTGTTTTTGGGAGAAGACATGGACGACGACAGTGCATTGATCGAGCCCCGGAGGATCCCCGGGGACCCGCAAATCGATCATCCCATCATCCTGAATCTCTTTGACCCTTACTTTGAATTCCTGCGGAAGGAATTGAAGGTGAAGAAGTCCGCCCTGAAGCGGCTCCGTTTTCCTTCCATGACCTGCTGCTCGACCTCCATAGATGGGCGAAAGGTTTCGGTTTTCGGAACTCCCCTGGGGGCGCCGCAAGCAGCCCTCGTGCTGGAGCGATTGATCGCCATGGGGGCCAAAAAGGTTTTATCCTTTGGCTGCTGCGGGTCCCTCCAGGAAGACCTTGGAACGGGAAGCCTGGTCGTTCCCACGCAAGCGTTGAGCGAAGAAGGAACTTCGGCCCATTATCCGCTGCCCGCAGGGAGGATGGCCGAAGCCGATGAAAAGATCACGCGGCTTTGTCTGGCCAAGAGTCGAGAGAAAAAATTCAAGACCGCAGCAGGGAGGGTTTGGACTACAGACGCTCTTTTCCGGGAGACAAGGGGGAAGACGAGAAAATACTCGGGAATGGGCCTCCTTGCCGTGGAAATGGAGATGTCCGCCCTTTTCACCGTCGCCGCCTATCGGGGCATCCGGCTGGGAGGCTTCATGGTGGTCTCCGATGAACTGGCCTCCCTCAAGTGGGAAACGGGGTTTTTAAATCCGCTCTTCTGGTTGGCTTCCAGGAAGGCGGCCCGCCTGGCCGTGGAAATTTGCCTGAACCTCTGAGAATTTCTCCGGTTTTTTAAGGGAGCAGGAGAAGGCCAGGAAAATAGGAGACCGGGTAAAGCGGAAAAAGGATGGGAAAAGAGAATCGGAGATTCCGGAATTCCATTGAGCGCATCCAAATAAAAGGATGATTTGAAGGGAAGGAAGGAAAAGGAGGGGCAAATATGAAAGCGTTGATCGTCTTTTATTCCATGTATGGGCATATTTACCGGATGGCCGAGGCCATCGCTGAAGGAGTGAAACAAGTGCCCGGGGCCGAAGCGATTCTTCGCCGGGTGCCGGAGACGCTTCCCGAAGAAGTCCTGAAAAAGATGGGCGCTCTGGAAGCCAAGAAAGCCTTTGCCCACATTCCCGTTGCCACGGTGGACGAACTGCCGTCTGCCGAGGCCATCATCTTCGGGACCCCCACCCGGTTCGGGAACATGTGCGGACAGATGCGCCAGTTCCTCGATGCCACGGGCCAGCTGTGGGCGAAGGGGGCCCTGGTCGGCAAGGTGGGGAGTGTTTTCGCCAGTTCCGCCACCCAGCACGGGGGCCAGGAATCCACCATCCTGAGTTTCCATACCACCCTACTTCATCAGGGGATGATCGTTGTCGGGCTGCCCTACAGCTTTCAGGGGCAGATGCGGATTGATGAAATCACCGGGGGCTCTCCTTACGGGGCATCCACCATCGCGGGGGGGCAGGGAGAGCGAATGCCCAGTGAGAATGAGCTGGCGGCCGCCCGCTTCCAGGGAAAGCATGTAGCCGCCATCGCTTCCAAGTTGGCCAGAGGATAATGCCGGCAAGGGGAGTTTTCCCTTGGCTTGGCTGAAGCAGGAGGGGGAATCTCCCCCTCCTTTGACCGTAAGGGAGGCGGAGGAGTTTTTAGGGATTCGGTGCAGGGGTTGAAGGGTATTATTTCTTGAGCAATTTTTTGATGTCGTCGACGGTTTCTTCAGTGCTTTCTTTTAACTCTTTTCCCGTTTTCTTCAGCGCGCTTCCCGTCTTCTTGAATTCCTTGCCTGCCTGGGCAGGAAGTTCCTTGGCCGACTGCTGGACGTCCTGACCGATCTTCTGGGAGTCTTTTTTCGCGGCTTCCATTTCCTCCTTGGCCTTCCCTTTGAGGGTGTCGGAAGAGCCCGCTTTTGAATCGCCCGCCGGGGACGGAGCGGGGAAAAGAAGCAGGATCAAGGCCCAGGAAAAAAAGGAAGAAAAAGCAAGAAATCTTTTCATCAGGCTCTCCTCCTTTACATATTAACTCATCGTCCCATTCGGGCCAAAAGTATAATGGTTTCACCTTTTTTCGCCCCTCCGCGAGGAAAAGGGGGAGAGGATCCTCCGGCCTGGAAATTTCATTGACTGTCCGGGAAAAGGTCTATAAAATGAGTCTAGGGTTGATTCCAGGGGCAAAAATCCGCATCGGTGCATGCGGGAATCGGGAAAAGGCAGGTCAGCGCTATGGAGAAGGTAAAGATTGTTGCCCGGTACCTGAATGGTCGAATGATCAAAGGCTTTACCCAGGA
>Ga0315294_10003860_pt1 | contig 16340 bp, 11 predicted proteins | sample YL17G13_40_MG_FD_203626 | JGI IMG/M metagenome (GOLD analysis project Ga0315294, IMG submission 203626) | Sediment microbial communities from Yellowstone Lake, YNP, Wyoming, USA - YL17G13_40 | ecosystem: Environmental > Aquatic > Freshwater > Lake > Sediment | place: USA: Wyoming | collected... | reverse complement strand
ATAGCTCAATCGGCAGAGCAGCTCCCTCTTAAGGAGAAGGTTCCAGGTTCGAGGCCTGGTGGGCGGACAGAAATTACGCAAAAGGATAAATTTAGTGCGGGGTAAACGCCGCAGCTCACTCCCTGCCCCGCATAGAGCTTTGCTCTTATGCGGGGTTAAGCAAACGGTTCCAGATTCGAGTCCTCCCGCGCGGACACGAATTACATGAGATGAAAAAGGTGGGGACTGCGCAGTGCGCATGTCTCCCACCTCACGATGTTGCGGATCTCACCGCCGGCCCTTTCTGTGCATCATCCTTCTGCAAGTGCCTGTGGAGCTAGAGGCGCTTGTAGAGCTCTGTGCCGGCGCGAGAAACCGCCTGTCTCTCGACATATTCTTCCAGACCGCCGGCTGGTTGGAAGGATTCGGCTTTCTCACACGACGAAACTGAAATACCATAGCCCACCTCCTGCAGTGGTACTGCTTAAATTTTAACAGATATACCGGAACAAAATCAACATAGTATCTAATTCTGATTTAATTGAAGTTCGCCATAAAATTTTGTATAATATGGCGAAATGCTTGACCTTTCCGTCCCGCTGGCGCAAATTCCCGGCATCGGGCCGCACTTCGTCTCCAAGCTTAAAAAACTGAACATTGAAACAGTTCGCGATCTTTTGTGGCATTTTCCTTTCCGCTACGAGGATTTTTCGCAGATTTATCAAATTGCCGATCTGGAACCCGGCCAGCAGGCAACCGTGCAGGGCGTTGTGAGAGATATTGATGTCCGCCGCACCTGGCAGCGCAGAATGATGATTGTGGAAGCGATAATTGAAGACGATTCCGGTTCTATCCGCGCAGTGTGGTTTAACCAACCGTATATTAAAAACGTGCTCCGGCCTGGACGGCTCGCGAATTTCTCCGGCAAAGTCGCTTTATCCGAAAACGACATTTATTTGAGCCATCCGACATACGAATTAATCGGCAAAAACGAAAAGGAAGAAACAAGGCATACCGGTCGGCTGGTGCCGATTTATCCGGAAACAAGAGGACTTACCTCTAGGGGATTAAGATTTCTTATCCAGCCGATTCTTAAAAATCTTGAATCGCTCACGGAATGGATGCCGAAAGAGACACTTAAACTAAATCGGCTGCCGGAGATAAACCGCGCGCTTCAAGACATCCATTATCCAGAAACCGTTGAAGATGCAACTGTCGCAAGGAAACGTTTCGCGTTTGAAGATTTATTTCTTCTTCAACTTTTTAATCTCCATCAAAAACTCAAACTGGCGCGAGAAAAAGCGCCTGTTATAAAAACCGATCTTGTCCGAATGAAATCAATTTTGGCTGAATTGCCGTTTAACCTTACTCTGTCGCAAAAAAAATCTTTATGGGAAATCATACAGGATTTGGAAAAACCAAAGCCAATGAACCGCCTGCTCCAGGGCGATGTCGGTTCTGGGAAAACCGTGGTGGCGGCGCTCGCGGCGCTCGTAGCCGCGCAAAACAATTATCAAACCGCGTTTATGGCGCCGACAGAGGTGCTCGCGAACCAACACTTTGAAACCTTGAAAAAACTTTTCGGCCGCATACGTTCGGTAAATCAACCTGTTTTAGGACTACTTACTTCGGCTGTGGCAAAAATTATTTATGAAAACGACGTTGAGGCTGATATTAAAAAAGGTGAATTCAGCCGGTTGATAAAAAACGGCGAAGTAAAAATCGTAATCGGCACGCACGCTTTGATACAAAAAACAGTTATGTTTAAAAAACTGGGGCTGGTAATTATAGACGAACAGCACCGTTTCGGCGTTGAACAACGCGCGGCTCTTTCCGGCCAGCGCGACGAAAAAACAAATTTCGCGCCGCATTTCTTCTCTATGTCCGCTACTCCGATCCCGCGCACCCTTATGCTTACGATTTTCGGCGACTTGGACATTTCAACGATTACCGAACTCCCCGCTGGCAGAAAAAATATAATCACCAAAGTAGTTGCGCCCGCAAACCGCAGCAAAGCTTACCAATTCATTAGAGAACAAATTAAAAAAGGGCGGCAGGCATTCGTGATATGCCCGCGCATAGAGAATGACCCAAAAAACTTAAATACTCCCGAATTATCCAGAGAAAAAAATAAATCATTCGGGGCATTCGGATGGAATTCGGGGCATTCGGATCGCTTCCTAGAATTAAAATCCGTAAAGGAAGAATATGAAAAACTTTCCAAAAAGATTTTCCCTGATTTTAGGGTTGCGATGCTCCACGGCCAAATGAAATCAAAGGAAAAGGGAAAAATAATGTCCTCCTTCGCCGAAGTAGCTTCAGCTACGAAGGCTGGAAAGGCTACGGAGGATAAAAAAACCGACATTCTTGTTTCCACTTCGGTTATTGAGGTCGGCGTGGATGTGCCGAACGCGACAATTATGATGATTGAGGGGAGTGACCGATTCGGTCTGGCGCAGCTTTATCAGTTCCGCGGCAGAGTCGGCCGGGGAAAACATCAATCATTTTGTTTTCTTTTCACTGATTCAAGCGCCAAAACCACGCACCAACGTTTAAAGGCCATTCTGGAAGCCAAAAATGGCTTTGAACTTGCCGAAAAAGACCTGCAAATCCGCGGTCCCGGCGAATTTCTTGGCCAAAAGCAAACCGGCTTGCCTGACATCGCCATGTCCGGCCTCCAGAATATTGAGCTTATAAAAATGAGCCGCGCCTCGGCTATGCAAACCATTCAATCCGACCCGACCCTGAAGAAATATCCATTGCTTAAATCAAAACTCGCCGAATTTCATAAAAAGATTCATTTGGAGTAAAATATTCTCTCAATTTCCACTACAATTATAACACAATTGTGTTATAATTGTAGTAATTGAAATAAATTTATTTATACCACCTCGGCGTTATAGCACTGCTCATCCGCCTTCTCCGCCAACTGGCGGATTCGGCGGGACTCCAGCTTCTTTTGTTTATACAACCTTGCTATTGCGACAACCCTCGCAATAAATCGTACAATAAATCGTAAAAGTGTCGTTATAACAGCGATCGCAATTATAACGACATTTCTATTATATACTACTTCTATACTACTTCCTGATTGTAGCAAGCTTCGCAGTACACAATTTCCGGTCGGTCTGGCGCATAACTGGTTTCAAATTCATTCGGACAGGGTTGGTCTCCGTGGAAATGTTTTATGGTGTTTTGATATTGGCTAGCTGCAAGATGCCAGCTGCTGGTTGCTCCATTGCAAGTGCAGCGTCTGTGCCATAGTTTAAGTGGGTTTCGTTGTTTTAGCCGCTGGTAATGCCTGCAGTTAGGGCATAATCTGGGGAGCGGCAGGTTCATTTTCCTGTAGAATTGGAGCTCGTCTGGGATTATCTTGAAGGCCTGGGTGCACTGTTCATTGCATTTCTCTTCGTGGCTGCAGCCGATGATCTCTTCTGTTATTGAGTCCGGGACATCCTTGATATGATCTGGTAATTGGTCATAGGTCATTGTTATTGTGTAATGTCTCGGTTCCGGGTCTTTCCAGGAGTAGCCCTGCTCTATGGCTTGTTCTTTGGTTAAGGGGAAGTATTCTTGGGCGATTGTTTCGTTGTAGGCAAAGGGAGACAGTTCCGGAGGGAAGAATTCGCCGTATTTGTAAATTCTGCCTTTCTTATCAACATACGGCATGTCGTTCATGTGTTTGATTATCTTGGGGACCAGTTCTTCGTATTCTTCTTTGGAGTATTGTTTGTTCAAGATGCAGTATTGCTTGTTACGGAGACCAACGCAGCCGAAGAGGTTTGAAGAAGCATGACAATTAAAAGAATAAAGTATATCATGGCTATCCATAATAAATATGCTAAATTTGTTGTTTGTACCAATACATGAAAGCATTTCATAGCACAATTCAACATTAACTCCTGTAAAAGTACTATCATAACTATCTTTCGCATTATCTACTACATAAAAAAGAAATTTTCCATTTTCCACATATGTTGAATCATAACAATACTGACAATCTTTCGTGCTTACCAAGTAATTTCCTAATGAATTTATTGTTTTTAAGGAAGTTTGAAATTTTTTAGGAAATTTGAAATCAAATTCTCTAAATTTCACTTCAAGAGATACTAAATTTTGGAAATTTGACAAATCAAAATTCCCTAATTCTTTAAAATAATTCTCTTTGCTATAGGGCTGGTTAAAAATATGGTATTGTTTATTGCGCAAACCAACGCATGCGAAACAATTTGAACAGTTTTTGCAATCATCAAGAAAAAATGAAAAGGTGCAGTTTTCGCAATTACTACCGAAAAATAATTTATAACAGCTAACACAATCTAATGTCTCGTAACAAAGTTCGCTTTTTTTAGTAACAAAAATATCTAAACAATCCTTGTCGTAAGCAACACCCGAAGAATACAAACAATTTTCAGAGTCATGTCCTCTATAAACTAGATAACAATTTTTAAAATTTCGTGCCCAATTGCAATAATCGCTATCTACACAATTACTATTCATTGTGGCGGTCCATGGTACTTTTTGTATTAGATCTCTTAATTGATGTAGAAATGGTTTATTAAAACTTATTTCCATCCCATACTTTAATACCTCCCATTTATCCGACCACCAGCAATCACGGCAATAAATATTTAATGGAATTTTTGCGGGATAAATTGTAATAATATCTTTATTACATTTGTCGCACTTTCTTTTATACAAGCTCCTCTCATTTCTCCAAATCATTCTTCTGATTAATCTGCACTTCGGGCACCACGTCGGCGGCGGAACTTTTATTTTTTCGTAGAAATTAAAGTCGTCTGGCTCGATGACGAAAGAATTTCTACAATTCTGACAAATTTTTGTTTCAGATTGCATAATTTTTCATTTTGTTATTATCTTATTTCACTCTCCAATTCGCGCGAATGGTTAAGTTGATGATTGTTACCATTATAAAGTTTTTGGTTTCTAACCTTGGTTCTTTGATTTAATTTTGCGACATCCGATGTCCGGAACATTGACGTCAATATGGGGACATCGGATGTTAAATGATTTTACGGGACAATTCTGACAAGTTCTTGCCTGTCCTGAATTTGTTGAAGGGGTTTCCGAAATCATAAGTTAATCTTACAATGCCCTGCAATTTCGGGCAAAAACAGATGCAACCGATTTAATTTTTTAACCTCAATTCAATAATTCAATTAAATTTAATTGATATTAACATTTTCTACGATCGTAGGAAATGTTAATACGTATCTCATATTCTTATATGATTATTCTTATGTAATTATTCTTATATTATGTCGGATTTCTTTGCTTCAAAGAATTTCATAAAAGGAATCAAATTGAGTTCTTCAAGAGAGCTGACAAATTCCGTGGGGAGCGGCGCGGGTCCGAACCAAACGCTTTTCTGAAGCATTTCAAATCCCAGATTTCTAAGCTCTATGCGCAGCCAATCCCGCTTTTTTCTATGTCGTTCCGGAACGTCAAACGCAATAATCATGTTTTTGCGAGCCGAAGCAGATTTCTTATGCCGCGGGTGGAAGTTTAATTTATTAGACAGATACCCCAATCCCTTTTTGGTTAAATTCCATAAACCGTTTTGATTTCTGATCAATCCTTTGGCTTTCAGGCGGGAAAGAGTGACGCGAATTGAATTAGCCGACGCTTTTTGAACGCTTTGCGGAAACGCGGAACCGGTATATCCGCGCATGCGTCTGCGCATCAAGCGGTATCCCCCATGATAATTTGAAAGGATTATTAGAAGATCATCTCCAATGCTCATAGTTTATATTGATTTATAAATTTATAATTATATATTGAACATATTAACAATTTCTACGATCGTCAAATATGTTAATATACTTTGATTATTGGATTAAGGAGGATTTTGTCTAAACAGAATTTTATCAACCGCGAGTCTCTAAAAAATTTATAAAACCTTCTTTTCCTTTTCGGCGATTTTCATTAGTTCTTTCACCACCGTGTCTGGGTTCAGAGAAATACTTTCAATTCCTTTTTCAATGAGAAAATCGGCGAATTCCGGATAATCCGAGGGCGCCTGGCCGCAGATGCCGATGTATTTACCTCTGGCTTTGCATTTGGCAATAATTTCGGCAATCATTTTTTTCACTGCTGGACTGTTTTCGTTTTCAATATGGCTTACAATACCGGAATCTCTGTCTAAGCCGAGTACGAGTTGCGTCAGGTCGTTTGAGCCGATGGACATTCCGTCAAAAATATCCAAGAACTCGTCTGCCAAAATCACATTAGAGGGAATTTCGCACATAACATAAACCTTGAGCTTCTCGAATTCATCTCGAATATTATCTCTCGAATTCATCTCGAATGTTTGTGATTGATTTGAATGCGGAGTAACGCGGACATTCAAACCAAATTCCAGCATAACCTCCAGCGCTTTTTTTCCTTCTTCAGGCGTGCGGCAGAAGGGGATCATCGGAATTACGTTCTTTAATCCCATTTCCTCGCGGACTTTTTTAAGCGCCTTGCATTCCAGGCCGAATGCTTCTTTGAATTTCGGGTCGTAATATCTGGAGGCGCCGCGCCAGCCGAGCATGGGGTTTTCTTCTTCTGGCTCGTATAACTCTCCGCCGATTAGTTTCCGGTATTCATTGGTTTTGAAGTCAGAAAAACGGATGATCACTTCGTTTGGATAAAAAGCCGCGCCGATTTTGGCGATTCCTTCTGCTAGCTCGTCAATATAGAATTGGGTTTTGTCTTTATATCCCGGCGTCAGTTCATCAATCTTTTTAATTATTTTCCTTGTCTTTTGCCTGCCCGCCGTAGTCCGCCTCAGGCGGACGGAGGAAGGTCTCTTTTCTTTTTTTAACTTTTCATAGTTAATCAGCGCGTTCGGATGAATTTGGATATGCGTGGCAATTATAAATTCCAATCTGCCCAAGCCAACGCCTTTTACCGGCAAAAAATGATTTTTAAATGCTTCGTCCGGCGTGCCGATATTAACCATTACTTTTGTCCTAGTAGTCGGCATTTTGTCCAAGCGATGTTCGCGTGTTTCGTATTGCATAATGCCCTCATAAATTTTTCCCGTTTCGCCGGACGAACAGTCAACCGTCACGCTCTCTCCGGCCTTGAGTGTCCGCGTTGCGTGGCCGGAACCGACAATGCAAGGAATTCCAAGCTCGCGCGAAACTATCGCGGCATGGCTGGTTCTGCCGCCCTTGTCCGTAACAATCGCAGAGGCGATTTTCATAATCGGCTCCCAGTCGGGATCGGTGATTTCGGTTACCAGCACCTCGCCCTTTTTGAATTCGCCGATTCGCTTGGCGTCTTTTATAACGCGTACTTTGCCCGCGCCGATTTTGGTTCCAACTGCCATTCCGGTCAAAAGCAATTTGCCTTGGCCTTTTAGCGCGTATTCTTTATAAATATTTTTGTCTTCAATGGCGTGCACTGTTTCCGGCCGGGCCTGCACTATGAAAAGTTTTCCGGTTTTTCCATCTTTTGCCCATTCAATATCCATTGGAGTTTTGCGGTTATGTTTTTTTGAAAAATGCTCTTCAATTTTTACGCCCCAATCCGCGAGCTGGAGGACTTCTGATTCGGTTAGACAGAATTTTGCCTGGTCTTTTTCGGTTACTTTAACTTCTTTCGTCCCGGTCTTGGCGTAAATAATTTTGCTTTGTTTTTTACCCAAATCCTGCCCGATTATGGCTTTAAATCCTTTGGCGAGAGTCGGTTTAAAAACCAGAAATTCGTCAGGCACGACTTTGCCTTGCACTACTATTTCTCCGAGTCCGTAAGAGCCGTTTATCACTATTACATCCTCAAAGCCGGTTTCAGTGTCAATCGTGAACATCACGCCGCTTGCAGCCAAATCCGAGCGTGCCATTTTCTGAATGCCGACCGAGAGCGCGACTTCTAAATGTGAGAAGTCCTTATCTACGCGATAAGAAATCGCTCGGTCAGTAAAAAGCGAGGCAATGCATTTTTTAACAGCCAGAAGCACGTTTTCCATGCCAACGACATTCAAATATGTTTCTTGCTGGCCCGCGAAAGACGCTCCGGGCAAATCTTCCGCGGTGGCAGAGGAACGTACTGCAACGTCGGGGTTTGCCCCATATTCTTCGCCAAGTTTTTTATAAGCAGAAGCTATATCGTTTTGCAGGTTCGCGGGCAATTCTGATTTCAAAATCAATTCGCGCACAGTTCTGCCGCACTTTTGCAAATTTTTTATATTTCTCGTATTGAGTCCAGTCAGCGCTTCTTTTATTTTTTCTTCAAGCCCGGACTGTTTCAAAAAATGGCGATAAGCAGTTGCGGTGATTGTAAACCCATTAGGGACATTTATGCCGAGCGGTGTAAGGTTCTGATACATTTCACCCAAAGCCGCGTTTTTCCCGCCAACTAAGGGAACGCTCTCAATGCCAATATCTTTAAACCAAAGAATAAAATTGTCTTTTTTATCCATATTTATCAATGTTTATCCATTTTCTCCATCTCTACCCGGCTTTTATCGCAATTATTAAATCCGACACATTTGAGCCGGTATCGCCGGTTAAAATATAATCGCCGACTTTTTCAAAAAACGGATAAGAATTGTTTTCGTTTAAATACTGCCCAATATCAAGATGAAGTTTAGTCGCTTTCTCCAATGTCATTTTATCACAAATCGCGCCGGCAAAATCACTGTAGTCATGGCCGTCAGAAGCAAGCGCAAGCAGGAGTTCATTTTCCTGGATAAAACGCAGGGCGGAAAGCGAAAGTTCCATATTTCTGCCGCCTTTGCCTTTGCCGTGGATTGTAACAGTGCTCTCCCCGCCATAAAGAAGAGCGGTTTTTGTTGGCGCGTCACGCAGTTCTTTCACGATTTTTTCAGCGACTTCGCGGGCTTCGCCGGAAAAATTGGTTTTACGGATTTGCGCTTTAAGGCCCAATCCCTCTGCTTTTTTCGCCATGACATTAAGCGCGGTTTCATTTAAAACAACCACGATATTCCTAACTTTTTCAAAATATTTATCTTCTTTTGGCGTCTCAATGAAATCGCAATCGCGAGTCTTGCACATATATAAAAGATTGTAATGTCGGAATATATTAATAGCGTGCTCTACGGTGGTCGTATCTTTTACAGTAGGTCCTGAGGCGACGAATTGAATATCCCCGCCCGCTATGTCCGAAAAAATCAGAGATATGACTCTTGCCGGATAAGCGTAAGTTGTGAGATAGCCGCCCCGGGCAAGCGAGAGGTGCTTTCGCGCGGTATTAATTTCCTGAATCGTGGCGCCGGCTTTTGTTAGCGCCTGAAATATTTCTGCTTCTCGTTCATATTTTCCGTCTTTGGGAAGACAGAACAGGGTTGAGCCGCCGCCCGAAACCAGAACAATCACAAGATCGTTTTCATTCAAGCCGCTTAAGAGGCTAACGATTTTTTTAGCGGCTTTAATATTGGTTTTAGAAGGCAGGGGATGAGTGCCGTGAAACGCTTTGATTTTGCGAAGGCGCGGAACGGGTTTTACGTCAATAATTGCGCCAGCAGAAATTTTGTCTCCCAATATCTCTTCAAGCGCGTGGCTGGCTTCTCCGCTGCATTTGCCCGCGCCCACAACGAGAATTCTTCCTCCCGGAATTAGCGGGAAATTTTCATTTCCTATCGCAAGATTTTGTCCCTCCAGCCGGATTTTCGTTTTAATGACTTCCTGAGTGTCAATTGCCCGGAGCCCGGCTTCGGCAATCTGGAGCGCGGCTTCCCTAAGCGCGGTTTTCGCAAGTTCTTGGAAGTTTTTTATCTTCTGCATCCCTCACCCTTTAAGGATTTGTCGCGCAGCGACCAATAAAACTGTGCGATTTTTCTATGTATATGATTTCTGTCTGTAATTTGCGGTTCGGGCATAAGACTTGTTTCTATCCTTGAAAGGTGAGGGACTCGTCCGCGTCCGCTTCGGCTTTTGTTTTGTGTACTGTGCCTGGTTTGTGTTGCAGCGGAGAATAAACCGTAAATAATTTCAAATCAGTCATGCCGGTATTTACGAAATTGTGGTTCGTACCAGCTGGCACGAAAACAAGCGAACCGGCTTCAATAGGGCTTGTTTCGCCGTCAAGAATCGTTTCTCCGCTGCCTTCCACAAAAACCAAAATCTGGTCAACTTTGTGTGCTTCCATTCCGATTTCCCCAGCCGGAGGAATACTCATCAAAACTACTTGGCTATGTTCGCCAGTCGCGACCTCCTGCCGGAAAAAATTATTCTGTTTTACTAATTCAAAAATGTTTTTATTGAATTTCATCGGATTTTTAGATGTTTTTGCGACCTTATTTGTCTAACGACTTGCGATGTCGTTAATGATGTTTTTGCGACCTTGGTTGTGGGGTTAAATACACTAAATATTATAGCATTATTATTTCCGAAATGATAATATTGAGCTGAATATGGAAATAAATATTAGACAAGTTTTGGAATTTTTTGACGAAGAGCCAGAATACGGTAGAGGACACACCTCGGGAATTGTTGGTATTATTGGAGAAGATTTGAACGCCTCGGTTTTTAAGCGTTTTATGGAAGCGAAAGGAGTAAAAGCGGAAATTCTTGAAGATTCTGTTACTACGCACAAAAAGAAAGGACAACGATTGGATAGATGGATATATGTCAACGAGAACGGTTTAGAAACTTTGTATCAATGTGAGATAAAAAACTGGTCTTCGTGGGCTATTGGAGGGCGTCGTTTAAATGTGGATGCCAGCGAAGACGAAATAAGAGAAGTTTGTAAGTATTATTGGTCTCATTAATGTCGTACTGTTTTTTCGGGCGATGCTACCGTGAATAACGTCACCAAAGTATTGGCGCCGATGAAGCCTCCAAAAGCATATTCCAAAATAAAAATCGAGCCTTTACTAATATATTGGATGCCAATATCTAATACTGGGAGCAATAATTCCTTCTTTTCGGTTTCAATCTCAGAATTGAATCCGAATATAAATACTAGTTTTCAAAATCTTCACATATTTTCTGTGTCTTTATATTTACGGAAATTACTAAAAGAAGGCGAGAGTTATATTGACCTTGATATGCCTCATATCGAAGAGCGTATGAAAATACTAGATCGTATTTTAAGCAAATAAGTATACTTCAGGATTATTTAAACCTTTTCAGCCGGAGCGAATTAAGCACCACTGACACCGAGCTGAAAGCCATTGCGCGCCGATAAATAAACAAAAAGCCCCCTGATGGTTTAGGGCTTATTTCCCGGGGGCTTGCTTAATTTCATTTGCAGCAGCACCGGCAGTCGCGGCATGAGCAGCGAGGTCCGCAACAGCATCCTTTTTTACAGCAAGGGCATCCTGCTTTTTGCTTAGATGTCTTTTTGGCTTTCTTCATTGTTTATTTTTTAAAAAGCGTCAAAATCCGCCTTTCGTTTAATTATGCGAATTAGCCGACCTTTGGGAATTTTATTGCGATTGCGGCAGGGGACAGTCGCTTATTTGCGAAAGTTTTTGAAGTCCTTGTTCGCCTTCAAACTTTCTGCCGGCTGGAAATGTCCAGGTCGGGTAGTTTTGAACGCCGGCTGAAATGCATTTTTGCGAATCCTCGGTGCATTCAACATAAGGAACAAATTTAAATGAATCGCCGAACGCTTTTTTCTCGTTTTGGCAGTGAGAACACCAGTAAGCGCCGTACATAGTGGCACCCTTGTCACGGAGGCATTTGGCAAATTCGTCCAATTTGCCGGGCGTTGCGGGATTTTTTGGATAAATAACGATAATGCCGGCAATCAGCAGAACTAGAATTATTGTTGTTATGATTATCGCTTTTTTATTCATCGCAGCAATTAACTAATTTATCCACTATATCTTCCAGCGTCCAGGGTTTTTTATCCTGAGTTTGTCGAACGGACTCCTCTGCAGCTATTTTTTTGAATCCGGAGGGATCGATAAGCTTCAACCGCAATGCCCAGAATAGGGAATAGGCCTTGTGGGCCCGGTCAAACATTTCTTTGGCCTCGTCTTTCTTAGCGTCAGCGTGAAGTTTTGTGCCTACTTCTATAAGCCGCATGGCAGTCGCCAAAAGGTGTTTTGAAATACACCAAGTTTCACCTTCATGCTCTTTTTTGTCAATCATCTTGGCAAGCAGTTCTTTGCGCATTCCACGCACTTCGTCCAAGAGATTGAAATAGTCGTCTTTGCCGGTTTTTGCGCCGGTGAAAAAGAAATGTTCTTCCAGGCTTATCAGATTCATTACCGCGATGCTCAAATCTTCTTCAGTCGTAAGATCAATACTGCCGGATTTTTTCAGCGCTTCAACTTTTTTTAATAATGCCTCAAAATTTTGCTGTTCGTTCATTTTTTACAAGGAGAAAATAATAAGCCCCAAAACAATCATCGCTATTCCGCCCCAGAGCCGCATCTTGCCCGTTTCTTCTTTTCTCCATATCTGGACCTTTGCGAGCAATCTTTGGTCGCTCGCGATAAAAAGCATTATTACGAGCGGCAATATAAAGATTAAATTATATAGAACCAAATAGCCAAATCCTTTGAAATACGTTGTTTGGTCGTGCAGCAGCCCCAAGGCGACGAGATAGGGCCCGGCAGTGCAGGGAAGTTCCGAAAGCCCCACGAATCCACCCAGAAAAAAAGCCGCGGGCGCCGATGCTTTTCCCATCAATTCCGCGATTTTATGGTGCGCTGACTGGGGAATTTTGAGCTTTATCGGGAATGCCGGGAAGAATCTATTTATTATATTTATTGCTCCGAAAATAATGAGGATTATAGCGCCGACTTTTGCCACGAAATTCGGAGTGTCAAAAAAATAAAGCGCGTGGAGAATACCGAGCCCGATTAGAAGATAAGCGAGAAAAATTCCGAAGATGTACGCGCCGCCGAGTTTCAGGATTTTTGAGCGCAGCACGCCAGCGCTGAATAGAAAAGCGACAGTGAGCAATAAGACCGAGAAAGCGCAAACATTTACGCTGTCTATAATTGCAGCAGCGCCGATTAAGGGCAGAAGCCATCTGCCGTTATCGGAGATTTTTTGAAGAGTCAGAGCGCTTGTGTCGCTGAATTTGAAAAAATATACGGCAAACAAAAAAATCGCAACGGCAATAAACAGAATTATAAGCTTTTTATTCATATAAATAAAAACCCTTTTTATCGGGAAGGGAATACGAAAATGGGATTATTTTTAACGCTTATATATTATATAGGTACGTTTTGACTGGGTCAAATATTACACAGCGGGTTGAACCCCGCACCGAGCCGAGCACTTCGCTTTCCACAACGCCTATCAGCTAACAGGGATTTATAGATTATTTCATATCTTGAGAATACTGACGTTTAATTAAGGAAAGCGACCAGGCGTTGCAGTGCTCAATCTGGTGACGGGGTTGAAAATTAAGAAATAGCGGGTTAAAAAGAAAAAGCCCGGCAGCCGCAAGATGCGTTGTCGGGCATTATCCCTTGTAGGTGTCCTGATGTTCTCCTTTGCGTTCCTTGCGTCCCTTTTCCCTCCGTTGGCCCATAAGGAACGCGAGAACAAAACCGGCTGTCGCATTTACTGTCCAAATAGAGGCAGTGAGCGCAAACCCGGCTTTGAAACCGGCGCATGATAAGATTGCGCAAAGGAGCGCGCCGTAGTAGAAATACGTGGGATTTCCATTGAGCCGGCGTCGCGCGAATTGCCAATATCGCAGGGCGATTACGACGCTCGCGGAAAGCGGAAACGCGAAGAGAAAAAACGTCAGATTCATTGTCAAGCCCTCTGGGATTTATGTAAATTTATTTTAATGAGTATGTCAAGAGAAAATAGAAAAACGGTTTTCGTCGCTATGTCAGGCGGCGTGGATTCGTCCGTGGCCGCGTATCTGCTAAAAACAGGCCTGCCTACCGGCAGGCAGGGCTATGAGGTCGTGGGAGTTTTTATGCGCTGTTATAACATTGACGGTTGCGCGGAAAAAGACGCGGAGGACGCGCGCCGGGTTGCGGAACATTTGAAAATTCCTTTTTACGTTTGGGATTTTGAGGAGGAATATAAAAAGCGGGTGGTGGAATATATGATTGAGGGTTACAGGAAGGGGATTACGCCGAATCCGGACGTGATGTGCAACAAGGAAATAAAGTTCGGGCTATTTCTCAAAAAGGCGCTAAAAATGGGAGCAGATTATGTGGCGACTGGACATTATGTGCGGCTGAGGCAATCAGCGAATAACGAATCTAATACGAATTTGCGAATAACAAATTCCCAATTCGTAAATTCGCAATGTATTCGTTATTCGTTGATGGCTGCGCGGGACGCACAAAAGGACCAGTCCTATTTTTTATGGACGCTTACACAGGAACAACTTAAGCATTGCCTTTTCCCAATCGGCGATTATTTAAAATCAGAAGTGCGGGAGATCGCGCGAAAAGCCGGCTTGCCGACTGCGGAGAAAAAGGACTCGCAGGGGATTTGTTTTTTGGGCAAAGTGGCGCTTCCTGATTTTTTGAAGCAGTATATTCCAGAAAAAAAAGGCGCGGTTTTAACGACTACCGGCCAGAAAATCGGCGAACACAACGGCGCGCATTTTTATACGATTGGGCAGAGACATATAGGAATATCAAAAATCAAAAATCCCGCCAGAGGCGAGGCTCGCCAAGGGCAGCAAAAATCAAATAGCACTCCGTTTTATGTTGCTGAAAAAAATACAAAGACAAATACAATTGTTGTCGCAGAGGGGAGTGATAATCCAGCGCTATATAAAAAGGAAATAGAACTTGCAAATGTAAATTTTATCAATCCAGCCGTCAGTGAGATGCTTCATGTTCCATGCTCCATGTTTTATGTGTACGTTCGAGTCAGGTATCGGCAGCCGCTGGCAAATGCATATATCATGTATCAGGGAGCACGTATCAAGCTGGTTTTTGACAGGCCGCAGAAATTTATCGCGCCCGGTCAATCAGCGGTATTTTACTTGAAAAACGGCGAGCTTCTGGGCGGCGGAGTCATTTTATAATTATTTCCTTAAGTGGATAAGTTGTGGATTTGCTGGGTATTGGTGCCGCGCCTTAAAAGCCCTGCAGCGCCTATCTGTTTTCACGAATCCATTGTTTTCACTATATAAAATGAGGTTTTCTTAAAAAGAATAATTGTGCGTTGGCGTTGCGCAAAATAAGGAACTTTTAAGGTGACCGGGTTGATCCCGCACCGAGCCGAGCGCTTCGCTTTCCACAACGCCGCTTCACAAATATGGCATTATTAAACAATTTTATGTCTATATAAGTAATAACATTGACATATAAGGAAAGCGACTGGGCGTGGCAGCGCTCGATCTGGTGACGGGGTTGACAGATTATAATGTTCGGCCGTATACTAAAATCCGTACAGCACGCGCCAATCGGTGCCTCGGCCATGAGACTTCAAGGGTCTGGGTTGCCATTGACGTGTTGGCTGGTTCGTCTCCGGCAGGAGAATGTGTAGCGATATTAGCAATGTTGGCGGGTTTGCGCGCGGATAAACCTGCCGGCAAAGCCAGCAGAACCCGCATTCTCTCGAGGCGAGCCAGCACCATCTCTGGAGCGCCGCGGTAGAGGTTTACAATACCAAAGCGTTCCAGAGAGCCAATTTTGTTCTTTGTCATCGTCATTATAAGTTCGGCGGACGCGACGTGTAGTCCCACTCTCTTTTCTCATCTCGGGGGAGGTGGGGAGAAGAAGCGAGGCCGCGCGCGTTAGTCCGACGACCCCGGGAGCGCGTAGCCGGCGACTCCTACGCGCTCTCGGGACGATTCATCTCATAATTCGTGCCTTATTGGCACATCTCCTACACCCAGAGTGCATCTGCTCTCTGGGCTGTTTTCTTTTTAACGGCTTATGGTTATGATAATTTTATAACCATATGATTTTAATCTTTACAGGGAATGGCAAAGTCCCGCAAATCTCCGCAGAGCGAAGCTCAAGGGTAGATTTGCGTGGATCCCGCACTGGCCGCGATGCAATCTTTTCACAATCTCATTTAATGATAAACAGTATTTTATCTAGCTATAACTGTTTATTTTATTCGCGGCCAGTTGCGGGAGGAAAACAACTGCTATGGTTATAGTGTTTACAGGCAACGGTAAGGGCAAGACGACCGCTGCTTTGGGGCAGATGATGCGTGCTTTGGGCCGCGGCAAAAGCGCGCTAATGATTCAATTTATTAAAGGCCAGTGGCGCTCCGGCGAAGATGAATTCGCGGAACAATTCTCCGCCAAGGACGCCCGCCTGCCGCCTGCCTGCTCGCCTCGCCTTCGCGAGAGCGAAGCGGGCCGGCAAGGCAGGGACGGGCAGGGATCTCCGCCTGAGACGTGCTCCAAGGGCGCATCCGCCTCTGGCGGAGATGCGCCTCGGGCGCACGCCTCTCACGGAAAGATTCAAGGAAGATTCAAGATCGTAAAGATGG